>Ga0160441_100105_pt1 | contig 98865 bp, 104 predicted proteins | sample HID1971K_E1MG_FD_108260 | JGI IMG/M metagenome (GOLD analysis project Ga0160441, IMG submission 108260) | Enriched millipede-associated microbial communities from UW Madison campus, WI, USA - HID1971K_E1 MG | ecosystem: Host-associated > Arthropoda: Insects > Digestive system > Unclassified ... | reverse complement strand
TGTCTAACACGATGCTACACACAAAAAGTTTTTAGGAGGAATAGAAATGGCAGGTAACACATTTGGAGAAAATTTTAGAATGACAACTTTTGGTGAATCACATGGTAAATCAGTAGGGGTAATCGTAGACGGCGTAACCCCAGGGGTTGAAATAGACGAAGCGTACATTCAAAAACAAATGGATAGAAGAAAGCCAGGTCAATCATCGGTAACTACTCCACGTAAAGAATACGATATTATTCAAATTCAATCAGGAGTTTTTGAAGGTAAAACAACAGGCGCACCACTTGCAATTATGCTACACAATCATGATATGAAATCAGAAGCATACAGTGAGATTCAACATTCATTCCGTCCAGGTCACGCAGATTTTACATATTTGCAAAAGTACGGCATTCGTGATCATCGTGGAAGCGGGAGAGCGTCAGGTAGAGAAACAGCTGGTCGTGTAGCGGGTGGAGCAGTTGCTCGTAAACTACTTGAAAATCGTGGTGTACAAGTTGTAGCGTTCACGAAGCAAATTGGCGATATTAAAGCAAACTCATTCAATGAAGAATTTATCGAACAAAACCCTGTGCGTACTTGTGATCCTGAAGCAGCAGAGCAAATGATCAGTAAGATTGAGCATCTTGCTTCAATTGGAGATAGCTGTGGTGGTATCGTAGAATGTCGTATCCGTAATGTTGACCCAGGACTTGGTGAGCCTGCATTTGATAAATTAGATGCAGAATTAGCTAAAGCAATGCTATCAATCGGGGCAGTTAAAGGAATCGAGTTTGGTGCAGGTTTTGCTGCTGCTAGTATGTTAGGTAGTGAGCATAATGATGCCATGAATAAAGATGGTTTCTTGTCTAACAATGCTGGTGGTATTGTTGGAGGAATTAGCACTGGTCAAGAAATAGTTTTCCGTATTAGTGTTAAGCCGACATCATCTATCTCTGTAGCACAACGTACGATGAATGAACGTGGAGAAGAGATCGAGATTAAAACTGAAGGTAGACATGATCCATGTATATGTCCGAGAATCGTGCCAGTTGTTGAAGCTATGGCTTGTCTAGTAGTAGAAGATCTATACAAACGACATGCAGCAGTACGCTTCTAGATCGTTAGTAATATAGTTAAGTATAGAGGTTAAGAAGTTATAAGTCGAAGTTACGTAGAATCCTTTCGTCTATATATGGGCGAAGGGGTTCTTATTTGTTTTAAAAGATAATATAACGATGTAAATGTATGTACTTATCATTTAATATGTTAGTAGGAGTAATAATATATGTGTTGTATTGATAGAGCTTCTAGCCTTACAACTTATTAGTTTCGGGGGAGTATAAATGAAGTATACAAAATGGTTACCGTTATTATTTATCATTGCTATTTCTTTTCTTTGTAGAATACCATTAGCTGATTATTTTGTAAGTAAAGGATTACCAAGAAATGAGACTCAGTTCATTACTATAATCGCTGTGAGTTGTTACGCATTAGGATATTTTGGTCGTTGGTTAGAGCTGAAAAATAATAAAATGAAATAATAGTTCAACCTATTAACAGTGTAAGCCTTATTTGATGAGGCTTTTTTTGTGCTCAAATTTTTCGATGTATTAATAATGAGGCTGATAAAGTATTTGAAAAAGTATGTTACGTATTTGATATAACAAAAAATCTTGACAGATATCTCAAGTGTTGTATACAATCGTATACAACTAGATTAACGTATACGATTGTATACATACTATTGAGGGGGAAAGTTGAATTTGAAAGCAAACGGAATATTAAAACCATATTTCAAAGATACGTGGCGGATCTATTTTTCAGCGATTTCATTGCATACAATCGCCAGCATTATATTTGCATGTTTTCCGAAGGTACTCGGAGACTTCACAGATCTACTCCAGTCGGGAGGATTGATTTCACATGATGTCGTGCGTTATAGTCTATTACTGTTGCTGATTGGTGCAGGTCACGTACTCATCGGAGGATATGGGCAATATCTCATCATGTATGTAGGGCGACTGTTTGAATATATGACTAGGAGAAAACTTTACTCCCATTTAAGTGGGCTTAGTGAACACTATTATTCAAAAAACGGTACGGGCAAGATGCTGAGCTACTTTATGAATGATGTTACTGGTGTTAGAGAATCCATTTCCATGGGTGTCAATCAGCTTGCCATGGGAACGATGCTATTAATTTCCTGTATAGGTGCTATGGTGTTAAGCGATATTCCGATCTATTTAATTGCAGCTACAGTCGGTCCGTTGATTCTAATTCCTTGGATTGTGACACGTCTTGGACCTGCCATTCGTCAGCGCTCATTAAAAGTGCAACAATCGCTGGCATCAATGACGGAGTCAGCGGAGGAGCAGTTCGGTGGTATTCGGGTTACCAAAAAATTCGCTGTTGAGCCTCACATGATCGAACGTTTTGATGAAACTGTCGATCAGATACGCAACAATCAACTATCACTTGTTCGAATGTCTTCGCTCTTCCAAGCAAGCATTCCATTTTTAGGGTCGATGTCATTAATTATTGCGTTGATGCTCGGAGGTTATTTAACGATTACTGGCAAGATCACTCTTGGAAATTTTGTTGCGCTAACGCTATATGTTCGTATGCTCATGAACCCATTGCAACAGATAGGTAATGTAATTAATACTGTGCAGAGATCTCGTGCTTCATTACAGAGGTTGAATGAATTGGTGGCTGTACAACCGGATATTGTTGAATCAGCGGAAGCTGCGCATGTCGAACTAGATCAAGCTCCAGTACATATTAAAGATCTCTCCTTTTCTTATCCAGATGCAGCGCAGCCTGCTTTGCGGGAGATTAATCTAGTCATTGAACCAGGTATGACACTCGGCATTGTTGGTCGAACAGGTAGTGGTAAGACAACACTTGTCAAGTTACTACTTAGAACATATGAAGCATCTGAATGTTCAATTCAAATTGGAAGAACGGACATCCGTAGTGTTAAGCTTAATAGTTTACGTAATCAAATTGCTTATGTACCACAAGATGGTTTTCTCTTTAGCACTACGATACGAGAAAATATATCGTTTGGCAAACGTGAAGCTAAGCATGAAGAAGTAGAAATAGCTTCTCAACAAGCACGAATTTATAACAATATAATGGAATTCCCGGATCACTTCGAGACGAAGTTAGGAGAACGTGGTGTCACCTTGTCAGGCGGACAACGTCAGCGGACGAGTATTGCGCGAGGATTTATTAAACAGTCTCCGTTCATGATATTAGATGACAGTGTCAGTGCAGTAGATTCCGTTACTGAGTCAGAAATTGTGCAGACGCTCCGTGAAGAACGTCAAGGCAAGACAACCATTATTATTGCCAATCGTATTAGTGCGTTGAAGCATGCAGATCTTATCATCGTTATGGACGAAGGGCGTATTATTCAGCGAGGCAAGCATGAAGAACTACTTGCTCAGCCAGGACAATATGCTAGACTTCATGCGATTCAAGAGGAGGGAAGTCAGCATGCATCATTCAACTAAAAGTGAAGATAAAGAACACTTATCAGATAAAGGCAAGAAGCCAAAACCTCAATATCGTTCTGCCTTTCGGATTCTAGGTTCTTACGTAGGACCTCATAGACTTACATTTTTGTTAGTTGTAATTTGTACTGTGATTTCCATTGCCTCAGAGTTATTTCAACCTTATTTAGTCAAAATCGTGATTGATGATAATCTAATGTCAGGCAAGAACGACTTAGGTGGTATACTTGTCATTTGTTTGATCTACTTCGGACTGTCGGTATCTGGATTTTTGTTCACTTATTTGCAAAATAATTTAATGCAGTTCGCAGGACAAAGTATCGTGGCAAAGATTAGAAAGCAACTGTTCAAACATATTACGAAGCTCTCCATGTCTTATTTCGATAAAACGCCGAGTGGTAGCCTAATCACTCATGTGTCTAGTGATACAGAAGCAGTAAACCAATTTTTTAACCAAGTACTACTTACACTGTTACGTGACGGTCTCACCTTACTTTTCATTATAATTATGATGTTCCAATTAGATACTACACTAGCAATGTATTGTTTAATATTGCTGCCAATTATTGCAGTCATTTCGATTTCATTTCGTTCATATATGCGAAATACGTACCAGACTGCCCGAACACGACTATCCCGGCTGATTTCATTCGTAGCTGAAAATATATCGGGGATGAACTTGATCCAAGTGTTTCAACAGCAGAAGGCACAGGCAGAACATTTTGAGGAACGGAATGACGCGTATTTCAAGGCTAATATTCGTGAGATACGCACTCATGTTGTATTTAATAAGTCTTTTGATCTATTGAGCAACCTTAGCATCGCGTTCGTAACTTGGGTAGGTGGTAATGCAGTACTAGGTCAAACGCTAGAATTTGGTGTCTTATATGCGTTCATTACATATATCCGCCAGTTCTTCCAGCCGATCAATGCTATTACCCAGCAGTGGAACACATTACAATCGGCTACGGTCGCTGTGAATAGGATTTGGGGAGTGCTCGAACTGAAGCCAGATATTATGGATCACCCGCAACCTAAACAAATTGAATCAGATTCGGTACTAGGTCGCATTGATTTCAATCACATCACTTTTGCGTATGGAAACGGTTCGCCAATCTTTCGTGGACTTGATCTACATATCCGTCCAAGCGAGATGATTGGTGTCGTTGGTACAACTGGTGCAGGTAAAAGTACGCTTATGAGTCTGTTATGTAGGTTTTACGATGTTCAGGATGGTAGCATTCTCATTGACGGTATTGATATTCGTGATATGCAACAAGCGCAACTACATCGAATTGTAGGTCTAGTACAGCAAGAGCCTTATTTGTACGCAGGCAGTATCATTGATAATGTCAGGTTATTCGATGCAACAATCTCCCGAGAAGAAGTCATTCGCGCATGTGAATTTGTTGGAGCAGATCCAATGATACGACGTATGTCTAAGAGTTATGATACGAAGTTGTCCGAGCGGGGCAGTGGGTTGTCAGCAGGCGAACGGCAACTATTGTCATTTGCTCGCATTATCGTTTTTCGTCCGAAGATCCTTATTCTAGATGAAGCAACAGCCAATCTTGATTCACAGACAGAGCAACTGATTCAACATGCATTGCATATTGTCTCTGAAGGGCGAACGACGATGGTTATCGCACATCGTTTGTCCACGATTATGCATGCCGATCGGATTATCGTTATGCGTCATGGCGAGATCGTTGAGTCGGGGACACATTCGCAGCTGATAGAGCTAAATGGTTTTTATGAGGAATTGCATCGTCATTCACAAAGCGATACGAAGGAGCCGGACATTCTTACATCAACTAAAGTTTTGATCGATGTAGGTAGATAGAAAGAGCGTAAGTATTGACTATAGCAACAACTGCACAATACTGCACAAGATTATATAATAAACTTCGAAGTTTATATGTTACGAAGCTAGTAATGATAGTAGTAAATATGATATGTCTAGAAATCCTTTCGTCAGTATTTTGATGAAAGGATTTTTTTATGGAGATTTATCTACTAAGTAATATTACTTCAACATCTTTACTGAATGTCTATTCATTCAAAGTGAATAATTACAGAACGTATGTTCTATATGGTTAAAAGTAGCACTTTTCTTTAAGCAATTATCAAGCTAATCATCTATAAGATAAGCTAAACTCATAAAAACGATGTAATATTAAGATTAATTGGTGTAATATGGTAATAATGCGATAAATATAGATTAAGAAATTATAAGAACATACGTTCTCGTTTGGAGGAGGATAGTCATGATCAAGTCTAAGTTAAATCTACTAATTATAGTTTTGCTTGTCATTTCTAATTTATTCTTTTGGAATAGCTGGAGAGTGCAGAATCAAAATATTAAACGTATTACTCAAAGTTCGCAGGAAACAATCGGGGGAAATTACATGGAGGTAGTAAAAGACCTAAAATATATGATTGAGCTTCAAGAACAGGGAAATGATTTCAACGGGCAGCAATGGAGTACCTTAGTTGCAAACGTAGCTGCGGTAGAAACATCGGCTCAAGGATTGAGTTATTTATATAATAATGGTAATAGAACACTAAGTACAAATAATAGAGCAATTCAAGAAATATTCATGAAATTGGGAACGTATTTAGCTCAAATACAGCAATTTCAAACAGACGGTAATGAGCCTTTTAAGCTGCATTATTGTCAAATAAAAACAATAAGTAGCTTAGTTGAAATACAATTAGAGTTAAACCGATATTTATCTAAGCTTGACGTTATTGATTTTGATAATACTAGAGGTGGATTAGATTTATATGATGCAATTCTTGAATTAGTCGAGCTTGAGGATGTGAATTCATTGTATTTCTGTGAGTAAATCTAATACGAAGGTGGAATTATATTTGCAAATTAAATGGAATGAGAAGAGTGTCCAATTATCTGACGTATTAAAACGTGAAAAAATACATAGCTGTCTAATAAGTAAAGACAATACATTGTTATTGCAATATTATAAAAATAATAAATCAGAGAAGAAGCTGCATAAGATTAATTCATGCACAAAAAGCATAACTTCAAGTCTAATTGGCATTGCACATGATCAGCGATTAATACCTGACTTTTCAACACCAATATCTGAGTACTTCCCTACGATCATTCGTGATCCTGACCCAAGAAAGCAGAGTATAACCATTGATCATTTACTTACAATGAGTGCAGGATTCAATTGGCCAGAGATGGGGGAATGGGGAGGGTGGCCTCCGATGATGCATAGTCCTAATTGGGTTAAGTATGTATTAGAGACACCACTTTTAAGCTCTCCAGGTGAATCAATGAATTATAATTCTGGTTGTAGTCAGTTATTATCAGCAATAATTCAAAAAATAACAAATAAAAGCGCTAAACAATTTGCCGATCAGTACTTGTTCAATCATCTTAAATTTAACGAATATATATGGCATGAAGATCCACAAGGAATCAATATCGGTGGATTCGGAATACATATAACCGTTCAAGACATGCATAAATATGGCGAGTTACATTTAAACAAAGGAAAATCGGGGAATAAGCAGTTAATAAGCGAGCGATGGATTACTTACATATCTGAGCCCAAATATCTAACATATGAGCACTTTGGACATTACGGGGGACATTGGTGGATTTCTGAAACATCGAATGAAGAAAGATTTTATTATGCAATGGGGATGGGTGGTAACTATATTTGTATAGCACCTACTAAGGGAATGGTGATTACAATAACGAATGATACATACGGAGATACGCTTAAGCCTCTACAAATTATTAGAAGTATATTGGAGTAAACAATGATATAAATTAAATAGTATGATAGTAAAACCACCTACCATTTGAGACCTAATAAAGAATAGAGATAACAATAGGTTAGGTATCGAAGTAGGTGGTAAAATACTACTGAATGATATGTAGTGAATTACTTATTTGACTTACCAGAAGTACGATTCGAAAGTATAGCCGTTTTTCCCGTAGAAAGTTATTATTCCGTCTGATACTTCCTCAGGAATATCAACAAACATGCCTTGTTTACCCGCAATATCATAGGTAGTATCAACTCGCTCACCATTAATAAAGTAACTTACCACGAAATGGGTGAATTCTTTTTTGAGGCCTTGCTCAAACATACCAATACCAACATGCCTTCCGCTCTTCTTCACTAGAACGTCGACTCTATCATTGCCTATACCAATCCCCATACTTGAGCCTAGATCTCCATTTTTCAAACGGTCTACGAAACTTAATTGGAGCCATTTTTCATCATCCTCCTCTATAATTAGCAGGAGTACTGCTTCATATTTATGAGGAATACGAAAGTCTAGAACATTAAGGTCATTCTTAGTGATATAATCAGACAATTCCTCTTCGGTTATTGCTTTCCCTGAGGGCTTATCAAACTCGAGAGGTTGCTCGCCCAGCCACATTTCCCATTCCTCTGGAGATTCGAGTTCAGTGCGATAGTCATCATCCGTTGTGAGGATCGCTGTTTTAGTCGCTACATCCCAATCAACGGAGATCCCAATTCGTTCGGCAACTTCACGTAATGGAACCATAATATCATTCTCTAAGAGATAAGGCGGACTACTTTGCCATTCGATATTTTTATAAGACCCATCATCATTATCTTTGTAATCCTGAACCCAGTACTCGTTACTATCTGGAGTAATAGAAAGATTTCCATTGAAATATAAAATAGAAACGCTTGAATCATCTTCGAATAGAAACTCATTAATATCGGCTTGAATGTCTGGATGCTCAAAAAGTTGGGCAGGAACGTAAGTTCTTCCTTTTACTAATGTCGGCTGTGGACCATGAAGCGTAATTAATTGTCCATTAATTGTAACGGAAGGTTGACTGACTGAACGTTGATTAGAATCGGAAGGCTTAGGCGACGCAGATGCAGCATAGTACGGAGTCGAATAAGAAGCCAATAGCAACAGAATAAGAAATGAGTACGTATAGCGACTTTTGAGCATGTATTAAATCTCCTTTAATCTTATATCATATTCATAATAAACTGGTTAATCAATTTAACTATACCATATCGATAAAGATATACTAGAAAAAGTAAGAAGTGAAGCGGGAATTAATACAGTATACGTTACAACATATTTATAATTGAATTTAGGCCAACGATAAGATCCAAAGAATTACAGATCGAAAATCAAATAAGATGTAAGGGAGGTACAATAAAAAATAATATCTACAGAGAACTCGGCCCGAATACGGAAATCTAACTTTTGTGATTAATAAAGTTTGTAGGGGAATTGGTAGCTAAGACTTTTGTGAAGAGGTGTTCCTTATCAAGCTTAAAGGTATCGCTCTATTAATATGTTTAATCCTCATGTTCATTACAGGCTGTGCTGAGAAAGATTCAGATGAATCTGGACTAATGGTTACTGAAGGTCCTGAATCGTTCATGCAAATGATTAATGCATCTGAAACGATTGTAGTTGCCAGTAAGACAGGTGTGGACACCATTATAAGTTCAGAAAATGAGACAATTACGATTCATGTGCAGATTGAGGTGTTAGAAGTATTAAAAAGAGATCTCCAGCTTGCGCAACAGAAAATCAATATACTGACGCTTGAACAGCTTCGAGCATGGAAGGAAGAGGGTCAGGAAAAGTATATTCTGTTTTTAGACCCTTCTGCAGGTAAAGAAGGGGAATATATCTATACTGTCGTTGGTCTCACGCTTGGTGTGCTTAAGATAGACCAGTCCAATCAAGTATTCTGGAGTCGAAGTCAAAACCAAAGCGGAAGTGACAATTTGTTTTATATGGATGAGGAATTCCGTGGATTATCATTCGAGGATACCATTAATAAAATTAAGAAAGCTGTAGATGACAAATAAAACAATTGCAACTTACTAAATCTGCTATGGACTCGTAATACTTTATGAAATGGAACAAAGGTCGATCTTCAGAGTATTGAGGATTGACCTTTGTTGCTAAAAACATTGTTTACGCTTTCATTAATACAATACAATATTAATAGAACTATATGTATGTAGGCCGATTTTTGGTCGTTGCAATGCAATTATTTAGAACTATAAGAATCGATTTTGAATATATACTTAACAAATACACAAATCTATGTATAAGATTTAACTATGTATGATTAACGTTGATCGGTAAAAAGTTTCAATTGTTTAATGCTACAAAACAATCATGCTTATTCAGCTATCGTTATCTAAAGGTGAAATCAGACAGAGGATTACTTTTTCTGGAAGATTACAAAAGGTAGGGTTCCGCTTAGAAATATATTGTATTGCTCGAAGAATGAACTTAACCGGATGGGTGAAAAATTTAATAGTTGGAAGTGTAGAAGCAGAATTCCAAGGACAAGCGTCGCAAATAGATTTTCTAGTCAATAGCATGAGGTCATTGAAGCGGGCCAATGTAAAGAATATAACTGTTATTGATCTCTCTATTAGAGAGAATGATGAAGGCTTTATAATAGTAGAAAAAAGCACAACAATCCTGAAAGCCTAAGAAGATGAAACTATAGTGGAGAAAATAATTGTTGGAGGAATCTTTTTATTCTGTGGTGTTTTCTTGTATTTAGGCATACACATTACAGCAGCATATCATGCTTCAAAGTTAAGTGGTTGGAGCACTCTAACTGGACGACTAGGGACTGCATTAAATGTTGGATGGAGTTTCAGTAACAAAAATAGGAGGGGAATATGAAAAGGAATATAGTGTATTGTATTTTCATTCTTATTGTATTAATTGTTCCAAGTTGCACAAATGAGCCAAGAGTAGAGTTGTTTGAAGGTACTGGACAATATTGGAGTGCAACTATTAAACCTGAGATTAAAACTACAAAAGGTACAGATTATTTTGTCATAAAGTACAACTACAAAGGGAAATTAGAAGATATAAAAAAGATTCAAAGAATAACATTTTCACAAGGTACAGCGCTTGGAACAGAAATAGTAAGTGTTTTTGATCAAGCGCTTAATGAAAAATTAATGAAAGAATGAAATAATAAAGAAGAACAAGAGCAGAATTATGGAATTATAGTTAAAGATTTAAAGAATATGAACACATCAGAAATAGAAATTGAATATTACCTAATGGGGGACGAAGAACATAATACGTTTGATTCAATCGAGCAGGATCGAATCTATATCCAAATAAGTTGGGAAATAGATGAAAAAGAGTATACTGATGAGATAACTATATATGGAAGTCGATAACATCAGAAAAGTGGCTTGAAGGGATGTATTCGAAGGATAGGTTATTACATTAACGAATACGTACGGAGATTTGGAGTGGGAATGTTACTTAATCTACTACATGGAATGATGTGATTACCTACTGATTGAAACATACATCTCACTGTACTTGCTACACAGCACAATTTATTAGAGCTGTATAGCAAGTACAATGGAAGTATCAATTGTTCAGATGGATGAAGAAGTACGGAATTATGTACTGTACTTTATGTGTGGGGCTTCAATGATGTAGTAGTTCTCCAAATCGAGACAATAAGGATCAGCTCAAACACATTGGTTGAAGCTCCGCTTTCCACCGGAAAAGGAATTAACTGCCCAACAAACAATAGTGTAGTCCCAACAAACAGCCATACCCATTTTTGTTTGACAAGTACGATTATGCCAACAAATAAGAGCATAATTCCAACGATGATAACCATCATCGGCGGACCATAGTGACCTTCTGCCGTATATCTCAGTACCCCATACTCTTGTATAGAAGTGAGATTTTTAACTTCGTATAAAGTAGAGCTTACAACCTGGTAAATAACAAGACCCAGTGTTATTAGCCATGCTGCCATATTCGTAATACTATTCTTTGCAAACTTGGCACCTGAGCAACGCAAAATATGGTAGCTAACAAGAACAAGGGAAGGGGTAGCAAAGGCATGTAACCAAAATCGAAGGCTACTTAAGAAGATTAGCAGTTCCCCTTCCCCAATTATATTACCTGCGGCAATAATTCCATTATCATATGCTAGGCTGAGTGATACGAAAAGCAGAAAAAAGGAATATACGAGCCATTGCTTCCGTTGGGTTAAATCGACGGTCATCCGAATAACAAGTATCAAATAAACAAGAGTAAGCGCGTAATATATCCATAAATCCAAGCAGCTTCACCATCCTTATATACAGCCCTGAAAGGTAGTAGATTTATTGTTTACTATTCATTTCGGCGATCCAATCCTCTATAGCATGAACAACCTTTTGTAATTGCTCCTCTTCGTCAATGGTTGGATCATTATCACCTTTTTGCTTACCATATGATCCAAATTGACCGTGGTTTGCTCCTTCGACACTGACATACAAAGTGTCTGCAGGTAGGTTGGTTTTGGCACTTTCCCAAGCTTCTCTATTGAGAACTCCATCTGCTGTACCTGTAATTTGCAAAACAGATAGATCTGTATCTTTTACTGATCCAGTCTCATCTGCATAAGAAGCCAAGAAATATATCCCTTTAAGCTTCTCACTGTGCTCAGAAGCAAATCTGGCTGCAAATGAACCTCCTAAAGAGTGACCCCCAATAACAAATGATTCATCTGGGTATTCATCTAGAAAGGATTCGGCTTTATTTTGACCGAAAATGGCTAGATTCAGTGGCATTTCTGCAATGTATACGCGGTGTCCCAGTTGAGCCAGTTCCCTAGCAAAGAGGGAGTAGCTTTCTGGTTCTACTAGACCTCCAGGATAAAAAATAATATTCGGTTCGATTGCCTTATCGATTTGAGGCTCATATTTGAAACCGCCTTTGACCTCTGTTACTTTGACCTGATTATCGCTCTGAAATGCAAGCTCCGCTTGACTGGAAGGACTGTAGGTTATCGAATTGAGGTATATCAATAAGCCAATTACAACAATCACGATGAACGAGCATCCCCATATTAATATTTTAGTCCATTTGTTTTTTTTCACTGTTTTTACCAAAGTTAAAACTCCTTCTCAATAAATATATTTTTTATTGGATAATTATAGTGCTGCAGGCTTTGTCAGTCTCCATACTATATAGCTCATGTATGATAGCATTCCGAAAAGAACAGCAATGCTCGTCATATGAGCGAGCACAACGAACATATACACTTCAGGGCGATGAATGGTAAGCATCAACCCAGCGCCGGAAAGCACTTGAAACAGAATAAGGATAACTGACATATTTCCTAGAATCTTCATTTCTCTATTATTCTTGTATTTCCTGAAAATTATAAACGAAAGTGCCACGATAAGAAAAACAAGGATAAATCCTGCTAAGCGGTGAACGAATACGATCCACTCCCCTGATACATCTGGCAGTACAGATCCATTGCACAGAGGGAATCCAGAGCATGCGCCTGCTGAATCGGTATGACTTACAAAAGCTCCAGTATAGACAACCACATATGAGTATATGGTCACTATCCATACGAAATTACGAAAATTTCTACTCGTTCTTGGCATTCGGTGAAACTCCTCAAGACCACCAAGTTTTTCCTCCGCCCTCGCTCCAAGACTCGTCATCAAAGAACTGGCAAGAGAAATAAAAGCAAACCCAAGATGAAGCGCCATAACTGGAGGAGATTGCGTATATACAACTGCTAGCGCACCCATTGCACCTTGAATACTTACAAATATAAACGTAAGTAAAGCAAAAAATTGTAAATCTCTCCGATTTTTGAAGTACAAGAGAAATAACACGAGAGTAGCCACTGCTAAAACTCCCGCTGTCGTACTCACCAGTCGATGCGTGTATTCAATAACCGAAGCAATAGTATGGGCAGGAACGAATTTTCCGTGACATAGAGGCCATTCGTTTCCACATCCCAGCCCGGACTCAGTACGTGTAACAATGCCTCCCCCAAATGTGGCAAAGAACATAAAAATTGTGGTTACATAACTGAGCCATTTCAAAAGTGTAATATTTTTCAACCCCAATTCACCTGCTCGCTTTTTTATTTATCATTGAATTACTGCTTCAATTCTAGTAAATTATATATACCGGTAAGTAAAATAACAAGGCTAGTTTATATAAATAGATAAGATGTCACAAAATATTCACGGAGGTAATAAAGATGAATAATGATTTACAGCGCTCACCAGGAAGACCGAAACAAGCAGAAAATGATTTACCTATACAAGATATAATTCTTCGAACTGCCGCCAAACTGTTTATGGAGCATGGGTACGAACCCGTGTCGCTCCAGCAGATTGCTAAAGATTGCAATGTGTCTAAACCATCCATTTATTATCACTTCACCAGTAAGCCGGAACTTTTTAAAATCGCGGTCACGACAATGTTTAAAAATGTGCACCAAGCTACGTCACGATTATTAAGAGAAGCTGGCCATCTGGAAGAAGGGCTGCTAAATGTGGCAGAAGTAAGACTAGCTAATCCTCATGCGGAGATTGAGACAATTCTCAGAGATGCAGAGAGGCATTTGAGTGAGATACAGATAAAGGAAATTAGAGCAGCTGAAAATAAGATTTACGAAGAGCTCGCTGATTATTTTGAAGCTGAGATGGATAAAAACATCCTTCGCAGGAAAAATCCCATGCTTCTTGCTCAAATTTTCTCGACTATGATGGTAATTGGTAATAAGGGAGATATAATAAGAAAAGTTGATCCAACATTAAATTTATCCAAAGAGATTGTCGAAATATTTTTGCGAGGTATATTGGTGAAATATTAATAATTATTTTTACAGAGATAGATATTCGTTAAACACAGTTTTCCGGAAAATCCAAAATTATATGTATAGGCACACATTGACTAAAAAGTAGCACAAACCATAGCCTTGGTCTGTGCTACTTTTATATCATTTAATTGTAAGCAGGAATATCGCTCGATAAAGAGGGTTGCCACGTTTACTTACTGATTTGAAATCGTATCGTCTCCATAACCTTAATATCTTATATGCAATCGTTATGATTCCATGGGGAACAATAAGAAAGTGTTTTATGGTTTTCAGTGGAATTCATTTTTGAAAATCATTCTTGATAGAGACGCTATTTATTATTACAATAATAAAACGTGATGATTCTTCTTGGGAGTTTCTTCACTCGATTCTAAATGCGTATCAAGGTTTTGCAACCAATTTCTCTCTGCGAAGTTCGAGTGAAAAAAGGTATTATTTGGGGGTGTATTAATTTGTCAGTGGAAATTAACGACTTCTTAGTTCCTGATATCGGCTACTTAATTTATAGAAAGTGCACACCAACATGGGAAATCGCACAAAATGAAATTTCATTTTGTGATATCACCTATGTCCTAGAAGGGAAAGGGATCTATATCATTAATGGAGTACAATACGAGGTGAAACGCGGTGATCTTCTTTGCATTCCACGTGGAAGTATTCGTATGGCTCAATGCATCCCCGATGACCTTATGAACTTGTACTCCGCTAACTTCAAACTTTATGAAATGAACGGGCAACAAGCCGACCTTCCTCTTCCTTTGCTGACGCACATTGGGATTAAAAGTGACCTCATCGGGCTATTTCGTGAACTATCTAATGCCTGGGTTCGTAAGGAAATCGGGCATTACACAAAAACCAGAGGTCTGCTGCTTGTCATTATTCACAGATTGTATGAGCTGATTCTCTTAAAACAAGATCGTACAAGCATAGACTATCGGGTGAAAAAGGCTGTCAACTATATTTCTGAAAACTACGCGAGCAACATTTCTGTTAAAGAGATTTCTAATATAGTAGGGCTCAATACGGTATACTTTGGGGCATTATTTAAAAATGAAATGGGAATGCTACTCAATCAATATTTGACACTAACGAGAATTAATCATGCAGAGAATATGCTGCAAAATGGCGAGTGTAACGTCAGCGAAGCAGCAGAGCGCTGTGGCTATAAAGATCTATCGCACTTCCGCAAACAATTTAAAATGGTTAAAGGGTATTCGCCATCACAATGTCTTAGAAATCAACCGGATATATTATAGTGTTTTTTAGAAATCAACCTGTTATACAATTGCATTTTTAGAAAAATTACCTTTAATTAGCCCTTGTTAACTTTATTCGTGCTATTGCTCCAAAGGTTCTTCAATGCTAAGTTTATATAAAGAACAGAAGCGTTTTAGTTATTATATAGGAGTTGTAAGATGAACGTAGTATGATAAAAATATTTAATTTGCACCCTATATGTTCTAGTTTATGAAAACGCTTTAATTACTTATATTGAGGTGCCTTATTATGAATCACGCAAAAAGTACATATTCCGAATACAATGCTTGGCTGCAGCCAAAAACCAGTCTAGAGCCTAAAGCTTTGCGAATCAATGTAGGCTTAGATCTAGATTTTATCCATCAAGAATGCCAATTAGGACTAATTCGCCTATGGGGAGAAATTCATGAAAGTTCGGAGTACACACTTCAATTAAAAGTTGAAGACTTGGAGGATGAAGCGGCGTTTTCACTTACCCCACTGGAAAATGGATTTGTGATCGTTGGTGGTAGTAAAAATGGTCTCTTATATGGTGTTTATCGTTTCCTAAACCGTCTTGCCGCTGGAGAAAACATGGAACAGATGCATGAATACTCCGCACCTAAAGTGGACTATCGCATTATTAATCATTGGGACAACATGGATGGCCACATTGAACGTGGATATGCTGGTAATTCATTCTTTTTCCGGAAAAATAAGTTTGATTATGATGTAGAAAGAATTAAAAATTATGCCAGACTGATGGCATCTATAGGAATTAACGGAATTTGCATTAACAATGTGAACGTGGACAAAGTAAGTGCTGGTCTGATTGCTGAACCATTGCTTTCTGATTTGGCAGAACTAGCCGAACTGTTTAGACCTTTTGGCATCCGGTTATTGGCATCCGTCCATTTTGATGCACCGATAATCGTCGGCGGACATACAACCTCCGATCCGCTGGATGTGGGAGTAAAGGAGTTTTGGCAATCTCAATCCACGGTTGTATACAATAAAATTCCAGACTTCTTGGGTTATGTTGTGAAAGCGGATTCAGAATTTAGAGGAGGTCCGGAAGCCTTTGGACGAACTCAGGCAGACGGTGCCAATACAATTGCCGCAGCGGTCGCTCCATTTGGAGGTTTGGTCTTTTGGCGCTGCTTCGTATATAACTGCCAGCAGGATTGGAGAGATACACAAACTGATCGTCCGATGGCGGCGTTTAAGCACTTTCAGCCACTGGATGGTACATTTGATCAGAATGTCATTCTTCAAATCAAAAATGGCCCTGTAGATTTTCAGACGAGGGAACCCGTATCACCTTTATTCTCAAGCCTTAAAAATACCAGCGAGGCCCTTGAGTTTCAAATCGCTCAGGAGTACACTGGTCAGCAAATCGATCTGTTCGGCTTAGCTGTTCAATGGGAAGAAATTTTGACAACTGAAGTTGATAAAGGGAAGCAGCTGAAAAGTTTGTTTGGTCAAGAAATCGTTGCTATGACAGCGGTTACAAATACAGGCGACGACTTGAACTGGACAGGAAACACCCTTGCACAGTGCAATCTGTATGCCTTTGGGAGAATGGCCTGGAATCCGGAGCTTTCTGCTAAAGAGCTGATCCATGAGTGGGTTCGGATCACATTTGAAACAGATGAATATGGACGCCAAATTGTGGAGGAGATGCTGCTTAAATCTAGAGGGATATACGAGAGTTATACAGCGCCTCTTGGTATTGGATTTATGGTAAATCCAAATAATCACTATGGACCTAATATTGACGGTTATGAATTTTCAAAGTGGGGTACTTATCACAGAGCAAGCTTTGATGCGATTGGTGTCGATCGCACTTCCAAAGGAACGGGATTTACACTTCAGTATCCAGAAGCACTACAAATGATGTATGACCATATTGAAAGTTGTCCGGAGGAACTATTGCTGTTTTTCCATCGAGTTCGGTACGACTACAAAATGAAAGACGGACGAACATTGCTACAGTACATATATGACAGTCATTTTGAGGGTGCCGAGCAAGTGGAAGCCTTATTACAAGCCTGGAACAATTTAGAGAACCAGATTCCACAGGAAACCTATAGCTCGGTGAAAGAGAGACTTAAGCTTCAACTAATCAACGCTTGTGAGTGGAGAGATCAAGTAAATACGTTTTTCTATCGTAAAACAGGAATTGACGATAAAAAGGGAAGAAAAATTTATAGGTAAGGCGGTACAGGTATGGATATTACAAAAAAAAGTAAATCGCTCAGCTATATAAAACATTACTGGATACTGTATGCGATGTTACTTCTCCCAATGGCCTTCTTTATCATTTTCCGATATATACCGATGGGCTACATTCAAATTGCATTCAAAGACTATAGTATTGTAAAAAGTCCCTGGGCGATGGAATGGGCAGCAAATGGTGGGTTCGAATACTTTATTAAGGCCTTTTCCAATCGTGACTTTCTTTATGCACTTAGAAACACTATACTTCTTAATTTTCTTGACTTACTGTTTGGTTTTCCTGCACCAATTATACTAGCTATCATCCTAAATGAACTCGCTTTCAAACGTTTTAAGAAATTTACCCAAACCGTTGTATATATGCCGCATTTTTTATCATGGATTATCATTTCAGGTATGGCGCTTCAGCTTTTTGCACCGACTAATGGACTTGTCAACATCATGTTAAACAAGATTGGCTTTGAATCAATTCCGTTTCTGAATGACCCTGCGTATTGGGTTGTCACTTACGTTTTTCTTGGCATATGGCAAAGCTGTGGTTGGAATACCATCATCTATCTGGCAGCTATTGCCGGGATTAACCCAGAACTTTACGAGGCCTCAGCGGTGGATGGAGCAAGTCGTTTACGAAAAATTTGGCATATTACGCTGCCAGGGCTTCGTCCTACAATCATTGTTTTGCTGATTTTAAGCCTTGGACATATTTTGGGCAGTGAATTCGACAGACCTTATGCACTGAGCAATAAGTTAGTCTCAGAAGTTTCAAACGTTATTTCCGTATTCGTATACAACAACGGTATTCGTGGATTACAATTTTCACTTTCCACTGCCGTCGGTTTATTTCAATCCGTCGTGGGCGTCATATTTTTGTTAGGAGCAAACGCTCTAGCCAAAAAATCTGGCGAACGCGGTATCTGGTAGGAGGATGAAACATGATTAAATCAAAAAGCACTAAAATCGGAGACTGGATGATCGCTATATTTTGTATATTTCTTATTTTAGTCTGTCTCCTGCCGTTGTTGAATATATTGGCACGATCCTTAAGCTCAGCGGATGCCTTGGTGAGAAATGAAGTTTTACTTCTGCCTGTAGGACTGAATTTCGATGCTTACTTGACTGTACTTGGAGATTCCAAATACACATGGTCGTTGTTGTGGACAGCAATACTAACTGTGATCTGCACACTTTGGTCGATGTTTATGACGATAATGTGTGCATACCCGCTTATATATGACAAACTGAAAGGGAAAAGCATTATCTTAGGACTTGTTATCTTTACAATGTATTTTAGTGCAGGTACAATTCCGACCTATTTGCTGTTGAAAGAGCTGCACTTGCTCAATAATCCGTTGGTACTGATTTTGCCGGGCTCCATTGGTGTATTTTATGTCATTATCATGCGTAGCTTTTTCTTCGGAATTCCAGAAAGTCTTAGGGAATCAGCTGAACTTGATGGGGCAGGACCGCTTAGGGTACTCGTCAACATCTATCTACCACTTTCTACTCCTGTGCTTGCAACGTTGGCACTTTTCTATGCAGTAGGTCGTTGGAATGGGTTTTCGGATGCATTGATGTTTATGTCCGATAGAACCTACTTCCCTATACAATTACTGCTTTATAACATACTTAATAGTATCAGTAGTGTTGAGGTTGCTACACAGGAAGGTTTTTCAAGCCCCGGCCTATCTGAAACGATTAAATCAGCAACAGTTATGTTTGCAACTATACCGATTTTGCTAGTATATCCGTGGCTACAAAGATACTTTATCTCGGGTGTTACAATTGGAGCCGTAAAAGGTTAATTTTCAACACATGGTAGAAGTTGGCTATGTCAATTTTTATAAAGCAATCCAAAAAATTAAATAAAAATGAGGGGGAACAAACATGGGTTTACGTAAAGCGTTGTCCGTTCTGACAATTAGTACTGCACTTTTAATTACAGGATGTACCAGCGACAAACCAGCACCATCAGCTTCACCAACGCCACCAGCTTCTTCAGCACCTGAGTCTAACAACGCTGGAGACAGCAAAGATGCAAGACTAGAAGCATTGGGTCTCGATTCCAATTCCAAGTTCAAGGAGACTCGCAAGATCACAGTTGAGGTTTATGACCGTGGTAATGACGGGGGAACTACACCAGAGGATAACTTTTATACACAATATATTAAAGACGGAATGCTTCGTGACCATAATGTAGAGGTTACTTTTGTTCCTGTTCCACGTTGGACAGAAGGAGAAGTGATTAACAACCTTTTGGCGGCGAATCAAGCGCCAGATATCAGTCTTACCTATTCTTACCCAACAATCCAAACGTTCGCCAATATGGGTGGTATTCTTGACCTAGGCCCTATTGTTGAAGAAAACAAAGACCTTCTACCAGACATGTGGGAGTATTTAACCGAAGCAAACATCTATTGGGACAAAGATCCCGACACAGGAACCTTGTGGGCATTGGAATCTCGGTTGAATGTCCTTAACCGTACTAATACTTTTGTGCGCGAAGATTGGCTAACGAAGCTCAATATAGAAGCACCAACAACGCTGCAAGAATTTGAAAACATGCTCGTAGCATTTAAAGACAACGCCTCTACACTTTTAGGAGCAGATGCTGACAAGATGATTCCATTTTCAACGAGTTTTGATATCGGCTGGCGTGCAGATCATTTGACTTCGTCATTCGTGCCCAATGATATAACAGACAAGGAAATCTTTATTAATGGCTTTGATGATCGACGTTTACTTTTCCCAAATTACAAAGATGGCATAAAAACGTTGAACAAGTGGTATAACGAAGGTCTTATTTGGAAAGACTTCTCACTTTATCCTGCTGGAGATACAACGGAGGATAATCTCATGAAATTGGGCACTGTGGGAGCATTTATACACAACTGGGATTACCCGTATCGTAACGGAGATGACAGTATTCATGCAAGCCTTCAGCGACTTGTTGGACCAGAAGCAGCTTATGTTGCTATTGAACCATTTGCCAACGATGCTGGTGTTTACAAGAAATTTTTATCAGGTCCTGTTGATCGTAAAATATTTTTCCCAGCTACAAACAAAGAACCAATTGCTTCTCTGCTTTATGTGAATTGGATTTCCAAACTTGAAAATCGTATATTCTTGCAATTTGGAGAAGAAGGTGTTACTCATGAAACGATGCCTGACGGTTCATTGAAGACAATTGCAGTAACAGGCGAAAAAATTATGAACTCTCCAGCAAACATCGACTACACAATTACAAGCAATGGTCTTGATCTTGGCGATCCTGATAAGACAGTTAAATCAATTGCCAACGCTTATGCTGGTGTTGACGCCAAATATATTGAAATTGCAAGTCGAATTACAACTAATGACGGACTTGTAGGTAAAAATGCCAACGTAGGTGCAATCAAGGCAGAAGATGGGCAAGGTCAAGCACTTAAAGAAAAACGTGATAATTTCTTGAATAAGGCTGTTGTGGCACCTGTTGATAAATTTGACGAAGTATATGATTCGGGTATGAAGGATTACCTCGGTTCAGGCGGTCAAGCGATTATTGACGAGCGAGCAGCTGCGTGGGAGAAATATTTCGGAAATGAAACAATGCTGAAATAGCGTTCTACGAGCAAAAAATTGATAAAGTCTAGAGGCTTGCGTATGCAAGCTTCTAGGCTTTTATTGAGTTATACGGATTTTTAATCAAATTACCGTTGTATTCTCAGTTACGACCATGTGTCTATTGGCTTCGGGAGTACATGAGTGTTGATATTCTAGTTGAATGTTATAATGAAATAAAGCAAGAACATATATATATATGGTGCGATATTATTAATGAGAGGATGTGCCAATTCAATGAAAGCCGCTGTGATTAAAAAATATGGCAAGCCAAGTGTACTGCATATTGATAAAGTTAACGAGGTGCATCCGAATACGAACGAAGTGAAGATTCAAATATACGCAAGCTCAGTGAACCCTGTTGATTTCAAAACTCGATCTGGCATGTTATTTTTTATGTCAGGTATTAAATTTCCTAAAGTGCTAGGATCTGATTTCGCTGGAATAATAACCGAATGCGGCGAAGGAGTAACAGATTATGCTCCTGGTGATGAGGTATTTGGATTTACCAATGCCGTCACAAAAGGCGGTGCATATGGTCAATTTCTTTGTGTTAATACGTCCAGTATTGCGAGAAAACCCACCAGCTTGAATTTTATTGAAGCTGGAGTTACTCCTCTTGCAGCTTCGACGGCTTATCAGGGGCTCTTTAAAGAAGGGAATATGTCCTCGGGAATGCATATCTGTATAACGGGTGCAACAGGCGGTGTTGGGCATTTTGCTGTCCAAATAGCAAAGGCTGCAAATTGTCATGTTACAGGGATTTGTCATTCACATAATGAGGAGCTAGCCTATCAGTTTGGTTGTGATGAGGTGTTTCCTTATGATCAAGTAAAGTTTGAGAATGTGAACCGACAATTTGATCTTATTTTCGACTCTGTTGGGAAATATGGATTTTTTACTTGTAAATCCCTCCTAAAGAAGGAAGGTACTTACGTGTCTACTGTTCCTTCACTTCCAACTATGCTCATTCCACTAGTCCCTTCCGTATTGAAACAACAAAAAGCACGTCACTTCTGGGCGAAATCGAATACAGCCGATTTAATCAGTATTTCTCAACTTTCACACCAAGGAGTATTAAAACCTTTTATAGAAAATGTATTTACGATAGGAGAAGTCTCAATCGCGCATGAATTAAGTGAGACCCAAAAGGTAAGAGGGAAGATTGGTATTGAAGTAAATTTCTAATGAACGATATAACTAAAATAAAAAAAATGTTGACTTTATACCCCCATGGGTATAATATGAGTTTGTAAGAAAGATAACCAATCTCATTAAAGAAGGGAGTATGTGTATGAAATACGATAGCAAAGTCATAAATCGTGTCAAACGTATGGAAGGTCAATTAAGAGGCATTTTACGTATGATGGAGGAAGGGGAAAATTGTAAAGAAGTCATTACACAACTTTCCGCTGTAAGATCAGGATTAGATCGTACGATTGGGGTCATTGTTAGTGAGAATCTTGTAGAATGCGTGAAAAATGCGGAAGGCGATCAATCAAAAATGAATGAGTCCATCCAAGAAGCAGTCAATTTACTCGTTAAAAGCCGATAATCTTCGGCTTTATATTTTTAATAAATTTATACCCCTACCGGTATGGGTAAAGGAGAACGGAATGGAAAAGAAAAGAACGACGATTGTATTATTTAGTGGAGACTACGATAAAGCAATGGCTGCTTATATTATTGCCAATGGTGCTGCAGCTTATGATCATGAGGTAACCATCTTCCACACATTTTGGGGCATTAATGCATTGCGTAAACAAGCGCCAGTTGAAGTGAAAAAAGGATTTTTAGAAAAAATGTTTAGTAAGATGATGCCACGAGGTGCTGAAAAGCTTGGTCTTTCCAAAATGCAAATGCTTGGTATGGGTCCTAAGATGATCAAGCATGTAATGAAAAAGCATAATGCATTAACATTAACACAACTTATCGAAATGGCTCAAGAACAAGATATTAAGCTAATAACCTGCACAATGACGATGGATTTATTAGGTTTACAAAAAGAAGAACTATTAGATGGTGTCCAGTATGCGGGGGTAGCAGCTTATCTTGCTGATGCAGAAAATGGTAATGTCAATCTATTTATCGGCTAAGACAATGCTACTGAAGAGATTAATTGTACTGTGGAAGTCAATCAAGAAGTAACAAAAAGTTTTAGGAGGAGAATTATGGAGGCAGCCGTTGTTATTGGTGTACTCATGTTATTTATCATTTGGCGTAAGTTACCAACAAAAGGTGTGAAGGTGATTACAGCCCATGAGCTGAAGACGATGTTAACAGACAAAAATAAAGTATTTATCGATATTCGAACTCCAGGTGAGTACAGTGGTCGTCATATTGCTCAGTTCAAAAATTTTCCACTCGGTTCTGACTTGTCAAAGTTACCTACAGGTAAGGAAATCATCGTCATTTGCCAAAGTGGAATGCGAAGCAATCAAGCCTGTAAACAATTAAAAAAATTAGGATATGATAACGTTACTAATGTTCGTGGTGGCATGAATGTGTGGAGAGGATGATAGCAATGAAAGAGATTACCGTTCAAGAAGTTCAACAAAGCATAGAACACAGGAAAACTCTAAATCTAATTGATGTTCGTGAGGTAGCTGAAGTACAAGAAGGTCACATTGCTGGCATTATTAATATTCCGTTAGGTTTACTTGAGTTTCGATTACATGAGTTAAACAAAACCACACCATATATTATCATATGTCGCTCCGGTGGACGTAGTGGGAAAGCTACAGAATTTCTAACTTATCATGGTTATGACGCTACAAATATGGTTGGTGGTATGTTGGCCTTTGAAGGAAAAGTCGAATAGCAAAAAAAATTTATCCAAAAAAATACACCATAGGGTATTAGGAGGGTTTCAGAATGGCAGTTAAAGCGGATGTGATGTTAGATGCAAAAGGTCTAGCTTGTCCAATGCCAATCGTGAAAACGAAAAAGGCAATGAACGAATTAGAAGAAGGTCAAATCTTAGAGGTGCAAGCAACAGATAAAGGATCTAAAGCCGATCTTGCAGCTTGGTCAGAAACAGTTGGTCATCAATACATTGGTACAACAGAAGATGGTGATGTGTTATATCATTACATTCGTAAATGTTCAAGTGACTTCATGGTAGAAAAGACACATGAGCAGATCATCGATAATGAAAAGATCGTTTCGCGTGTAGCAACTGGTGGATTTATTCTAGATGTACGTGAAGAGGCGGAATTTGCATTTGGTCATATTGAAGGTGCAACATCAATACCGATGGATGAACTTGATTCCCGTATGAATGAGTTAGATAAGAATCAAGAAATTTACGTGATCTGTCGTACTGGTAAACGCAGTGATCTCGCGGCACAAAAGCTTGCAAAACATGGATTTGAAAAAGTGTATAATGTCTTGCCAGGTATGACAGGCTGGACTGGAGACTTAACAACATCAATATAAGTTATGGAGGATTTACAGAAGTAGCTATTTTCTTCACATTTGAAGGACTGAATTTGATTCATAAACAAGGCATGCGCGGGCTTCCCATGCCTGCGGGTAAAGAATTTATGGCAGAAGGATTTGCTAAAGCGAACGTTCCAGCGATTCCTCAATTAGTTGAAATGGCACAAGAGTTAGGTGTGAAATTCATCGCTTGTCAAATGACGATGGATGTTATGAATCTTACAAAGGATAACTTTGTGGATGGCATTGAAGTGGGCGGAGCTGTTACATTCCTTGAATTCGCAAAAGAAGCTGCTCCAACATTAACTTTTTAACTTAAAAGTAACAAACTTGGTGAGAGGGTCTTTCCTCTCACTAAAAAAACAGAAAATATATACCTATGGGGGTAATTAGAGATGACAATAATTAAATGGACCGCAGCAGACGTTGCTCGTAAAGTAATTGAAAATCAATCATTATTCATTTTGGATGTACGCAATGCAGATGCATATGAAGATTGGAAAATCGAAGGTCATCAATTTCAATATCTTAATGTTCCATATTTCGAATTATTAGATGGTGTGGAGGGAATATTACCTCGAATTCCAGCAGATAAAGATATTTTAGTTGTTTGTGCTAAAGAAGGCTCCTCGATTATGGTGGCTGAAATGTTGAGTGAAGCTGATTCTGCTCTATCTGTTCATTATTTAGAAGGCGGTATGAAATCTTGGAGCAGTTATTTAGAGCCAATAAAAGTAGCTGATCTTTCTGGCAACGGTGAATTATATCAATTCGTTCGTTTAGGGAAAGGATGTCTTTCCTATATGGTAATCTCAGAGGGAGAGGCAGCACTTATCGATGCTGTAAGATTTACGGAAGTTTTCACCAGCTTTGCCGAAGAAAAAAATGTGAAAATTAAACATGTATTTGATACTCATCTACATGCTGATCATATTTCTGGAGGTCGCTTCATTGCAGAGGCTACGGGTGCAATATACTATTTGCCTTCGAAAGATGCAGAAGAAGTCGTATTCGATTATACACCTCTTGAGAATGGATTAACGGTTCAGATTGGTGATTCTAGCATTGATGTAGGTGCACTTTACTCACCAGGTCATACGATCGGATCAACTTCATTTGTAGTCGACAATAAGTATCTATTGACGGGTGATATTCTATTCATCGATTCCATTGGTCGTCCTGACCTTGCTGGTCTTGCGGAGGATTGGGTAGGCGATCTTCGTGAAACATTATATTCTCGTTATAGAGAACTAGCAGAGGACTTAATTGTTCTACCCACGCATTTTATGATCATTGATGAATTGAATGAAGATGGTACGGTTGCCAAACGATTAGGAGATTTATTTGCTGAAAATCATGGTTTGAATATAGAAGATGAGAGTGAATTCCGCAGTATAGTAACTGATCACTTACCACCACAACCGAATGCTTATCAACAAATTCGTAAAGTCAATATGGGAAAAATCACTCCAGATCATGATGAACAAACGGAAATGGAAATTGGACCAAACCGTTGTGCAGTTCGATAATTCTTTAACAGGATCTAAACAGTAAATAAAAAAACGAAATGGGGTTATTTAAAATGAAAGTAGACAAAGTAATAGATGCAAAAGGACTAGCGTGTCCTATGCCAATCGTTAGAACAAAAAAGGCAATGGATTCCGTTGCTTCAGGTGAAGTAGTAGAGATTCATGTGACTGACAAAGGTGCACTAGCAGATTTTCCAGCTTGGGCAAATGCAGGTGGACATACCATTTTAGAACAATCAGAAGAAGCTGGCGTATTTAAATTCTATATTAAAAAAGCTTAATGTCATTCATTTGGCGGGTTTTCGATCATCGAAGCCCGCCATCGTTATTAGAAAGAAGGGTAAAGTATGGATATCACATTTATTGTCGTTATATTTTTAATTGGTTTTGTCGGCTCTTTCGTATCAGGAATGCTTGGGGTTGGTGGATCAATTATTAAATACCCCATGCTCTTATATATCCCGCCACTATTTGGGCTAGCTGCCTTTACAGCCCATCAGGTTTCAGGTATTAGTGCTGTACAAGTATTGTTTGCATCGATTGCGGGCGTTTGGGCTTATCGTAAAGGTGGCTACCTCAATAAGTCACTAATTATCTACATGGGTGGATCTATATTACTTGGAAGCTTTATTGGTAGCTTTGGTTCGTCGTATTTATCAGAGCAGTCTGTAAATGTTGTATATGGAATACTCGCTACAATAGCTGCAATCATGATGTTCGTACCGAAAAAACAAATCGATGATATTCCATTAGATAAAGTTACTTTTAATAAAACAATAGCAGTAGTACTGGCGCTCATCGTTGGTGTAGGGTCAGGCATTGTTGGAGCTGCAGGTGGGTTTCTATTAGTTCCCATTATGCTTGTTGTTCTTAGAATCCCAACACGAATGACCATTGCTACGAGTTTAGCTATTACATTTATCTCCTCAATAGGAGGAAGTATTGGTAAATTAATGACTGGGCAAGTTGATTACTGGCCAGCAATTATTATGATTATTGCAAGTCTTCTTGCAGCACCACTTGGAGCAAAGGTCGGTAAAACATTAAATACAAAAGCTTTACAAGCCATTTTAGCAGTATTGATTTTGGCAACGGCTATTAAAATATGGATTGATTTAATCTAATATAGGTCATATCTATAATAACAGTCTTCAGTATGAATAACTGATGCCCTACTTCATTTTTTGAGGTAGGGCATCTTGTACTTCTTAACAGATGTTGTTTATGAAAGGCTCTTACGGTTTAATAATCCTTAGTTAAACATTCTGCTGTTTTCCTCTAACATATGGGTATAAGCAATTAGCTACACACTCTATAGCCTATTTTGCAATCATTTACTTAGGCAACTGCATAGGTTATAAGGTAGGCAATAAAACATGAGGGAGAATGAATATGTACTGTCATACATGTTATCACTATCGAAATTCTTATATCGATCATTCATGGGTTAATTGGTTTTACACCTATTATAATAATAGCCAAAACAGTTGGGATCCTTATAGTAGAAGCATAAAATTAACAGATTATGGGCCAAGACCATTTGTAGTTAATATTGACCAAGCCGCTAAGCAAAACAATAATTATCGTACCGCTTTATGGACAGGAGAAAATCTTCAATTGACCCTTATGAGTATTAATGTTGGAGAAGATATTGGTTTAGAAGTTCATCCCACAACTGATCAATTCATCCGCATTGAAGAAGGGCAGGGACTTGTTCAAATGGGGGATAGTAAAGATGAATTGAATTTTCAAGAGATGGCTTATGATGACTATGCGATTATGATACCTGCTGGTAAATGGCATAATGTAACAAATACAGGTAATACTCCACTTAAAATATACGTTATTTATGCACCGCCTGAGCATCCATTTGGCACTGTTCACGAAACGAAAGCAATAGCCCAATTGACTCATGAATAACAAGTGAGGCTCTACCAATAACTTATGAAGTACAATAAAGGCTGATCATCAGATAGTTGATGTTCAGCCTTTATTGTTTTTACACAATTTAAGTTGTACATTACAACATATATAGGTTTATCATACCGAGGTGTTGTAAGTTGACTATTATTATAAACAAAAACAAGGATAATAGCCTGAACTGCTGTACATGCCAAAAGTTAAAAAACTTCCTCATCGTAGTTCATGTTAGAAGACATGAAGAAATATCTGTCATGTAGGAAACATAAAAATAACTCAGTTTCTAAAAAGAATGAAAGGTGAAATTACTTACAAACGTTATAACGCATATTAGTGAATTTTTTATTGAGATAGCGAAATGTAAAGATTTACTACTAAGCGATAACACTTTTACACAAAACTCGTATTTTGTACATATGTCTATAAGTAACGATAAGCCATGTCATTACTGACATCTTCATAATTTTGGGCAAAAATAACACATTTCTTTTTGGCGCTTTCGCCTTTTGTAAAGACAAAAATTATAGCTAATATAGTTGCGAGTAACGCTACTAGACCTATAACAACCCCTAAAGTTAATAACATCCTTTATACACCTTCCTATTCATCGAGTTGTATTAACTGTTTCTTGATCAATCACCAATTAATTTTCTTTGTAGCCCATATAAAACTTATATGGTTAAAACTCAAGAACTTATATAGTTAACCGAATCCTCCCTTCATTCATTATATAATAAAAATGAAATCTATTACCAATCATCAATTATTTCTGCTCTTTCAGCAAAACGTTCTAAGTTTCTTAAGAATGATAATTGTAGTTTTTGATTGCCAACTCCTTTCTTTTTTTCATATCTGAGAAATAAGATTTTTTTCTTATTTTGATCTACAGGGAAATTTTCATTGACTTTATTCCTTTTCGCTTTTATCATATCTGCAAGATTATGCTGTATTACTTCCATGGGATTCTCAAATCTTGAGCTCTGTCAAAGTTTAATGTTGATATCAAATGATAAAAATGAACTTCCAATTATCTGGAAGTTCAAATTCGTAGTATAGTCTTATTTAATTAAAGCAGCCGTTAGTAGAAGAGTAACACTAACAAATTATACAGTGAATGAATAATAATTACTGACCAAAGAGAATTACTTTTCTTATATACAAACCCAAATATAATACCCAACACAAAAACTGTTAATATGGTACTTAGAATATTAGGGAATTCAAACAGACCTTTATAAAACCAAATAGGAAAATGAATCGATACAAAGAGTAAAGCTGTAATTGTATTTGCTTTCCAGAATCTAAAAGAATCCATAAGTTTTCTTAATAAAAAACCTCTAAAGACGATTTCCTCTGTTATACCAACCAATAGAATAGTATTAAGCCATCCGTTAATTCCTATTTGAAAATCGATATTATTCTTTAAAACGATAAGATTTAATGCAAAATAGAATATTATTAAGGCTAAAGATACCCAACCTGTCCATTTTAGACCTTTTCTAAAATTATGATTTAACTGTAAATAAGAAAACGGTTTACTTTTTTCCATAATTTTAACTAATAAAATAACAGGAATGACCCAAATAACGATTTTAATAATGGCTGATGTAATAGCTCTTGGAACGTGGTCCATCAAATCTAAATATTGAACCAACCATAATTCTCTGATACACCATAGGGCATAGAATATTATGAAATATACCCAAATATAATTTTTATTTACTTTTAATTCTATTAGAAACTCCCCCATTTCTTCGTCAACAATCCTGCACCGTAAAATCATTCATTTCTTAATTCTGTCAAAAAGTTGAACCTGAACTTAGGCATCTCGTTTACGGTAAAATACAATAGCTACTGTAATAAAGATCAGTGTCCATAACATTAAAATACCTGTCCCTTGCATTGGCGTAAGGACATTTATTTCATTAGTGGAAGACGGCATATACATATAATATCCTGCCGTATCCGGAAAATAATTTTTTATACTAGATAGAGGAACTCTCGTCAATGGACTGACAATGAAATAATAACCAAGTAGTACTATTAAAGCAGGAGTGGTTCGTCTAAGTATTGCACCTATACCTGCACTGAGAAGTGTGGTTAATGTTAGATAGCCTGTTGCACCTACTAATGTTTTTATCATTGTGTCTATTTCAATCACTACTGCAGTGTCTCTCATCATGATGAAAGTATATAGTACACCTGATGCAGCAATAATTAACGCCGCGGGAATAGTTATAATTGCCAATGCTAAATACTTCGTGGATAATTGAAATCCACGCCAAGGTATCGCAGTTAAAGTAGTTTGAATCTGTCCACCAGTATACTCCGAACAAGTAGCTAAGATACCAAGAATAATGAAGCCTGCTTGAAGATATCCCATAGAAGCAAGCCCAATATTCAGAATACTTTGTGCTCCTGCTACCCCTTGTAGACCAACAGAAGTAAAAGCTGCGGATAAAGCTAAATTAAGAATGAATGTACCAATAAGAGTGAGCCATATTAATGGTAATGTAACTAATTTGTCCAGCTCAGCACCTAGGATTTGTGTTATCTTTCTGCTAGATGAGACACTCATGATGCAATGTCCCTCCTATAGAATACAATAGCTGCAACAATGAAAATAACGACTACCCAGGCAAACATGACTAAACCGCCTGTGAATGGTGTGTGAAATCTGTCGAATATACTACCTGAGAACGTGTCGCTCGTAAACATAAACATATCAATGCCAGCCCTATCTGGTAAGTAAAATGCCAACTTTGTAACCCTAGAAAACAAGACACTAAATGATACAACGGATGAATTTATCATGAGCACAGCAAGCGGGATGATGCCATTCTTAGTTAACAAAGTAAACCCAAGTGCCAAAAGAGCAGTGAATGTCCAGTAACAAACTACACCGATAAGCCTAGACCATTCAAATGCAGGGGCATATTCACCAAGAATAAGATGAGTTACTGACACAGTTGTCATAATAGCTACAATACAAAGCAGTATGCTGATCACTGTCACAGCGCTTACTTTTGCCAGCAAAAAATGAAGCCTTGATGAAACAATAGTTAAACTTGTTGTAATCTGTTGTCCTCCTCCAGACTCACTGCTCTCAGTCAAATACTCACTGCTGACAGCAAGCACACCAAGAATAATGACACCTTGAACACCAAAAGCTAATCCAGTATAGCCAACTTGCGATAGCCGTGAGCTAACTCCAGCTATAATCTCCTCTTTTTGTGCTATGATGTCCAAGGTAGCAAAGACCACTGGGGCAAATGCTCCAATAAGAAAGGCAAGCCAAATGCTCGGTAGGGAGAACAATTTAGATAGTTCCGCGTTGAATGCTCTCATACAGTATCACCTGCATGTTCAGATGTCAGGGCAAAAAAGGCTTCCTCTAGCGTGGAATGGTTACCTATTACTTCTTCCAATGTTCCATCTGCAACAATTTTTCCATGCTTAATAATGACCACATCATCAACAGTCTCTGCAAGCTCTCCCATTAGATGACTGGATAGTAACACCGTGTTTCCAGACTCAGCACGTTCACGTAAAAATGTCCGAATCCAACGAATTCCTTCAGGGTCGAGCCCGTTTACGGGTTCATCTAAGACCAATATTTTTGGATCACCAAGTAGTGCAGCTGCCATTCCAAGTCTTCTCCCCATACCAAGGGAATAACTCCCAACTCTTTTACCAGATGCATTAGTAAGACCTACTATTTCCAGAACTTCCTCGACACGTGAGCGAGACAATCCTGCGGCACGAGCAATCCAACGCAAATGTGCCCGACCCGTTCGCATACGATGAGCCCCCAATCCATCAAGTGCAGCACCTACTATTGCTAGAGGATTATGTAATTCTGCGAATGGCTTTCCATTAATTAGTGCACTTCCTGAGGTGGCACGATCTAATCCAAGCAGGATACGAAGAGTAGAACTTTTACCAGCCCCATTTGGACCTAAAAAACCAGTCACTCTGCCTGGTTTAGCTGTAAAACTGATACCGGATAAGATTTCCCCAGTTCCGCGATGTTTGACTAAGTTATTAATTGTAAGCAACCATAACACTTCCTTTCTGTTATGGTTCTAATTATAAAGAAGCAAAGTTACATCTCGGTTATCATGGTGTTTAATTCTGGGTTAACTTTAGGTTACGCTCTACTAATAGCTACTCTTGTGCCATTTTCATTTGATGTAAAGTCAGCTTTCAGCTTCATTTTTTTTAACATGTATTTTGAAGTCGATAAACCAATCTCCGCCCCACGCTCGTAGGAAGAATTATCCATACCTGGACCCCTATCTGCAACAATGATCAGTTCTTTTTCTACATCAACCACAATGTTTGCATATTTTCCCTCTGCTGCATGACGAAGAATATTCTGAAATAAATTATCCAGAACCCGTGTCATCCATTTAGGATCTGCTTCCCAATAAAAAGTCTCCTCTGCCGGTAAATCAATATCAAGCTGAATTTCTTTTTCTTCAAATACAGGATACCACGCAGCAACAGAGGCTCTTACTAAACGTCCAATATCTGTTGAGGTGGATTGAAAAGGTAGTTTCCCTGATGTAAGCAAAGTATAGGAAAGTAAATCATCCATTAGATCTCCGACTCTTGTAATCGTATGGTTCATCTCTGTTAATGAGTTTTGTCCTTCTAAACTTATTGATTCTTTATTTAATCTGGTGACATGTCCTCTCAAAATGGTAAGTGGCGTTCGTAAGTCGTGAGATAGATTCGCTATGAGTCGATGTCGTAATAATTCTTCTTCATATTCTCGCTTGCGACTGTCTTCAAGCTGCTGTATCATCCAATTAAAAGAACTTCCTAACTGGTCAATTTCATCCATACGATCACTTTGAACAGATATTGGTTTAGGAAATGAATTATTATTAGCTGAAAATGACATGACTTCCTGTAAGCGGGTGAGACGTTTGCGAAGGTTCAAGAAGAACAGCCAAGATATTACAACAAATGCGACAATAATAAAAGCAAATAAAAGTAGTACAACGTAATATGGATTAAACGTATTCAGCTCTTCTCCATTGATAGAAAACCCAATGAATACAGAGAAGAAACTAAGCCCAATGAGAGGAAAAAAGATAATTAGAAAATGTCCTCTTAGAAAATGACGAAATAATGATCTAGTCTGTTTCATATTTTCACCCGATAGCCTATTCCCTTCAAGTTTTCAATAATCTCTGGGGAATCTGGATGATGTTCCAACTTTTGACGTAGTCGATGGATATGCACCATTAATGTTTTATCACCAGTTATATAAGTTTCTTCCCAAATTGCTTCATAAATTTGTTCTTTCGGTAAAACTTGATTAGGATGGCGTAAGAAGTACATTAAGATTTGATGTTGTTTCCCTGTCAATATAATTTCTTCACCTGTGTGTTTGTCCAATACTATTTGGGCTTTAGTATCTACCTCAATATGATTTCCTAATGAAATGCGTTCGGTATGTATTCCACCACTTCGTCGGATTAATACTTCTAATCTTGCAACTAATTCATCCGTATGGAATGGTTTCGTTAAATAATCATCAGCAAATTGTAAACCATCTACCTTATCATCTATCGATGTTCGAGCAGATAACAGCAAAATTGGAACAGCAGGAGCTGCTTTTTTTAATCGCTTTCCTACAGTAAATCCGTCTATACCGGGTAACATTATGTCCAAAATTACTATTTCATGCTGATGTATTTTTTTTTCGGCTCCTTCACCAGAAAGAAGCCATTGAACTGAAAATCCTCGCTGTTCCAATTCTTCTTTTACCCAACTGCCTATTTTCTCATTGTCTTCAATATATAATACGTTTCTTTTCAAGTAACATCCCTCTCCCATAATTTGTCTTATATTTGTCGAATGACTCTGTTTTTCCTACATAAATAAAACAAATCTACCTACATTTTACCACCTTTTGATACGAATAATAAAATAGCTGCCGAGACTTACTGGACAGCACGGCTAACCATACAAGTTCTTGTCCCGAGCAAAAGACAAGAACTTGTATGGTTAAAATAAAAAAACCGCGATGGTCGCGTATTGCAATTTATATATGTTGTTGTCCTCCGACACGTGTTGGCATAACTATGTCTCTGTCCCCTAATTTCTGTTTAACACAATCACTTGTATAATAAAATCTAATTCTCCCTTTCCCTAAATCCAATTATCGAAATTACTATGCCTATTATAAAAAGTATCCATAATGAATAATTCCAGATATACAGAAAATAGAACCGAATATAACTTTTTTTATTATAAATCCCTCTCTTGAAATGACCTCCCAACCAATACGGTTAGGAGGTCCAAATTAATTAGTAATAGTAGGTTAAAGTATCGGTATTGACCTTCCATTCTGATGTACTTTCATTAAACCATTGGTGCCGGTCACTAGATGTAACATAAACTCCCAGAAGTGTACCAGAACTCTTATAAGTAGCAATATATTCAGTATCTATAGAGTTACCACTACCGATCCAATTATTTCTACTTCCATCGGTTCCATAGAAGAAATGGTAGTACCTTTCTGTCGACTGATCCCCTCTCGCCTGCATTTTAACAGTAGCCCCTGATGCCCATGATACATTAAAACTAGCATAAGTAGGGTACCTACTCCAATTTGGTAGGTATTGTTATTCTGAAGTTGCTTATCAATAGAACCTATATTAGGAAAATAGCTAACTAGATCAACACCAGTGTATAAGTTATCAATAGTACCTTGTATAACATTAATGAGCAGAAGGTCAATGGCTTGTAGATGAATCCTTAATTTTAAGCCAAGAAGATAAGATTAAAGAACTACTGTTATGGCATCCATTTTTGTCAGTACCTACTCTAGATGTACTAACACTGTTAATTAACAAGAAACATAAAACTATAACTAGTATAAACGATAGGCGAATTTTCCATTTCATAGATTAAATCTCCTTCTGACAATATTAGCAACCTGACTCACAGGGCGTACTTTTGGACAATAAACTGGTAAGACATTTCGATCATGTGACTTTCGCACCTAGCAGAAGACGAGTTATACTTGTGCTTTATTGACCAGAATCTCAAAATCCCAAATCCAAGTTCATCAAGAAAAACCGCCAATGTCGACTTTTCTTGTACGTACTAATCATGTGATTGGTGTCAAAGAGGTAACTATAGGTAGGTATTGGCAGGTCTTACTCATCAGCAGAATATTTAATCAAGCTTTCCGGAACCTTCAGCGGGATAACGAGCTGGTGCTCCGCGCTGCCGTCTTTAGCACTGCTTACATACAGAATTAACATCATATTGGGCTGAGATGCGTGCTCGAAGCTTACGTCAAACTTGAATCTTCCCCATTCGGGTGCACCCGCATCAGTCATTTCATGTCCTTCTGCTAGTAGGTTATGACCGTCCTCCAACACCCAACTGAACGCTGCTTCGAAAACTCGGGCTTCGCCCTCAACAGTAAACGTAGGACCTAATTCTTCATCAGCTCGAGGGCTGTATAAACGGAATGCATCATTCTCCACTACAACAATCGGAACGATTTCGCCTGATTTAGGATTAATGCGTACAGTTACCGGTTGATCAATATATTGAAAATTTACGATCTCCACCAACCAGAATTCATTGCCTTCATCTAGCTTCGCTTGCTTAACTGCCCAAGGACCATTCACCTCTGTTTGCACGTTAAGAGCAATTCGAATGGCTTCTGCCCGATTAACCGTAGCATCCACTGAATTCTCATCATCAAGCAATGCAATTTTCACTGCAGTAGCTTGAGCAGGATATGATTCCGCTACTATTCCAGTATGCCATGCTTCCACCTGTGCACCAATAGTCATTTTGTCAAGTGTCACCACTTCTCCGCTCTTACTCAGAAGCTCAGTCTGATCATCAATTCGGAACGAAATAGCATCTACAAAAGAATCAACACCCTTGTCTACGAAGGTGGTAACGAGCAAGCTATTATTACTGCTTTGAATAATTTCTCCCCTTTCGATTGCTTTCACTGCCTGAACATCATCCTGAATAGGCGACTTATTACCTGTCCCCTGCTTGTTGTTCGTATCTCCTCCCCCACAAGCTGCTATCAGCAGTATTGCACATAGGATTGTTAGATGGAGAGCTCTTTTTCTAATTGTCATCATGATCAACTCCCACTATAAAGTATTGTTTTGTCCTGTTTTCTCACTCATTCTTTGATTTTCCTTTGACAAGTAATTAAATTGGAGGATGATTGAAGAGAATGAAAATATCTCTGTAACGGATTTGGCGGTAATAGAGGTTGCTTAGTTCCCAGAATGTGCTTAAATAGAAATGTTCGTACAGTGAATCTCCACGTCCGTCCTTGGGGTTTACTCTCCCATGTCACACGGGGTTCATGCCCTAACATTCCTTCGTTCTACCTCTCAAGGGGTAGAGACCCATACTTGCTCCTCGACGGGGTCGTTGCCCTTATGGAGTAATTCCTTCAGCTTCTCGGGTACTTCCATTGTCAAAATTAAACAGATGTGAATGAAGCAAGATTACAGATTTGTTAACGGATGAATAGCTCAACCAGCTTCGTAATTGGGATTTATTCTAGGGGAACGTATCTCAGTATAACGGAGGGCGCTTTTTTGCTCAAAGCTCAAATTATTTCATTACAGGAATGGCTCCTTATCCTCCTGACGAAGCTCTGCTCAAAATTGTTTCATTAGTATTCCCTTTAGTTCCTATCATAAGGCGTATTATGGGCTGTGAATTATGAGTGGAGAATCATGAATTAAGAGCTACGACGAGCGATCAACAGTAAACCGAAGGAAAACTGGCGGTCAAATCTCCTTCCAATTAATATGCATTATAAAATCCTTTTTAAACAATTTATAACAAAATGTCGTATCGATTCTGATCAACGCAGCTAACTTTGCGATCAACTTAAAACGTAAAATCGCTTAAAAACGGTTTACAGAAAATATTGGAAACTTACGTATTGGCTTTTCTTTTGAACAAATCAGGTAACTATATATGTTCTTGTCCATTTTCGGCTAACCATACAAGTTCTTGTCCTGAGCAAAAGACAAGAACTTGTATAGTTAAATAAAAAAAGCCTTGCTATGCAAGACTTCTTAACTATATATGTTGTTGTCCTCCGACACATATATATATTGTCTTTTAAAATAATAAGTTCATTATTTTCTTAACTAATAAAATAAACCGATTCTCATAGTTGTATAATTAGTGATTCACAGATTATTGACTTAACAATAAGTAATAATCTATTCCATCACTGTCTTTACTGTTGCTACTATAAATACTCTTTGATACTTTATCAAAAGTCAATGTGTTGTCATTCGTTAAAATTATATACTTTGATTCGTTTGAAGCGTTATGCAATGTACCAGTTAATTCTAATTTATATTTATATTCGTTTCCTTCGGGATCTTTATAGCTGCTATTCTGAATATTACATGCTGTAAGTGTAATTAAAAGTATTAATATCCCTAATGTCATTGTTATTTTTTTCATATACATTATCTCCTTTTAATATTAATACAGACCTAAATTACAAATACAACAATTTTAGAAAATAACCTTCATTTAAGAAACCTCTTATCATTCAATCTAACTGCAACTCCTTCACCAGAAAGCAGCCATTGAACTGAAAAACCTCGCTGTTCCAATTCTTCTTTTACCCGACTGCCTATTTTCTCATTGTCTTCAATATATAATACGTTTCTATCAAGTAACATCCCTCTCTCAACATTTGTCTCATATTTGTCTAATAACTCTATTATTAAATAAACCAATCTACTTACATTTTACCACCTTTTAATAAATAGTAAATTAGCTGTCGAGACTTACTCGACAGCACGGTTAACCATACATGTTCTAATCCCGAGAGATAGACATCAACTTATATCATAAAATTATTTAACATTAAATTTGCAGATAATTTATTATATTTAATATCAATGCGGTACTCTCTTTTGTATAGATCCTATCACATGTGTAACCATCTTGCGCGGCATAAACCTAGGAATGAAGGCCATGAAACGGTTACGAGCACCTGGAATGATTAACGTCTGACCTTGTAAGAAAGCACGGTAACCTTCCTCAGCCACTTGCTTTGCTTCCATTAACCCCCCATTCTGATAAAGTTTAGAGTCACCCATACCAGAGCGATTAACAAAGCCTGTTGACGTGAGTCCCGGACACAGTGCTGATACAATCACTCCAGTACCACGCACCTCATTTTCCAAAGCTTCTGTAAACGACAGTACATATGCCTTGGTTGCGTAATAAACTGACATCATAGGTCCAGGGAAAAAACTCACCAAAGAAGCAACGTTCATTATCCCCCCTTGCCCACGTTTAACCATATCAGGTAAAAATAACTTAGTCATAGCAGTCAAAGCTTTAATATTAATATCAATCATATTTGTTTCTTCCTCTAATTGCGTTTCTAGGAAATTTCCGTATAATCCAAAGCCAGCATTATTGACAAGATAGTCGATAATAATTCCCTTTTCTTTAAGCTCTTCGAAAATCTCACCTGGAACACCTGGTGAAGCAACATCTTTGGCTATAACAGTTGCTTGAATTCCGTACTTTTTCAGATACCCCTTCGCGAGATCCAGTAGCTTATCTTCACTTCGTGCCACAAGCACAACATTGTGACCACCCTGGGCGAAGCATTCTGCTAATTCTTTACCAATGCCACCGGATGCACCTGTGATTAGTACAGTTTTAGCCATTTTATAACCCACCTCCATATTTATATAAATTCTAAAATACTATGCTCTCAAACCACACTCGTTTATTTGAAAATCTATTCAAATGTTACTATAATTTTGCCTTGGGAGTGACCAGTAGAAACTTTTGTTAATGCCTTGTTTATATCAGCAAACGTATAAGTTGAATCAATCGAGGGCTTGATATCTTTATTCTCAACAAGTGAAGTAATTTCTCGTAATTGACGTCCATTAGCTTGTACAAATAGAAAATGATATTCTTTATCACTTTTATGAGCTAAAGAATTAATGCGTGCACTAACCAAACCGAAAAGTAGTTTTTTCCATATTGAAAAATTGTTTTCTACTGCAAAGCGATAATTAGGTACGGCTTTCAATGAAACTAATTTCCCTTGAGGTTTTAATATATCCAGTTCTGTTTTTATTTCTTTCATTCCCAAGGTATCAATTACATAATCTATATTAGATAATACAGTAGCATAGTTTTCCTTCTGGTAATTGATGAATTGGTCTGCACCAATCTCCAATGTTCGTGATCGACCCCTTTCACTACCGCTTGTAATAACGTATAACCCCATTGATTTAGCAATAGGAATTGCCATAGCGCCAAAGCCACCAGTACCACCGGGAATGAATAGTTTTTTATTAGGCTGAGCGTGAAGGAAGTCTGTTAATGCCTGGTATGCGGTCAGAGCAGTGAGTGGTACAGCTGCTGCCTCATGAAATGATAGATTTTTAGGCATTAAGGATATTGCATCTTCATTTACTGCCGTATACTCAGCGAAGGCTCCTATTTGGTTAACCGGCAACCTAGTATATATGTGATCACCAACGTTAAAGTTCGTAACATCTTTTCCAACAGCAACAATAATACCAGATAGTTCATTTCCTAAAGTTAATGGGAAATCATAATCTGTTATCATTCGAATACTGCCATTTAGGATAAGAATATCTAATGGATTTACACCAGCAGCTTTTACTTTAACAAGAACTTGTTGGTTATTAATTTTCGGAATTTCAATATCATTTATTACTACATGTATGTCTTTTGAATACTTCAACATTTGAGCTGCTTTCATGTTTTCATCCTCTTTCTCTAAAGAGTTGTAGTTGTAGTCTCTTCTCAACCATCTATGGCGTACAATTAAAAAATTGTACGCCATTTTTGTTTATCTCTTTCATCGTGTGAACTTATTATTCTGCATCTATCATCGTAGGATAATCGGTATAACCTTTGCTTCCCCCACCAAAGAATGTTGTAGGATCTGCTGCATTTAACGGAGCGCCTTTTTTAAGACGATTTATGAAATCTGGATTTGCTAATGACCATACGCCAACGGGAACTAGATCAGCAAGACCATTATCTATATCGACACTAATTTCTTCTAAAGCTCGACCAGCTCGATTAATCAATAATGGATTAGACCAAATATTGCGAATACTGCGGAGTAGAGTTTCATCTCCGAGATGCATGACATGAAGGTATGCCAAATTTAATTTAGCTAGTTCTTTTACAAGATAAAGATATACTTCTGGACCTTGTTTACCCTCATTAATTGCCCCAAGAGGTGTTCCAGGTGAAATACGGAAACCTACTTTTTCAGCTCCAATTTCTTCTACTATTGCTTTCGTCACCTCCATAGCAAACCGAGCACGATTTTCTATGGATCCACCGTATGCATCTGTTCGAGTATTCGAATTCTCTGAAATAAACTGATTAATTAAATAACCATTTGCTCCATGAATTTCAACCCCATCCGCCCCTGCTTCTATAGCTGCCGCAGCAGCTTTTCTGAAGTCTTCAATTGTCGCGAGAATATCTTCTTTGCTCAACTCACGAGGTACGGGAATGTCCTGCATTCCTTTTGCTGTAAACATTTGTACTCCCGCTGGGGATATTGCGGATGGCGCAACGGCTTGACGATGATGTGGTGTATTATCTGGATGAGATATACGACCAACGTGCATGAGTTGAATAAACATAAATCCACCTGATGCATGTACCTCACCTGTTATCTTTTTCCAACCAGCAATATGATCTTTTGTATATATCCCAGGTGACCATAAATAACCTTGGCCGTCCTCAGAAGGTTGAGCACCTTCACTAATAAGCAATCCCATAGATGCTCTTTGAGAGTAGTAAAGTGAACTAAGCTCCCCAGGTACCCCATCCTCTTGTGCTCGACTTCGTGTCATTGGCGCCATAGCTAATCTATGGGGTAATTCAAGGTTACCTACTTTTGTTTTACTCCAAAGTTTTTCCATTAGAAACACTCCTTTTTTCAATCATTAGTTTATAAAATAAAGGTAAAGATAACATCGAGCTTAAAAGACTAAAACGTACTAACAATGCTTCATTTAATTTGTGGATAGATAGCTGAAACTCCACCTGCTAAAGCACTCTGTATTGATTTGCTTGCATCATCGGCAAGAATTTCAAATTGATCGGATTCTATTCCGTCAATAGCTATTTTTGCGATATCCGTAGGATTGGATTTAGGGGCTTCTACTCCCTTCGCCATATCTGTGTCCATAAAACCAACATGCAATCCAATCACTCTCACATTTTGAGGATACAGATTTAACCTTAGATCGTTCGTCATTGACCATGCAGCTGCTTTTGCAGCAGTATAAGCCCCTACGCTTCCTGAACTAAACCAAGATAATGCTGAAAGAATATTCAGAATCGATCCTCCCCCGTTCCTTATTAAAACCGGTGCGAAAGCGCGAACCATAGAAAGTGTTCCAAAGAAATGCGTATTGAACTCCACGTGGATTTTTTCAAGATCTCCATCTAGTAAAGAAGCACCTGTTGCAGAACCTGCATTATTTATCAGAAGTGTAACATCCTTAGCTAATAGAGCAGCGGCAGCCACCTCTTTAGGATTAGTAACATCAAGTTTCACAGGAATTGCACCTGGAATATCTACATTCTCTGGAATTCTTGTACCAGCATAAACCTTTGCTCCTCTGGATAGAAGTTCAAGTACTAATTGGCGTCCTAAACCACGATTTGCCCCAGTGACAAATGCAACTTGTTCTGAAATTTTCATTTTTATTATCTCCTTTATTCATGTATTGTTTCTCTTAAATAACAAAATGTCTTGCACAAAATGATAGTTATACAAAAATTATCTTTTTGTGAATATAACTAAAAAATTAATGCCTTTTGGGAATGATTGTTCTAAAAACAGCATAAGAAACGACCACTTAAGAGAAAATTATAACAAGATTAAAAATTGAGAACGATCATTCTAAAATATACATAGCAAGCATTATCCTTATATACATCTAAGGATAAGTCACTATAGAATATAGATTAAGGCAATTACTTATCTAACATTTTGATCGAATTACTGGCTATACGCTTTAATTTTTCTTTAGGTGTGGAGGTTCTTGTCATTACCCTTAATCCTACACAAACAGCATGCAAATGTTCTGACAGTTCATCCGCATTACAATTTGAGTTGAAATCCCCGTTCTGCTGTCCCCAAATAATAATATCTTTGAATAGCTGTTCTGATAATTTAAAGGATTCCGTTAATTTTAGATCTACATCTGGATCGCGCAATGCCAACTCCACCGCTGAATTTACCATTAAACAGCCTGAAGGTGCATCATCTTCGCCATATATCATAAAATCGAAAATAAAATGAAGTGCCTCCGTTGGGGTTTTAGAGCGTTTTACCTCTGCTGTAATCGCAGCATTTACTTTTTCTCGGAATCGATCCATTGTTTTTAAGAATAACGTATGCTTGTCACCAAATGTGTCATACAAACTTCTACGATGGATACCCATATGCTCAACTAACTCGGTCATAGATGACTTCTCATACCCTTGTTCCCAGAAGAGTTTCATCGCTTTATCTAGAACTACGTTTTCTTCGAATTCTTTACTTCTTGCCATTAAGTTTTCCTCCTCCCTTTATTAATATAACATATTGAGAACGATCAGTAAAGAAAAGGTGTAGCTATTTATTATCTCCAAACTTCTTCCCGAATTCTTCCATTAAATCAATAATAGGAATTAATTCCTCTCCTTTTGATGTTAATGAGTATTCTACACGCGGAGGTACCTCAGGAAAAATTTTGCGATTAATTATGCCATCTGCTTCTAATTCTCGAAGTTGTTTTGTTAGGGATCCTTGTGACAATCCCCCTAAATGTGTTTTAATTTCATTATATCGACGTGGGTTAACCTTTAAAAACCAAAGAATTAGATACTTCCAACGTCCTGAAAGTATGTTTTGAGTATAGGCGATGCCATATACCTCTCTATGATCTTTTTTACATTCTTCACTAAATTCATCTTCATTTATTCTAGTCAGCCAAACCAACTCATTTCTGCTATTAGGTACGAAAAAGTGTACTATGTCAATATTAATTGCCCTCTTCAATTATCCGAGCAATGTATATATATTAGTACATGTATACAGATAACTCAATCAAGGAACATAAAATAGTTAATTGGAGGAATAGCAATGAGATTTGGAATTATAGGTGCAGGACCAATTGGTTCTAATATTGCGAAAAAATTGGTTGATAATGGACATGATGTAAAAATTGCAGATGCCCGTGGGATTGAACGTTTGGAAGGGAAAAATCTTAAAGGAACACCTGTGATCGTAGAAGATGTATCTAAAAGTATTGATGTTCTTATAGCATCGATCCCTTTCCACGTGTTGCCAACTATTCGCAACATTATAGATAAAGTTTCTGAGGAAGTAGTCGTTGTAGACACTTCCAATTATTATCCTCAAATGAGCGGTAAAATAGAAGAAATTGAGAACGGGATGGTTGAAAGTGCTTGGGTATCCAAACATTTAGGTAGACCTATCATTAAAGCTTTCAACAATTTCTTAGCCCATACGTTAGAACATCATGGAACTCCAGAAGGGACTCCTGGACGCATTGCCATATCAATTGCTGGTGATGACCTATCCCATAAACAAATAATTATGGGTGTCGCAAACGATCTAGGCTTCGACGCTGTAGATAGTGGTTATTTAAGCGATTCGTGGAGACAACAGCCAGGAACCCCTGCTTACTGCACCGAACTTACAAAAGAGGAACTAGCATTAGCCTTAACTAAAGCGAATAAAGAAAAAGCACCATTTCTGCGCGATAAGGTGATGGAAAAGCTAGTATCTTCGGGTAGTACATTTTCAATTCATGATGTTATTAGCGCAAATAGAGAAGTATATAATTCATAACGTACAAATCCCTGTACCTTCAACTAAAGGAAGATGTTAGTTGAAGGACTATCAATAGTGGCAGTCTAAGACCTTATTTATCAAGTTTTGGTCTGCCAATGCTGCTATATTAATTGTTCAGTCTTAAAGTTTAAGAAATGCTGAGATGAAGTCACCGAAAAAAATTCCAATGAAAAAGAATAATATGGTCCAAAACAAGGCACTTGAGTAAGTAATGATAGCAAACTTCTTATACTCAATACCACTTATGCCCACCAACAATGGCATTAAGTAACGTATGACAGGGATAAACATCCCAATACACATTGCTAAATCGCCTCTTGCTTTAAAAATAGATTGTGCTTTAATAAAATGCCTATTATTATTATATTTTTTCTTTATTCCTTGACCAAATAGCCTTCCTGAAAAATAAGCTAGAGTGATTGCCGTTAGCAAACCAGTCAGAATACAGATGTAGGTTGCCCAGTGATTAATAACCCCTGAGCGACTAAGTATAGCTGCGGAAAGAATGGTTACTTCATTGGGAATAGGAATTCCAAATGGACCTAATGTAAAGGCTAGAAAAAAGAAAAAATAACCATATTGATTAATCAGATCTGACACTGTGTTGGCAATCATTTTATTTTCGCTCCTTGAATTTATAAACTAATCATAATATAAAAAACTAAGGAACTTATTATGGGATTTCTTAAGAATTTTAAGGAAATGATAAAGAAAACTAAAGATACTTTCTGAGGATAGAAAAACATAAAACCACCACAAATCTCTGCAGTCTCCTTATTGAATAGGCAGTGATCTGTGGTGGTAAGCAATATTTTTGTAAGATAATGAAGCTACTCTGCATATGTTACTGGAAGCTCCACAGAAAAATGAATCCATCCTTCTTCATATTCCGCATTAATGCTTCCGTTATGGAGCTCAACAATCCTTTTTGCAATAGCCAGTCCTAGACCCGAACCACTCTTATCACTTCTTGAACTGTCTGCCCTAAAAAATCGATCAAATAGCTGATTCATATGTGCAACTGGGGGTTTGTGTGCTTTATTTTGTACAGTTAATATAACGCTGTATTGCCTTACTTCAAGCGTTATCCTTATCTCAGATGGTTTTATACTATATTTGATAGCATTCATAAAAAGGTTTTCAAACACACGTACCATTTTTTCAATATCCATAAACAATGAAATAGATTCTATAGGTATGATCTTGATAACCTTAAGATCTTCCTTCTCGAATAAAGGTGTATACTCTCCTATGATCTGTTGCAAAAGAGCATATAGATCGACCTCATTTAAATTTAAGTGTACATCAGGGCTGGATAAACGTGTGTATTCAAACAATTCATCAATTAAGTACTTTAGTCGTAGTGATTTAGAGTACGTAATTTCAAGATAATCCTGATACTGAGCTTGTGATTGATACTGACCCTTTTTCAACAAACCTAAATACCCAATTAATGATGTTAACGGAGTACGTAAATCATGGGATACATTTGTAATTAATTCATTCTTGACTCGTTCTAATTGTCGTTCATGTTCAAATTTGTGCTCAAGGTCCTTTGACATACCATTAATATTATAAGCAAGTTGTGTTAATTCGTCCCTTCCTTTTATGTCGATTCGCGAACTCAAATCTCCTTTCGCAATATCATTAATGCTTTCTGTTATATGCTTCAAATAATTAAGCTTTGCTCGTGCTAAAAGCAAAAAAATGGAAATGAATGATGTGATTACAATAGCAAACATAATGAAAAAGAAAACATAAAAGTAAAACTGATTAATCTCACTTAAATCTATATTAGTATAATCTATGGCATTACCTACAGCTCGAATAATAATCGTTAGTATCAGTAAAGAACCTACTAAACTAATACTTATTGCCCAAAGCAGTTTATGAGTTAATTTACTTTTAACCCGAAAGCCCTTCATAATTTGTACCCTACACCCCAAACCGTTTTAATATATATTGGTTGTTTCGGGATATCTTCTATTTTTTCTCGAATGTTAGTAATATGCACCATAACCGTATTGTCTGATTTGAAATAGTTCTCCTTCCATACTGCTTCATATATTTTTTCAACACTTAGAACAATTCCTTTGTTACGTGCTAGCAGTTCAAGGATGTCGAACTCTTTAGGTGTTAGTCTGACTTCCTGTTGGCTAATCCATACTTGCCGCGTATCAGTATTTATCGTTAACTCACCAATTTCAATCACCTGTACATTACGGTCCTTATCCGCATTGTACCTCTTATATCTTCTTAACTGTGACTTTACTCTAGCAATAAGCTCTAATGGATTAAATGGTTTGGCCAAGTAATCGTCAGCTCCTGCAGCTAATCCTTGTATTTTGTCCATGTCTTCTGACTTTGCGGAAAGCATAATAATTGGCATATGTCGTTCTTTTCTAATCTTCATACAAGCTTCTATTCCGTCCATTTCAGGAAGCATAATGTCCAGAATAATAAGATCAAAGTCTTGCTTGTCCAGAAGTTGCAAAGCAATGATAGCATTTTCTGCCTTCACAGTTATCATGCCTTCATTGTCTAAATAGACCGATATAAGATCTCTTATTTCTTTATCATCTTCAACAATTAATATTTTAGTTTCTAATCCCATGTATTCCTCCATATTTCTTTACTTCGTACATTGAAAAATATAAGCTGGCGGCATATTTCTAATTTCTCGCTTCACTTTAACTTTTGAAAAATACTGTTGAATTAGTGCTTTCTTCAATTTAGTGTATTGAAATGTAATGAATATCCCGTCTTTATCTAGAATCTTCCTTGTGTTTGATAATATGCTATGTGATACTATTGCTGGCAAACTTGCAAATGGAAGACCTGAAACAACGTAATCGACATATGGAATCTCGAAATCCCTTAAATACTGTATAATATTTTCAGCAGATCCATTAACAATTATAATGTTTTTATCATGATTATATTTTTCTTTTAACATTGTATAAAATTGTTTATTGTTCTCCACAAGTATCAATTTTGTTCTAGGTTCTCGTTTTCGTAGTATCTTATCAGTAAACACGCCAGTACCTGGTCCATATTCAACGATATACTTTGCCCTACTAAAATTAACTCCCTCAATCATCTTATTTCCCAAATATGCTGAACTTGGAAGTAAAGCACCAACCTCTTTAGGATGTACGATGTATTGTAATATGAAAGATACAACTTTCATAGTTAACTGCCCCCAGTTCATAAGTTATTATTCCAATTGTAGATATAATAATTAAAGAAATTGGGGTAAAAGTTCTTAAGAATTCTTAAGATTGTTAATAGAATTGTTTTATACCATCGTCGGTTTAACTAATTTTCTATAATTACTTCTTCAACTACGCTTAGAAAGTTGTCAAAGAGTAGAGTCTCTAATTGAAACATTAGTTTATCTATTACGTAAAACAACATTGACTATTGTTTTCAAGGGATGGAGGGGTTGTAGTTGCAGCTGGTAATAGAAGATATCGTCAAACAATTTGATGAGAAAAAGGTTCTCCAAGGAGCTAGTTTTACATTTGAAAAAGGGAAAATTTATGGACTTCTTGGGCGTAATGGAGTAGGTAAAACGACTTTGTTTAACTGCCTTAGTGGGGAGATGCCATTGGATGGTGGACGAGTTTTACTTGAGGAAAATGGTGTTGTTAGAGAATTAAATCACGAGGATATCGGTTATGTATATTCCCTTCCAATTCTGCCCGATTTTTTGACGGGCTATGAGTTTGTAAAGTTCTTTATGGATATTAATAAAAATAAAGTTCAGATGGATCGAAGTATAGATGATTACTTTAACATGATGACTATAACAAATGAGGATAAACATCGTATCATAAAAGGGTATTCACATGGAATGAAAAACAAAATTCAAATGCTACTATTTTTAATAACGAAACCACCTATCATTTTACTCGATGAGCCACTTACATCCTTTGATGTTATCGTTGCTATCGAAATGAAAAATATGCTAAGAGAAATGAAAAGCGATCATATTCTAATTTTCTCCACCCATATTTTACAGCTTGCATCCGATTTGTGTGACGAGCTAGTCGTACTGAACAAAGGGAAATTATCCTCAGTATCAACTGATCTGCTACATAGTACTGAATTCGAACAAAGTATTATAAATCTGTTGAAGGATGAGGGCCATGTTGACAACAATTAAAATACTTCTTAACATTCGTACTTCAACGTTAAGCAATTTATTTATTTATTACATACAGAAACTTCCATTTGTAGGTAAGCACATACCCGATAAAGTATATGCCAATATAAATATGAAAAAGGCTGTTTCGATTGTCGTATTTATTTTAAGTCTATTGTGGGGCTTTATGCTGAGATTTGCTTATGTAGGATTGTTAATCTTCTTACCTGTTATTATTTTTGGTAAAACACTCTCTATGGAAGAACAACTTCAACATTTTATACATATTTTTTTCTTGCTTAGTTTTATTATCGGAGGTGTCGGGGTTGCCACCATACTAGAGCCTAAACGTGAGAAATATGTAGCAATAAAATTAATGCGATTATCTTCTAAAACATATATGCTAGCTTCATTAGGCTATCGTTATATTACTTTCTTTCTTTATTTAATACCACCTATTGTAATTTTCTCATCATTATTAGGAGTTTCCATCTTAAATGCAATTGTACTAACACTGTCTCTAACTCTTTGGCGTATTCTAACAGAATATCTTCACCTTAAACTATTTACCAAAACCGGTACAGTCTTAATAAAGAATATGTTGATCGTATGGATGACAATCGGAGTTGGCTATGCATTAGCTTATCTACCACTATTTCTCGATTTTCTACCGATACCTACTTCTCTTATTCTAAGCGTACCTGCCTATATCGTATTTTTCATAACTGGTATATTCGCTATCGTTAAGCTTGCACAATATTCCGATTACAGAGCAATTGTTGATGCAGCAACGAAGAAAGATGATCCTCTATTAGATATAGGACGTATGATGTCTCAAGCGCAAAAAACGAGCGTTGAGTCAAAGGTAAGCGATTATGCCGTAAACGACAAACAGAAAATGTTTGAGTCTAAGCAAGGTTACAACTATTTGAACACTATTTTCTTTTCTAGACATCAAAGCTTAATTAGAAAGCCAATATACATCAGAATAGCGATGATCTGTATACTCATCGCGGTAGGCTTCGGTATTATTATGGCACTTCCTGAGCAGGGAGAGTTAATAACTACCACACTCGTAACTATGTATCCGATATTATTTGCAGTGATGTATTTCTTGTCCGTAGGAGAAAAAATAAGTAGAGCTATGTTCTATAATTGTGATTTAAGTCTAATGCGATACGGTTTCTATCGAAATTCGGTATTCGAACATTTTTGTATACGATTGATTAAAATTGTCAGTCTAAATTTGCTAATTGCAACTACATTAGCTTCAGGTTTAACGGTTTTGATGATCGTGGCTGGAGCTGAATGGTGGAATATAGAATTACTCATGCTGTGGGTATCTATTATCTTCTTGTCAGTCTTTTTCTCCATACATCACTTATTTATGTATTATATTTTTCAGCCTTACTCTACGGAAATTAATCTGAAAAACCCAATGTATTATGGTTTAAATATGTTAATTTCGGCAATTAGTGGATTCTGTCTTTTCGTAAGAGCTCCAGCTGATATTTTTACAACTAGCGTGCTTATTGCTACAGTGGCTTATGTATTCCTTTCCCTTATTCTCGTTAAAAAATATGGTTTACATACATTCCGTATTAAATAAATCCATAATAAGAGCAAGACATAAGGCTGATCATCAACAACTTGAGGATCAGCCAATAAGTCTATTAATAGGTTTGTTTATGATAATTGAGCAAAGAGTGTTATTAATTCATCGTCTGTCAATTCTCTCCACTTCCCTTTATCTAATTCATCAATAGTAATATTCATAATTCGAACTCGCTCGAGTCTCTGCACTCTATATCCTAGAGCTTTGCACATTCTCCTAATTTGAAGATTTAGCCCTTGTGTCAAAATTATTCGAAACTCATAGTCATTTATTCGAAATACATGACAGGGTTTCGTCATTACTCCTAGAATATGCACACCACTGGACATCTCATCTATAAATGGTTGAGTGATTAGCTTGTCCACTGTCACCACATATTCTTTTTCATGACCATTCTCTGAGCGCATCATTTTATTAACAATATCTCCATCGTTCGTTAACAGAATTAGACCCTCTGATGCTTTATCCAATCTACCGATAGCAAAAATCCGAGTAGGATAATTTACAAAGTCGATAATATTCCCTGCCACTTCTTTTGATGCCGTGCATGTAATCCCAATTGGTTTATTGAGTGCAAGATAGACGGGATCTGCTTTACTAGCTATCGGGGTTCCATCAATAAGTACTACATCACTCGGATCTACTTCAGCCCCCGCCTCGCATACGACCCCATTTATTGTAATTCTTTTTGCTTCAATTAAACGATCCGTCTCTCGCCTCGAACAGTATCCAGTTTCACTGATGTATTTATTGATTCTCATGCTTAGCCTGCTTTCCTTCTATTATGAAGACATCTAAGCTACCTCTGCTGTAGTGCCTTTATCGGGGTCTATACCCTTTGTTTCTTTGCCAAAAAACAGCACCGTAAGTGCTCCAATTACGATTGTAATAAAAAACATTATGAACACAGTGTTAATTGCTACTTTTTGAGCAACTAACGTACCCACCAGAAATGGGCCGATCACGCCACCAACTCGTCCAAAAGATGCAGCTAGTCCTACACCGGTCGCTCGTACTGTCGAAGGATACAACTCTGGCGTGTAGGCATACATTCCACCCCATGCACCAAGGTTGAAGAAGGTTAGACATATGCCAGACGCGATTAATATTCCTTCCGTCTCCGCATTTCCAAACCACACAGCACTTAATGCAGTAAGCAGTAAGTAAACAACTAGAACGAATTTTCTACCGAATTTCTCAATAAAGTATGCCGCGGTAAAATAGCCCGGAATCTGTGCTAGTGTCATGATCAGTATGTATTGGAAACTTGTTACGAGATCAAAGCCTTTAAGGAGCATGATAGATGGGAGCCACAAGAACATACCATAATACGAAAAAACTACTGTAAACCATAGGATCCACAAAGTAATCGTTGACTTACGGTGTTTTGCTGACCAGACAGATGCTACTCTAGCCTTGAATGTAAGCTTTAAACTTTGCTGTTTATTAAAGGTAGGCGAGTCTTGAATAGCTCTTCTAAGATATAACGCATAGAACGCTGGAAATGAACCGATGACAAAGGCCATACGCCAGCCATATTCAGGAATAACAAAGTAAGCGATCAGTGCCGCAGCAATCCAACCAAATGCCCAAAAACTTTCAAGTAGAACGACTGCACGTCCTCTATCTTTTATAGGTACCGACTCTGATACGAGCGTAGTTGCGACGGGTAACTCACCGCCAAGGCCAAATCCAGCTATGAAGCGTAGTACACATAGTATGACAAAACTGGTTGCCAATGCTGATAAGCCACTTGCGATTGAGAAAATAAGTAATGTCCAAATCAGGATCGCTCTTCGTCCATATCGATCAGCTAGCAACCCTGATATCGCAGCTCCCACTGCCATACCAATCGAATTAATTGCCATAACTAGACCTACCTGCTGCGCACCCAAATGCCATTCTACCGCAATTGCTGTAACAATGAAGGAGATCATCCCAACCTCCATTGCGTCAAACAGCCAGCTTAGTCCCGCGCTAAACAACAATTTACGTTGTTTCGGTTCGTGTAATAAAGCTGATATCTTCATAATCTCTACTCCCTGATATTCTATATATTTGCACGCTTGTCATGTTCATATCGATTTTATCTGCATAATAAAATAATTATTATCGACTATTAAGTATGATCGAATCTTAGCGGACTACATCATATATTATCATGGCAACGATTTTGTCACAAATACTAATCACGTTGCAAGCATTATTAAGCAGAACATAATTTGAAATACAGGTGCAAATAAAAAAAGATGAAATCCTTGGATTCCATCTTTTTTTATTGATATAATTTTCAGCAAGGTTAATGATTCGATTCATCACGAATCTCACCGACAATTTCCTCTAATATATCTTCCATTGTGACCAGCCCTAATGTCCGATCTTGTTCGGTCACGACGATAGCTATATGAATATGACTTTTCTGCATCTCAACTAGAACATTTATCTCTTCATATTCACCAGCCGCAACATCAGTTAACATTTCCTTCGTGTTAATAAATCCTAAGCATTGATCCTTATCTATGACAGGATAACGAGTAGTTTCTCTGCCCTCAAAACTTTGTGCCATAATAATCATTATTTCTTCCTCTGAATAAACATCCTCGTGCTTACTAGCCTTCAATCCTAATCCTTTTAATAATACTCTTGAAGTTCCATTAAATAATTAAATGAAAGGACACATTTCTTTACCAAACCAATATAATGGCCCTGATAACATCAGTGTTAATTTTTCAGAAAACTGAATGGCTAACGTCTTCTGAGCCATTTCTCCTACAACGACGTGTAAAAAAGTAACTAGAATAAATGCTACCGCATAGGAAATTGCTGATGTCACTGACGCTGGTACGTTAAGAAACTCAAATAATGGGAGCATTAATCGTTCCACAGCTGGTTTTCCCATTGCACCTAAACCAAGTGCAGTAACTGTAATTCCTAATTGACATGCAGATAAGTAATAATCTAAATCTCCAGTTAAAATGAGTATATTAAATATGGTTATAATACAATCTATTGCATTTCTGTTTAGCAGCTCACTTTTCCCGTTCTTCTGGCAACATTAGCTGATCTGATGGTATAGTGTTGTCCATCCAATTATCAATTAGATCTTGTGCAAATTTGAGATCATTATTATCGACACGGATATAGGAAATACCGTTCAATCGAATGCTTTCACCCAGAACCGTATAACTAGTAATCTGAACTTTACTGCCGTTTAGTAGTTGTTTGCTCAGATCAATAAGGAATTTAGGTTGCATATCCGTCTGTAGGTTAGAACCCATGATATCAAGTAATTGTGGAATCTTAATGATTTGAGTTAGGTTCATCATCTTTTTAGCTACCTGATCTAAGAAGACCTGTTGTCTCTTTGTACGATTAAAGTCACTATCCTCACGATATCTTACATAATTTAAAGCATCCGTACCATTATAAATAGACTGATTTGCTTTAATCGTGAATTTCTCATGGTCTACACCTTTATTGACGATATCCTTCTCAATCGGAAGTTCCACACCTCCAAGCTCATCTACAGCATCCCTTAATCCTACAAAATTAATTGAAGCATAGTAATCTAACGTATGATCGAGTAAACTCTCCATAGTATCTTTTGCCATCTGTTGACCGCCAAAAGCGAAGGCATGATTAATCTTATCCATCTTTCCTTTACCTACAATTTCTGTATAGGTATCCCTTGGAATTGAAACCAATAATATCTTTGATTCTTTTGGTCTTATGACCGAAAAAATCATCGTATCTGAACGCGCTTTTTCATTTTTACGTTGATCTATGCCTAATAGTAAAACAGAAAAAGGATTTATCGTTTCTGCATTAGTATTTGTTACATCTCCATCCTCTTCCAGCGGATTGTATGACTGCTCTTCTAATGTGGCCACGACCCGATTTGATAGAAATATATCAAAAGCAAGTATAGCCAAAGGTTTACGAAATGCAAAAGCTCCTGCCATTATCAAAACTAGCACTATCCCTACTATTGTAATTGTTTTGAGTTTCTTGTTCATTATTCTAGTTCCTTCCTCATAATTGATAGCTTGTATTTCATTAATTAATCTAGTTCTGCATATTTACCATCACTACTTCAATCCAGCCCCACTATAATATAACGTTTCAGTGTTAAAAAATGTTGTAAACCGACCATATCACTTTCGACTCTTTTATATGGAAATTGATACTTATTTTTCCTTTATCGAATTGCAACAAAGACTGATCCTCAAAATATTGAAGATCAGCCTTTGTTATTGTCTCTCACTATTTTAATTAAGTGTTGATGTAACTAGCTAAGTTGTTTCTCAGCAATATACACACAGCACATAATATCAATGATAGCACGCCCCCTAATACGACGTATTGTGTACCGATCGCTGTAATAAATAATCCTCCTACAGCTGTGCCGATGGATGTTCCAATATTAGCGGATGATAAAAATAAGCCATTTGCAAAATCAGGAGCTTTGGGGGCTGCGGATGTGATCCAATATTGAGCGATATTACCTCCGACTCCTGCTAGTATCCCCCAAACTAAAATTATGATAGCCATAGGTACAGTGAATTGTCCAAATGAGAATAACACGATGTAAACTGCTCCTAACGCGAAAGGAAAAGTTACTACGGTTTTAATTGGATTTGTCGTAAGCAACTTCCCTGCTACAATGTTACCAATAACATTTGCCCCACCGTATACGACTAACATTATACTAATTGATTTCCCGGAAATATTAGTAATGATATCGAGATACTCTGTAAGATAACTATACACGCCAAATATCGCTGAATTAATAAAAATAACAGCGGCAATGGAAAGCCAAGTAATTGAATTTTTCAATACATTTATTTGTGAGCCGTAAGATAGTCTATCCTTAACAGGCATAGATGGTACAAATAGTAATGTTGCAATGAATGTTATCGCATTAATAACAGCAAAGAATAACATAGCCATTTCAAAAGATGTTTCATTAGCTATTAGATTTGTGATTGGCACACCAAGTACCATACCCGCAGACACTCCCAACATTATTTTAGAGACAGCTTTCGGAGCATTTTCAGTACTAACTGAATTAGCAGCTACTGTAAATGCCATTGAACAATAAATGGGATGAAATAGAGCTGGAATGACACGAGCAATTAATGCAATGGTAAAGTTGGATGAAAATATTGATACAATATTACCCAGCACAAAAACAGCTAGTACAAGTAACATTACGTTCTTACGATTTATTCTTGAAAACAATAACGGCATAATTGGAGCTGATATTGCAACAGTAATTGCAAAAAGACTAACAAACAACCCTGCTTTAGATACACTGACATTATAGTAATCAGCAATTAAAGGTAGTATTCCAATAACACCCATTTCCGTATTTAAAATACCGAACACTCCTAGTGCTAATATAAATATATGCAAATTACTTCGATTAACCAAATAAATTCATCTCCAATTCTTCTTGAATGCTAATGAAATCAACAATAGCCCTTAAAGGAGACTTTAAGTCAATAGATCATTCTAAATTACAGAAATAGATGATATTATGTGGTTGCCTTAAAGTTAACTTTAAGGTCTATAATAAGAACAAATATAAGATTTTGTGGAGGGTTACAATGGAAATTCATATAAAAGAAGCAGCAGAAAAAGTAGGCTTGCCTGCACATACACTCCGCTATTATGAACAAGAGGGTCTACTACCTTTTATAAATAGAGATGAGAATGGAAATCGTATTTTTAAGGAATCAGATTTACTATGGTTAGAGCTGATTATATGTTTACGGAAAACGGATATCCCTCTCTCAGAGTTACGTGCGGTAGTTGAACTAACAAAAGAAGGAGACTGCACAGCCTTGCAGCGCAGACAAATATTTGAAAAACATAAAGAAAAAATGATGGAGAAACAAAGAGACTTGGATAACGCTTTTATTAAAATTGATTCGAAAATAGAATACTACAACGAATTAGAAAAAAAATATAATAGCTTGCCTTAAAGTTAACTTTAAGGATTGCACTATTTTTGTGCCTTACATTGTTACGAGATTCGTATTCAATTTACTAAATATTTGATACCAGAAAGGATTGTTAACTTCTATGTGCAATAATCACGGAAATATGCTGACGACACGTGTTCTAAGTGTCCCAGGTGCAAAAGCACCATTTGAAAAGACAAATATTGAGCTGAGAGAATTACGAACAAACGATATCTTAATAAATATTAAGTATAGTGGCATTTGCCACTCTGATATTCACAGTGCCTTCGGTGAATGGGCTGGTGGGATTTTCCCGATGGTACCGGGTCATGAAATTGCAGGTATAGTTGAAGCTGTAGGATCAGAGGTAACCAAATATGTCGTTGGTGATCGTGTGGGTGTTGGCTGCTTTGTTGATTCCTGTGGAGAATGCGAATACTGCCTCAACGGAGAGGAACAGTATTGTACGAAAGGTGTTATTAACACCTACAACGATCTAGACTATGATGGTAATCCAACATACGGCGGATATAGCCAAAAAATCGTTGTAACGGAAGGGTTCGTTGTCCGAATTCCAGATAGTCTAGATATGGCTGAGGCAAGCCCACTATTATGTGCTGGTATTACCACCTTCTCTCCCTTAAAACATTGGAAAGCTGGCCCAGGTAAGAAAGTTGCCATTGTAGGAATGGGAGGTCTTGGACACTTAGCGATACAATTTGCTCATGCTATGGGTGCTGAAGTAACCGTATTGAGTCGTTCCGATAATAAGCGAGACGAAGCATTGAAGTTTGGTGCAGATCATTACTTTGCTACAAATGATTCTAATACATTTAAAGAACTTGCTGGTCGTTTTGACCTGATCTTAAACACCGTGTCTGCAAATCTGGATGTTGATGCGTATTTATCATTGCTTCGTATTGATGGGACTCTTGTGAATGTTGGAGCACCAGCTGAATCAGATAAGTATCATGTGTTTTCATTAATTATGGGTCGTCGCAGCATTGCAGGTTCACTTGTTGGAGGCATTCGTGAAACTCAGGAAATGCTCGATTTCGCTGCTGAACATGGCATTTCCCCTATGATTGAAGTTATCAATGCGGACCTAGTCGAAAAATCGTATGAGCGTGTATTAAAAAGTGATGTTCGATATCGATTCGTTATAGATATTTCTACTTTATAACTCGATAAGATATTTACTGTTTTTCGCTGTAACACAAAAAATCCATCGTTTAGTTAAATTAAACGATGGATTTTTTTGTTATTTTTCATAAAATCCTTTGATTTTTCTAACAAGCGATTCCCCATCTAACGCAGATAAGCCAGCATTAATGCGATAATATAAGCCATCTCCATCACGATCGTTAATCCCAGGTTTAATCGTAAATGCATGATCAATACCGATCTCATCCATCACCTCTAACAGCTCATCACTGTACGCGCCATATGGAAATGCTAAAATGTTTGCTTGTTCGCCCAACTCTTGTACAAGCAATTTATGCGCATATTCTAAATCCTCACGAACGCGGATTTTATACTCATCGGATGTTTCACCATCTAGATAATTAGCTAATAATGGATACTTGTCTTCTACTTCATTAATCTTTATATGCGAATCATACGTATGGCTATAAATGCTCATCCCATTTGCTTTCAACTCTCTCATTTGATCCCAAGTCAGATGTGGAAAATATTCTGGATTCGGCTCGTCAGATGATTTCACAACAACAAAATTAGTCGCAGGAAATTGATGTTGTTGCAAAATAGGATAAGCGATCTCATAAAAATCTTCATATCCATCGTCAAATGTAATTAAAACTGATTTTTTAGGAAGCTCAATTTTTCCTTCCATGTAATCTACATATTGTTCCATTGAGATTACATTATATCCATGTTCATCAAGCGAATTCATCTGATCAGCAAAAACTTCTTTGTTAATAACGGCAGGATTACCTCTATAACCAAAATCATGATACATTAGTACTGCTATCCCTTTTGTATTATTCATCGTCATGGAAACTATTACTATTAAACTAATAGATATCATTACGATAAAACTTAAAACGATGATTAACGATTTACGGTACAATTTCTCCACTCCAATTCCTATCATTCACTATTTAATGATATAAAGAATTATAGGGTATTTAGTAGAATTCTGCAATTGTGAGCAATATGGAATAATATGTTGTAATCCGTTATATAACGGTAACTTTAGATAAATTGGCCCCCATCCCTTTGAGTGCTGCAAAGGTCAGTTTATCCATTACTGCTTCGTCAAAACAGATTGTTTTGATGGTACGGTAATATTTATTAGTTAACGAAAAATAAGGCTGAAAAGATACATTTTTGAGTGTAGCGCCCCTGAAAGATACTTCGTCTATTGATGACTTGTCAAACTTAACACCGATAAATGTTTGTCTATCAAAATTCATCCCACGTAGGTCGGAATATTTGAAGTTCACGCCGATATAGGAACAACTTTCAAAGGTCGTATTTCTAAGATCAGCCATGTTGAACGTTACGTCAGTTAAATTTACGCCTTTGAATTTTGCTCCGTCTAAATCTGACTTGCTGAAGTTGGTTCGCACAAGGATCGAATGTTTATAGCTTGAATTCGCAAGAGTAGTGACAGAAAAGCTACAGTCCGTAAGATTCGCTCCGTCAAAAATAGCCTCGCTCGCATCACTTGCATTGAACAAACTGTCAGTCAAGTCTGCGCCAACAAATATAGCTTCTCTTAAGACGCTTGCTTTGAACGAACTTCCGTTCAAGTCGGCACCAGCGAAGTCAGAACCTCGTAATTCGCTAGCATTAAATTGTCCCTTATGAGCAATAACGCCAGCAAAATCACTTTTTGATAAGTTGCTAGCGCTAAAATTAGTAATCAATCGCCGCTCCAGCGAGCGAGTTAGATTGGAGACTTCTAGAATCGTTGCCTCGATATCACCGATGCTCTCAATGGTCATATTAAACGCTGTGTCATCATCTTTACCTTCCGCTATAAGTTCACTATACCTCTCCTGTAAATCAGAATGCAGATCGGCTTGTAATTCGGCGGCGCTTTTTACCCCATCGTATGGCATGAATATGCCGTTCAAATAATTCGTCAATTTCTGACTCATATAATCAATTCTCCTTATAATAAAATTTCTAGCACTCGCTTTGCGTACTCCCAGTTGTTTTTATTACGGGCATAAGTCTCCCTACCTTTTTCAGTTATTCTGAAATATTTACGCCGTCCACCTTGCGACTCATCACCCCAATACCACTCGATATCGCCGTCGACCTCAAGTCGCCGAACACTGGAATACATTGTGGCTTCCTTTAATTCATACTCGCCGCCTGAGCGCTCCACAATCAACTTGACAATCTCATACCCATAGCGGTCAGCTTCGGATAATAGACGTAAAATCATCGTATCGGTATGTCCGCGCAGTAGATCGGATGTTATTTTGTTCTCGCTCACATCATCACCTCGTAATTGTATAATATGTCATACTACTATGACTGTCAAGGTAGTGCTATTGATTGATTACTTGATCATTAATTATACTCAAATTTAAATTCTCCACTGACATAAGGTAGACAAGTTACACAGTATCCCCCCATCCTCCAATTTGTTCAGAAATGGCGCAATAAATAGCTACTTAGAGTCATTCATTCTTCATTGTGAGGTATTTATAATAATCAGTAGTAATTATTTCAGGGACGGAGTCGAGAATAATGAGTGCTTTACCTAATGTAAGTTTGAAGGATTCACCTGCTAGTAAAGGGAAGAAGCAAACCAAAACTAATTTTCGTCAAGCAATTTATCAATCTATGTGGAGGTGGCATTTCTACGCAGGGATCATCTTTGGTCCATTTCTGATCATTTTGGCATTAAGTGGCGGCGTATATTTGTTCAAACCGCAGATCGAGAGCTATTTGTACAAGGATATGCTAACTGTCCGAGAAGTCGGAGCCTCTGCATTATCACCATCAAAGATTATGGAGAAAACGACGGTTGCCTATCCTGGAACAACAATATCATCCATAACACTTAGTGATTTACCCGAAGATACTATAACGATGTCGGTCATCAACAATGGAACTCTGACGACGATGTATGCTGATCCATATACGGGAAACATTCTCGGAATTATGAAAAGTGATGAGACATTTTCTGCCTTTTTCAAAAAAATGCATAGTGAACTTGTAATTGGCGGTACTTGGGCAAATAGGTTGGTCGAGCTTGCAGCTTGCTGGGCTATCATTTTACTCATTACTGGTCTGTTTCTTTGGTGGCCTCGTAATAAAGCTTCTATATGGGGTACGTTATTACCTAGATTAACCAAGCCAGGTAGTAGGTTGTTTTGGCGCGACATTCATGCGGTTCCAGCTTTCTGGTTGTCTTTACTTCTTGTGATTTTGATTGCGACTGGTTTACCGTGGTCTGGAGTGCTAGGTGGACAGATCGATAAATTAGCAAATTCAACAAATACAAATACTCCCGCCTATGCTTATAGCTTCGGAGATAAACCAGAATCGGTCACCGTTGCCAAAGATCTTGCCGAAGATTTGCCATGGGCTACTCAGAATCTTCCTGTTCCGATCTCCGCAAGTAGTGACTATTTGCCTTTGAACATCGATAAGATCGTTAACATTGCAGCAAATCATAATGTATTATTGCCTTATACAATAACGTTACCACAAGGGGAAACTGGTGTGTTCACACTCTCCACCTCACATAATAAGCCTGATAAAAATGTGACACTACATATCGATCAATATAGTGGTGCAATACTAACTGATGTACGCTATGAAGATTATGGCATTATGGCCAAAGCGATATCGTTAGGCATTGCTTTTCATGAAGGGAAATTGTTTGGATTAGCCAATCAACTTCTAGGTTTAATCGGTTGTATTGGTCTAATATTGGTTGTAATCAGCTCATATATGATGTGGAAAAAGAGAAAACCTGAAGGCAAGCTTGGCGCACCTTCTAAGCCCAAAAATAAGAAAGTAACAGTAGGATTATTAATTATCATGTTGATCTGTGGAGCACTCATGCCGCTTGTTGGCTTGTCCATACTTATGGTTTTATTGCTAGACTTATTAATAATTCGTAAAATCAAGTCGCTACGGCATTGGTTTTCTTAGTAGGAAAGGTGATATTATGATTCAGTTGTTTAATCGTGCGTTATCCTTGTCAATGTTACTTCTATTTGTTTTTATTATTAGTGCATGTACAGCTAATGTAGGAAATACGGATGAGAATGGATTAATTCCTCATTTAACTGTTGATCTCCAATTACCTTCACATATTGAACTAAATAAAGTTATAACTCTATCTTTAACCGTTCAAAAAAATAGTCAACCATTTGATCAGGCACAAGAAGCAGAATTTATGATATGGGAGGAGAGTTCACCCGATGAGGCGATTACACTGCAAGCCATTCAGCGTATACCAGGTGTTTATGAAGCCGATCATGAATTCACTACCGAAGGTCTTTATGTTATACAGAGCCATGTATCATCTACTAATATGGAAGTTATGCCGTCTAAAAGATTAGCGATTGGTTCAGAAGCCTTGGAGCAACTAGTCCAGCTTGAACAGCAACAAACGGATACTCCTGTAATTAATGAAGGACATAGCCATCACTGAATAAACTACTGTATTGCAAATAACACCCTCGCGGTATAATCGCGAGGGTGTTATTTCATTGTATTTATATGTTATCAGGGCAGATTAGCAAACATTACTTTTATCTAGTCAAGAAATCGCTAGTAGTAACTATTTTATACTGGCTAAAGCTTCTCATAAGTAACAATGTATGATTCCTTCACCATCTCATTAACTTCTTCGTCGCTCACTTTGGAAATAGTTGCGTCATCACATAAGTACCATCCATCGTGACGACGGACATAGGAGACATAGTGACCGCTTCCGGCACTATTCCCCGAATGTACAATGAATGAGCTCAGTTGATAGCCCACTATATTTCCATTGGGACTGAGTGCAGCTGGAATATTCAATGTTAAGCCAGTACTCACCTTCTCCTTGAGCTTTAGCGCCCTTCCCAGAATCGTGCTAAAGCTGAAACGATTTAGTTGAAAGGTGAGTATATTCGGTAGAGTCCCTTCTAGACTCCAGCGATGATCCCGTACTGTGTTGGGATTCAGTTGCTCTGATTCAATTCGTGTAGGATTTAGGTTATGTTGGAGCAAATCCTCAATCGTTCTGCCCTCTCCCTCATAACGAATACCACTCAAATTCACAATTGGATCGACCGTATGCTCAACGCCACCAACGCCACCAGCGCTCCCTCGATCCTGCCATTGATGAAGTCTCCCTGTACGTTCGGTATTGCCCAATAAACCGAGGATAAAAGTCATTAGTTCCGCCGCATCTTGCTGATTACCAGCATCCTCCATATGTCCACCGAGCCACCCACTTCCAATTAATGCGTTTCTGAAAGCAGTAATCTGTCCCAAGCTCGTTGTCAGCGTAGTTATTCCATTAAGTAACTCACGCCCTGTCTTAATCACTTCATATATCTCGTTATTGTAGACATCTTCTTTCACATTGTTTACGAAAAGATCACGATACCGTGAAATTGTATTTATTAGTTGCATGACAGAGGCGATGTAACAGGTATTACCAGCATTGGGGACACCAGTACCTTTTAATTGCTCGCGGTCCCACACTTTATTCGATTTGACTTTTACACTATTATTTTTTTTACTACTGTCTCCCGTTTTCTCCTTTTCCTTCGTTGTCCCTTTATGTTTCGACGCAGTGGCTTCTGATTTACCTAATTTCGAAGATTCCGGAGGGAACATGAACTCGTTAAGTATAGTTTCAAAAGATATAGATAATTCACTCAAAGTTTTACCGTTAAATGTATCTTGATCATTATCCGCCCATTGAAGAAGCGTTCCAGCTAATCCGAGGATGTGGTTGGAAATTTGTTGACCCGCTTCAAAACCTTCACGATCCACTGAAGAAGGAAAGTCTACTTCGAAAGAGTCCGCACACATCAATAAAAAGTCGCTCAATTGTTGACTCTTAGTAAGCTTAAGCTTGCTGACCTTTCTTGGTCTCCATGCTGCCAAGAGAGTACTAAACTGCTGTATAACATCTGCGTATTTTCCCTTCTTCGAATTCACACGATTTTGAATGTCCTTCTGCTTGGTTTTTTTCCAACTGTCAATTTTGTCATCGTCTAAAACTAAGCATTCTTTTGCCCACAGTCTGAACATACTCTGATAGGTGTTAATTAAAGAATTCTCGTAACCATCTCCCGGCCATAAATTTAAGATATTGCTGTTCAGCTTGGATAATATATATTCTACTAATGTACACAAATCCTTTGCATCAGTCGTTGGTTCCATCGGCAACGGATCTTTCACTTTACTTTTTTTATTGCCCTTCTTTTTTGAAACGATAAGATCTGTGCTTGTATCGGTCTGTTCTTGCTCTTTCTCATTGGTCTGAATTTTTTCTATGAACTGTTGTAACACCTTTATGGCATTAGATATACCTTCATCTTTGACTTGTAGCGTTAGAAGACGATTGATTAAATGCTGAACTGATTTTGACAGAGTATGCCAGGCGACAATGTGTCGACGGTGATAGCCCTTCTTCATTCCGGGTAAATCTATTGCATTTTTTTGAAAACCGGGGCGTCCAGATACAATAATCGTATTATCAGAATTCATCATAACGCTTAGGTTTCCACCACCACCACCGCTTCCTTTTTTTAACGGAGCAATATACAATTCCTGAGTCGCCCAGTAAAAGGCAGTTAAGCGATCTGGATCTGGATCCGATGAAGTTTCCTCCATAATCATTAAATTCTCAATTTCCTGCGATACAGAAAGCATAGTAATGTGGCTATGTTTTTTGGGGAATCCAAAGTACGCACCAAGATTCACTTCTAGTTCTCGACCTCGGTTCGTAAGGACCATAACATTTACCTTGTTTAGTACTTGGCGGATGTCTGAGGGTGGATATTCATCTTTTTTCTCTTCTATCGATACATCATTTACTTCTTCCTCATTATCCTCTTCCGACTCAAAGTAATAATTGTATAGTTCATCAATGTCTACACTTTGCAGCTCCGAAAGAAACGCTTCGTACTCATCCATATTATCCATCTCAAAATAATTCGAGCATGGATTCTCAATACCACAATTTTCTTCTAAATAATGTTCCAATTGTTCCACCGAAAGAACTTCATAATATTCTTGTTCGATTTTTTCAATTAGTGAGTCTACCGCGTCATCCCATTCTTGCTGGGCATATGATTGTACAGATTTTTTTCGCTTCACTTTCTGGTGCTCTCCTTCAGAAGATGGACTATGCAAGATATTGCTCATCGTCTGAGCGGTGGCGTTGTTACCAATGGTTCTCTGTAGGTACAAGATATCAGCGGGTCTGAGTGGCATTGACACTTCTGGATTCCCTTGTCCAAATGTCTGGTTTTGCGAGAAATCATTCATCACCTGAGAAGTTCCACTGTTACCAACCGTTCTCTGAAGCTCCACAAAATCATCAAGTCCGAGTGACATTGAAGATTCTGCTGATTCTGAAGAACTAGAGTTATCCGTCCTTTCCATGTTTTGTTCATGCAATGGACTATCCGAAACCCTTGATGTAGAACTATTAGGTTTTCGTTTCTTATGTGGTTTCATGGCGTTCTCCTTTACGCGTATATTATTCTAATGCTTATTCAAATGGTTTATCACCTTAATAAAATCTAATTATATCCAATTTTAATACAATATGTAATCGGTTTTTCGTGAAATTACTACCGGCTTATCACTTCATTTACTGATACCTCTTGCATTTCTATTCAACAGGTCATATTTAGTTATAACTGAGCATAGTTAATAATTGAAGAAAAACCGAGATGGGAGGTTGATTTATGAATTCAAATGATGAGTCTTCATATAGACTTCCAGCGCAATCAATACAGCCAACTGGCTCACATGCCGATCAATCAGATTTGCCTTGGCAGGAAGATGTTCCGGCAACTTTACATTCACAAACCGTTGGTCCAAGAGGTCCGATACTAGAGCAGGATAGCAAATTACATGAGACAATGGAGTTATTTATACATACTAAAATCATTGATCGTCCTGTGCATGTCAAAGGCTATGGAGCTTTAGGCTATTTTGAAACAATAAACTCAATGGCAGCACATACCAAGCTGAACTTTTTACAAAATGAAGGAGATCAGGTTCCAGTTGCAGTAAGGTTTTCTTTAGCCGTCAGCAATCAAGGCACTCCAGATACATCCCGTAATGTTCGTGGATTTTCTACTAAGTTTTATACTGATCAAGGTGTTTTCGATCTGCTATGTAATCATATTCCTGTTTTTTCGGTTCGAGATCCAATACGCTTCCCAGAATCAATTAATGCTTTCCTTCCTTCTCCTGCTAACAATTTAATAGACCCAGAAAGGTTCTGGAGTTTTATTGCTAGAGCACCAGAAGCAACAAACTTTCTTGTGTGGCTTTACTCAGATTACGGTACAGTTAAAAGCCTCCGTCATATTCGTGGTCACAGTGTAAACACCTATGTGTGGAGAAATGCTGAAGGTATTACAACTTATGTAAAATACCACTGGCTTCCTATTGCTGGATTAGAATATATTAATCGTCAGGAAGCAGCAAAGTTAGCTGGGGAGAATCCAAATTACGCAGGAAAGGATCTTTACGACACACTTGCTGCAGGTGAAATCGTAGAATATGGACTTTATGTGCAGTTAATGAATCCTCGTGATGTGGCAATATTACCGTTTGATCCACTTGATGATACTAAGGTTTGGGACGAACAGCAATATCCTTTGCACGCTGTCGGTCGATTAGTGCTTAATCAAAATACGAATAATTTTATGGAAGAAGTTGAAAAAATAGCATTTTCACCATCTAATCTTCTGGAAGGCGCTGAATTATCAGAAGATAAAATGCTACAGGGGCGAACAAATATTTACTCAGATTCACAGCGTAGACGCATAGGACCTGATTTCCGTAAGCTTCCTATTAATCATCAGCAGAATTGGACACCAGAATCTCTTATATCAAGTGGTGGTGGAAAATATGTAGCGGGGCAAGTCGTTCGTTCTGAAATACCGAAAACAGATGATTTCACGCAAGCTGGTCAATTTTATGATGAACTTACCCCCGAAGATCAAGAGCACTTAGTCGAGAATCTAGCTATTGATCTTGCAGCAATCTCTCATGAGACTGCGCAAATTGTGTTAAGCTATCTCCAGCAGTCATCTGCACAATTAGGAGAACGTGTTATTAAGCATATTCAAACGCTTCAACAAGAGTAATTAAATGATAAAAAAGGGGCCCTAGTGGCCCCTTTTTACTTGCGTCAAGTTAGTTAAACGGAATATTTTGCGAAGCTGTTACATTTCGTTTGCTTATTGACCATATAATAACTGGGATTAGTAACAGTGCAAGTCCACCACCAGCAAGTGAAAGGGTAGCAAAACTTGAATGTGATACAACCATACCAGATAGTGCTCCACCTGATGCACCTGCGAGAGCAATTAACACATCAATAGTTCCTTGAGTTTTTGCACGAGTTGTTGGATCAGTTGCATCTACAATGATTGCTGTACCACTAATTAAGCCGAAATTCCACCCAATACCTAGTAATGCAAGCGCAATGATGAGTATTGCTATCGAATCTGGAGGAGCTATAGCTGCCACAATACCTGCAAGCAATAGAACTACCCCTGAAGCAATTGACATTGTAGTACGACCAAACTTATCAACTAAAACTCCTGTTATTAGTGATGGTAAATACATCGCACCGATATGGATACCAATAACTAGTCCTATGTCCCCTAGACTATGACCATGATGTTTCATATGAATCGGAGTCATTGTCATAATCGCAACCATGACAATTTGCGTCAATACCATTACTGTTGCCCCTACAACCAGTCCTCTGTTTTTACTAATGCGAGTTTTCTTATTGTCAACTGCAGGTGGAGTATGTACGTTATCCTTGGCTAGCTCTCTAGCGATAAGCAATGGATCGGGTCGTAGAAATATTAATAAAACTAATCCCGCCAAGATAAATGCAGTAGCAGCTAGAAGAAACGGACCCGAAAGAGCTGGTAAACCTATTGAAGTAGCAAAACTGCCCGTAACTTCAACCGTATTTGGACCGACAACGGCTCCGAATGTAGTCGAAACCATCGCAATACTAATCGCCTTAGCACGCTGGTTCGGCTTAGCCAAATCTGTTCCTGCATATCGTGCCTGCAAGTTGGCTGCCGTTCCTGCTCCATAGATAAGTAGCGATATGAACAACAGAACCACACTATTCACTTGGGCGGCCACTATGACACCGATTGCTCCAAGTCCTCCAGTTAAAAATCCTCCGGCAAGTCCTAACCTGCGCCCATGCCGTTGTGACAGTCGTCCTACTAGCAATGAAGCCACAGCAGAGCCAAGCGTAAGTAATGCTGTAGGGATACCTGCATAACTTTCTGAGCCTAACATATCCTGTGCAAGAAGTGCACCTACCGTAACACCGGCAGCTAGTCCCGCTCCTCCAAAAATCTGTGACAGGACAATGATAAGTAGGGATCGTTTATATAACTTCCGTTGCATATCTGCTGAATCGACGTAAGTACGATTACTACTTTGAGTTGTATGCTGGGGTTCATGCGTCATCGCTTAGAACCACCTTTCTAGTTATTGTTAAGAGCATTCCAATGATGTTCTTTGTTCATTATAACAGTATATTTGTAAGGTTATTGATTATTATTTGTAGCGTAAATATTTTTTCTTTTTACATAAACAAAACCGCCTAGTGTACGGCGGTCTGTTTTACTAATTTGTTGGAAAAGCATCATTACGTGATACGTGTATCATATCAGAAGAAAATGTTTTACGAAAATACTTTTCAACACGAATATGAATATTTCGCTGGTACCAATCCTCTTGGCCGTTAGCCATAAACAATTGAGGCATTCCGAGTCGCTCCGATCGTTTCCCCATCGCTCCATCTCCAATTAGGAGTGTATCGATCCAAATTCGATCTACAATACCCTCCAGCAATTTTGGAAAGTTCGGGGTAAACGGCAAAACGGGTGAAATGGAAGCTTGCGTAGTTATTCCTGCCTCATGCAATTCTTTTAATGCTTTTAGTCGTAACTTGATCCCAGGAGCGAGCGGTGAATATATATGTTTAATATCATCTCGATCCGTCTCGATTGTCATAGAAACTAGAACTTCGCTAATGTTCTTTAGTTTCACTAATAAATCAAGGTCTCTTACAATGAGTGGGCTTCGTGTCTGAATTTGAATCAGATCAGGAGGATATTCAATCATCGCTTCTAAAATTCCCCGTGTAATTTCTGCTTTACGTTCAATAGGTTGATATGGATCTGTGGCAGATGACATAAAAATATTTACTGGTTTGTCCTTACGGCGAAGTTTAGATGCTTCATCTCGGTAATTTTCTGCGGCATTTGTTTTGATGTCCAACCATTCTCCCCATGGAATGTCTTTGAACTTTTGAATTGGCATTTCTCTTACGTAACAATAGCTACAGGAAAAGGCACAGCCGCTATACGGATTCAATGTATGGGTAAATCCAATATCTAAATATCCTTTAGCTTCACTTAATATTCTCTTACACAGTATATTTCTGATTTCAATGGTCATTTGAATCGACATCGCTCTCTTTAGAGTTGAAAACTTGTAAGTACTCATTATAATCATCTGCACTAAAGACATTAAAGATAATTCGTTCAAAATGATGCGTATGCGTACTCATCCATGCATTTACAGTTCGGACGGCTATGTTGGCCGCTTCTGATTTAGGGAATCCATATACTCCGGTTGAAATTGCACAGAATGCCATTGTCTTTATATTCTGTATCTCGTTAGCAAGCTCCAAACAAGAGCGATAGCAGTCAGCTAACTCCTCACGTTGATTATCCGTTAGTGTCAGTCCACTTTGCACTTTGGGACCAACCGTATGAAGGACATATCTTGCTGGAAGGTTATAACCTCTTGTAATCTTCGCACTCCCTGTTGTCTCTAGTTCCTGTTGCATTGACATGATGATGCTACAATCTTCGCGCAATTGTGGACCTGCTGCGGAATGAATAGCATTATCAATACATGCATGGTAGGGCTGAAAACAACCTAACATATATTTATTAGCAGCATTCACGATGGCATCGGCACCTAAACGTGTAATGTCTCCTTGCCAAAGGCTCAATTGATCACTTTCACTGAAGTTACATTGAGGTACCAATTCTGAAACGGGAGTAAGGTCATGTGTTTGAACGATGCTCTTTTCCACCAATTCCAATTGCAAGAGGGTATCCAGTTTATTTATAAATTTTTTTGGTAATGGTCTCGCTTCTCTGACCGTGAGTAGTCCTTTTAATAATTGACGTTTGTTACTGTAATTATTGATATGCTGTCCATGTTCCTTTTCCAGTGTTTGGAGCAATTTCGTTATGATTTCCTCTTTTGTAACATGTGAAGGCAATACCGGGGTGTAGTGTTCGCTCAGTTGTATTGTTGAAGCGTAATTCTCTAATGTAATATGCGGCATGACTTTCCTCCTTGAAAGGATATTGTTATTACAACAATGCCGAAATTACTTCTAGCATCTCATTTGTAAACCAAATTGTTTTCTCTTTATTTTCCTCAGCGCCATTTGGATCGTCTTTGTTCAATCGGATTAACGTTGCATACTCGTTTTGATAGGTCATTCGCTCAAAAGGATATCGAATGATTCCTGGTGTGTTATATCCAACCCCTAACTCTAGAAAAACAATCTTATTTCCTTCATAGTTTGCTAAAAATTCTTTATACGCAGTCTCTTTCTCGTACCATTTCTCGTCCTGAACAAAATATTGGTTGCTTCTTAAGTTTGGATCCATATTACCACCACAGACTGAACATTTTGGTACAAGGTCAGTAGGGATTTTACAATCATTAGTCATCTCTATCATATTTTCAACAAGTTGTTCGTTATAATAAAGTTGATTATGGCAGCCTTTAGCACACTGTAGATAACTGTAATCACCTTGAATCTCAAACACTTTTGCTGAGGGGAATCCTGATTTCTCAAACTGATTTTCAACATTGGTTGTGATGACGAAATACGGTTTATGTTGTACCAATCGATATAAGTCTTGGTACAGTTGGGTTGCTCCCGTTTCATATCTATTGAGGCTGATGTGTCTCGCCCAGTAAGCCCATTTCTCTTCTTCCGTAGCGAATGGATAGAAGCTCGAAGTATAAAGATCTTTGAATCCGTACTTCGTAATAAATGGCGCGAAGGGTTCCGTAAAACGTTTGCCGCTGTATAATATGCCTGCAGCTGCCGATAACCCTGCACCTCCGCCTACTATTATTGCATCTGCTTCGTTCAGAGCCATCTTCGCTTGGGCTATTCGTGATTCGTAACTATCTATCATGTTGCACACTCCCTTGGGCATGTAGGTTTACTTATTGGTTCTCTCGTTGCATTTCAATACTGTTGCTTTACATATGTCTACCATTATAATAAAAGAATCGCAGTATATTTGAAAGTAGGTACCTTTTTATCGTATAGGAACCTAAAAGTAACTATTGGAGGAATATAGATGATACCAAGCAAGAAGCAATTACCTGAATGCCCTGTCGCGACAACCGTCGGCTTAATCGGAAACAAGTGGAAACTTCTCATATTGCAGCAGTTATTATCAGGATCAAAGCGTTTTGGCGTGCTTAATAAAGGTATTCCCGACATCAGTCAGAAAGTATTAACACAGAATCTGCGGGCAATGGAGGAAGACGGCATTGTGATCCGTGAGGTCTTTACTGAAGTTCCACCAAGAGTAGAATATCAACTTAGTGAATTAGGCAATTCGTTACGTCCTATTATGAGTGTCATGGAAGTATGGGGAATGAATTACAAAAATAAAATACTTTCTGAAGTTTCGCGATTTCTTTAACGGGGTATCGTAAGCCAAAACAAGCCTATCACGATGTTAGACGTATATATAAATCTTGGAATGAATAATGATTGTTAGGAGTACCTATCGGTTAACTCGTTATGCGCACAATAAGATCATAAAGAAGCAACATTCTCAGGAATGTTGCTTCTTCTCAATTAATCTGCAAGTAACTTCAATATAAACGACTTTAAATCGACTATCCGTGAATACTGTGGTTTTTGATCCGACCCACTAATGATAAGCGGAACAAGCGACACTTCTTCATCAAGAGAACCGTGCCCACCGCCTCCTGTATGTGTAGGTGAACCATTGCCAGAGAATTCATATCCAGAAATTGCTGTAACAACTAGAAAGTTTCCAGGATGTGAGTTTAATGCACCAGATAATCTTTGTAATCCATCAGGGTATTTACCATATTGAATTGACTGTTTATTGTTATTTACTTTCAAATCTAATAGATCAATATCCCCTTCAACATTCCATTTTTGCTGATAAGAATCGAGTAGCTTTCCATTTGCTTGAAATGTTAGCTCTTTAGTTAAGTCTGCTCCTTGATTGACGTATATCCAATTATTTTCCTTCCATGTAATAATATCGATTCGTGGATCTGCCCTTAATAGATTGGCTATGTCTCTTATTTTATCCTTTTGTAACGAGTAGACATATGCCATCGTTTCGTTGACTGCAAGTGCTATTTGAGTATTATATGTAGCTGTTTCATTAGGTTTTAACAGTATATAATTGTTGAAGAAGGAAGTTAGCTCGATCGTAGGCTCCCCTTCAGCAGATTTAATCTGACTCATACCACTATCTCCGCTGATGATAAAAACAGCTTTTTTAAGTGCTTCCTCCGCTGATCCAAAACTTTGTAAGATAGAGGCGAGTTGACTATCCAAATCTTTAAGTCCTTCTAAATCGCTTGGTCCATTTTTATGAAGTTTTTGATCAAGATCAGGTAAATAAACATAAGAGAAATCTGGTAATTTATTTTCTCTTATTAAATAATTTAGATTTAATATCGAAAAAGCATTGTTCAATCCTATACGTTCAAATATACCATCCGGTAAAGACTCTTTTTCTTTCAAAGGATCGGACAACGCTCCTAAAGTTAAGTAATCTGGTCCTTTAACAGTGATTTTTCTTGGTAAAGAAGTTGGTACGTCAATGAATAATGGTATGTTTAGTGAATGATCAACATCACCTCGATAAATGATACCGTTAATACTACTTGATTTTAAACCTAATACATGTAAGTCCTCATGAATGGTTGGCAGCTGAGGATTTAAATGATCACCGTTTAAACTTATAAGAGTGTTTACTAATACGGAATCTACTCCAGTCTTTAATATCTCAACAGGTCCTGACCCATAATTGATAAGTTTCTTTTCAACTGTAGAATACCATGTTAATCCAGGAACACGGTGGCCATCGGGATATGTCCCTGTAAAAAGTGAACTATCAATTGTAACGGACATCGTTGGGAAAGAACTGACCATATCTTTATAATATTGTCCGTTTTCAATTAAGTATTTCATGGTGGGAAGAATGTCTTGCTGAATTCCTCGATCGATGGATTGAGCCATTAATGAGTCGACAAGTAGATAGATAACTTTTTTCTTTTGAGAGCTTTGAATTGATTTTACTTGCAGTAAATCTTTTTCATTCTCATTATTTTTTTGTGCAGTACATCCAACTGTCATCATTAATAGAGATATGATTAACATAAATAGTATAACTCTTCTACTCATGGTTTAAGCCTCCTAATAGATACCATTAAGTTCGTTAGTTTTACCATTATATTGTGGATTTATGCCTAAAAAATGAAATCACTTCTTAATCTGCGTACGACAAAAAGACGGCATATCTGCCGTCTTAAATAGATATGATTAGATTTGCAACGACACCCGGTTCTAAACAAGTTATTTCGTAAAACTTAAGTTTAACTTTTTCACAAAATACTTCATCGATTTTTCAGTGCAATTTATTGATAGTTGTTCTACAAGTTCTGATTTCGCTTTCTCAACTGATAGGTTATCGCTCTCTCCGATGACCGTTCTTAGCCAAGCGTCAGAGGAAATGAAACACATACTGTTCCAGCCTGCATCGTTTTCGCTAGATTTTGCAGAACCAGTAATGACTACATCAGCATTATTTTGTAGTTCAACCAGAGCTTTGTCATATTCCTTTTTATGTTCTTTAGCTTGCAAGCCTGATAGTTTTCGTAATTCCCTTGAATCAATGTTTTTATTCTCGCTAATAACTTTATATAGTTGCAGAGCCGAATTAGATATGAGTCCGTCAAAATATCTTTCCTCAACCGTTTTGTTATTCGTAAGAGCAGTTTGTACTGCAGGAAAGAGTTTTTTATCGATAAAGCATGCTTTGTCGCCAAAAAATTTACCGTACGCAGCTATATCATCCTGAACAATCTTAATTCTCCAGCTCCATGGATCCGTATCGGAATCTGTGTGCCATTCATTATTAACCGCAGCAGCAGTTAGTGATGGATATTCTGGAATAAAACTTGAAAATGGAAAAACTTTATATTTTCCTACCAAATCTATAAACTCTCTGTATTGTAATACTTCCATCGCTATTTACACCTTCATTTCATATATTTTTCGAAATATATAGTGTTATCTTTGATGTATGCTTTATTATCTCATATTTTATAGTAATGGTAAATTTTACAGGCCACGAGTACAGCTCCCCTTCGCATAATGATGGTACTTCATGTATAATTAGCACTAGTTATATACGTTACGGACAGTTCTTGAGCAAAGTTTTGGAGTGATATAGTGAATAAGAAACAGCAACAATCAAATCAAACAAAAAAACGAATATTAGATGCATCTAAAGAGTTATTTATTAAAAAAGGCTATGCAGCCACTTCCATTGAAGAAATCTCTGATACTACCGGATTCAGCAAAGGTAATATCTATTATCACTTCAAAAGTAAAGAAGGATTATTTCTTGATATGCTAGATGAATGGGAAGTTGATTGGGCAGATAAGTGGGAAATCAAAAAGCAAAAATATACAACATCTATTGAAAAGTTATATGGTTTGGCAGAGCACCTAGTAGAAGATGATTTTAATCACCCGTTAACGAATGTAGCAGATGAGTTTTATACTAGTGAAAAATCAAATAGTGAAGTTCATGAACGACTTCAGAAAAGTTTTAATGGGCGAATACAATTTTGTCAGCAATTATTGTTAGATGGAATGAATTCTAATGAGTTTAAGCAGCATGATAGTTTAAGAATGGCTAAAGTATTAGATGGTATGGTCAATGGACTTAGTTATACATGTAGAGACTTGGATCTGAAAGAAACGTTATTGATCTACAGAGAAGCTGTTGGTGTTTTTTTGTATGGCATTGCAAAAAGATAGTTAATGATATTAAATATCCGCTCTCATTATGTATAAACGTAAAGCCCGACTCCACAAGGAATCGGGCTTTACGTTTATTTAGTTTAAAATTTTGCTCCAGCTAACTTAGTTTTACTCTTAGATCTTGCCTGTACTAACGTTAGTATTACGTAACAGGCTACCAATGTGAGACCAGCTACAATATAAGGTAGCATCAAATTAATGTCATACAGCATTCCAGCTAAGCTGGAGCCCAAAATTGTACCAAGACTTGTATACGCGGAATTGAGCCCGGCAACATAACCTTGATCTTCACCCGCTAATTTGGACAAGAATGTTCCTGCTGCAGGTCGCAATAGATCACATGCTGCAAATATAACGATTGTAACTACTAGTAGTAACCAAAAGCTTTTGACAAACAGGATACCAAGAATCCCTACTCCCGCTACAACTAGACTGAGGTAGATAACTTTCATCTCCCCCATTTTCTTAACTAGAAGGTCTAATACTCCTATTTGAATAATTACACCCGCAATTGCCCCAACTGTCATTATTAGCGCAATATCTTTAGGACCAGAGTTATGTTGAACATCCAAAAATAGCCCAAACACTGTTTCAAAGTTCGAAAGTGCAAACCCAAGAACGAGTAATACAATAAGTGCTAAGAAATATGGTGCTTTCATCGAACTAATAAACTGCTCAGATATGCTTTGCTTTTTAGTGTTTGGTACTGAAGTTGGAGTGTTTTTAATACGTTCCGGTTCCGGTAGTACAAGAAAAGTGAGAATTGCTGCGAATGTAACTGCAATTGCTGCAGTATAGAAAGGAATTCGCGTTCCATATTCAGCAAGAAATCCTCCAATACCAGGACCAATAATAAAGCCTGTCGACATTGCTGCGGATACAAAACCCATGCCCTTCGCACGTTCATTCTCAGTTGTTATATCAGAAGTAAATGCCATAACCGCTGGCATTACCATAGCAACTCCTATACCGCCAAGTAGTCTTGATACGTATAACCAAATTACTGAATTAGCAAAACCAAAAATTGCCTCTGAAGCAGCAAGTAATAGTAATCCTACGACAATTAATTTTTTCCTTCCAAGTAAATCGGACAGCTTACCTGTAAATGGTGAAAATATGAGCTGAGTTACTGCAAATGCAGCAGTTAACAATCCAACAGTAGTTCCATCTAAACCAAGCATGGCAATAAAGCTCGGCATTACAGGTACAACTAGACCAAAAGCAGCCATAGACAAGAAAATGTTGAGCATTAATAGGATCATTGCACCTTTGTTTCTAAATAATAATTCCATTCTGTTTCCTCCAAGTATCCAATTGAATATGTTTATCTAACTCCAATAATGAATGTTCGATAACCTTTAACATTATGATGATATCCAAACATTAAAGATATAGAACAAACATTCAGTATTGTTTACGTGTGAATATTCCAATAGATTCAAAAATTTTGGTGAAATATCATTATTAGCAAAAAAAAGACACACCAGCAGGGATGTGTCCTTTTCTCAAAAAGTATCTAGTTAAACAAAATAGTAATTTTGATAGTAAGCCTTTCTTGTTCATAATGGGCAATGATATCTCCCTGATACTTCATGGTTACTCTTCTAATGATGTCTAAGCCATGTCCTCTTAACCCATCATTATTCACTTTTGAAGTATATCCATTTTGAAATAGGCTCTTATACTCCTTGCTGGAAAGCAGTGTAGGATTTTCCACTGAGAAAATATACTTAGCACCTATCGTATTGCAAATAACTTTAATTATCTTTGGTTCTGTACCTGAATATACATCAACAGCTTCAATTGCATTATCTAATAGATTCGAGAGTATTTTGACTACATCCATAGATTCAATTCGACTGAAATCACTTTGGTCTACTTCGAATTGAATATGTATATCTTTTGATTGTGCCAGCTCCCATTTACTTTGAAGTATGACCATTAGTGCTGGATTTTGTATCCGAAGTGATACATCTAACGCTTTTGAATCAACGGTAAGTTGTTTAAGATACTCCCTGGCTTTTTCATATTGTTTCAAATAGATCAATCCATTGAGAACTTGAATATGATTCATGAGATCGTGTCTACTAGATTTTAGAGTGCCAATTATTTTACCTAGTTCGGATATATACATTTTTTCAGTTTCTTGCTGATCCTGTTTTAATTGGTGTTTATACCATTTATGTAATAGGAACACCGCGATGATGAGTAAGATAGCAAATATTATATCAATGAAGAAAGTAATTTGATTATTCATTACTACTTGATGGCTTACTTGTTTTAAATCCTTTGCATCTATATCAATGCCAAGAACACCTAAAATCTCACCATGATCATCGAAGAATGGAACACCAACAGAGAAATATGAAGTATTATGGTCATCATTTATTATTGTAGTGAAGTAATCCTGCCCGTTCTTGGCTTGAATAATCTGAGCTTCAGGAACAGTACATACTGCTCCAATTGAGAATTCAGGTATACCATCTGGCTTTGCTGCAATCATTACTTTCGATATATTGCTTTCATCTAACATTAAAATGTAAGTAAAGAGAGAGTTTATTTTCATTTGATACAGCTCTAAATACTGTTTTATTTGCACGTAATTTTCATCGTCTACTTGAGGATTTACAAGAAATTCTGCATATGATTTTTTATCTAATCCATCAGCTATATTATTTGCAATTTCAATATATTGTTTTGCCAATGTAATTCGTGCTGAGTTTTCGGTTGTATAAAAGGAGATAAGTAATTTTGAACCTGTAAGAATGCTAAATATAGTAATGGAGATTAGCATAAAAATAACGATTCTTTTACTAGGGTACTTTATTCTAAGCTTCAATGTTCAGTTCCTATTCTGTTGAAATATGATGTGATTGCTACTTTATTATATAGATAGTCGAGAAAGAAATGTACTATTAATTTGATAACACTCTAAAAAATCATGCTTTTTTAGACTATTTATTAGTTTATTATGTAACTAAAAACTCATTGGCAGCCTCGTCCTATTGGTGTAAATGGCTAATTTCACTTTAGTGTAATTCCACTTAGAAATTTTTCTGCAACTTCGTTAGATATTTGAATGCCTTCTGTTCGGCGTTTAGCTGGAACTGTTATCATTTGACCACTTTCAGAATTCCAACCACTTCCGTTACCTTCCTCTAAATCACTTTTATCTGTAACAAATATAGTTGCTTTAGTTAAATCATTATTTATCACAATTGTTCCGTACTGGAAATGATGAACACTTTCGATTGCACCATTGTCTTGGCGATACTTAAAAACAGGATATACAATAGCTCCCCAGCCATCATCTGAAAAGAGTATGTTTAATCTTCTCTGATCTAACGGAACAGGTATTTCTTCACCTTCTATGTTTATTATACCTTCAAACTTCCGCTCACCGCTGAAGCTTTTGTGTAACTTTCCTTCAATTTGTACTTGTACTAGTTTTTCTGACTCAACTAGCTCAGTTCCTAATCTATATTTTATGCCTTGTGCATTTAATTTAACTTTATTGGGATAAAAATTGATTATAGTAATAAGAGCAAAAGCTGTAAGAGCTATGGAAATAACTATTATAATAATTCTTTTCATAATAAACTCCTTATTTATGAAATTTTCCGATGACGTCAATGAATTTACGAAACTTCGAACTACTTATCTTCAATTCGTTCTATCATCACTAGTACTGGTTTGTTCTCCCATCTTCTTTGCGTATAATTGATTCTGTATTCACATCAATTAGATTAGTAATAATTTGTGGGATTGTAATATATTGCTCTACTCCCCGTACACTCTCCACTAAAATTTCGTTATTATATATTTCTTTAATTATTACAGATTTAGAAGTATAACTTGACTTGGATAGCCACACGATCGTTGCAAATATTAATATTGTAATACTTAACTTTATTAAGATCTTCATATTCACCTCATGGTTTTTATATTAGATTCTTCATTCCGCTATCTCGGTAACAAGCATGTGAATCTTAGTTTATTTATCGATATTTTCTTTCACATCCTCAATCAATATTGCTTTTCCATAAATTGTTTTCTCGGATTGAACAATTTTCATATCACCTGGAATTGCACTTATTCCATCTAACCATACAAATATCCCAAACATAACAATCAAACTGCTTAACATAATAATTAGGGCTTTTTATATAGCAATCTCTTTTATACTTAAATTAATACTGTTGATAATTATAATAAATATTTCCTGTTTTAACTATTATTCAACCCTCTAGAAAATAAAACAGAGGGTTACCTTCAAGCAATTAGTTGGAGTAGAGTTGCTATATTAGATGTATTCTTGTCTGATTTATGATACGATTTTACTTATTACGAAAGAGGAAGTGAATTCTTGATCCAGATTACTGTACCAACGCCCGATGTTACTATTACAAAACAAGAAAACCCCGAACTTAGCAATATTTACGGCTTTACCGATTTTCACCTTATTTCACGCGAACTAGGTGGCATCTTCATGTTCTATAATGAGCAAGATGAGTTATTGTTCGTTGGTAAGGCGCGCAAACTGCGCCCTCGTATCAAAAAGCATTTCGAAGATTCAGTATCCGTTATGAAAGAGAAACGCGATGAAATATTCAAAATAGAGGTTTGCTTAGTCGAAGACGCTGTAGATCGCGAAATCTATGAGACATTCATTATTAATCGCCGCAGAGCGCGATACAATATGGATAAAGTATATTACAAATAATGAATAAAGTTGTTATATACAAAAACACCTTACTATCTTTAAGTTAAATAATAGGGCTGCCAGTCTTGTTGGCAGCCCTTTATTAGTAAGTTTGACCTTTAGTATGATCACTTTGTTGTGCTATAAAAAGAACACAGAACATAATCAATAAAAATTGTTTATTTCAAGTAGCTTCCTGTAATCGACTGCTCCACATGGATGATCTGCCCAGGTGTGCCTTCGAATACTACTTTGCCACCTTTACTGCCTCCATCTGGACCCATATCGATAATCCAATCCGCTTGACTGATCACATCGAGGTTGTGCTCAATGACGATTACCGTATTACCAGCATCCACAAGTCGATTCATGATTTCCAACAGATGACCGATATCTGACATATGAAGGCCGGTCGTCGGCTCGTCCATTACGTAGATACTTCCCTGCTTATGAAGCTCGCTTGCCAGTTTAATGCGCTGACATTCCCCGCCCGAAAGCGTGCTTAGTGGTTGGCCGAGTGTAATATAGTTAAGTCCAACATCACTCATTGCTTGAAGCTTGCGAACTACCTCTTTCAACTGGAAAAATTCCAATGCTTGTTCTACAGTCATCTCCAGTACTTCTGCAATTGACTTACCGTTAAGTTTGTATTCAAGCACTTCTTCTTTGAATCGTTTTCCACCACATACTTCACATGGCAACTTTACACTGTCGAGAAATGCTAGATCAGTATATACAACTCCAAGACCTTGGCAATTTTCGCAAGCCCCTTTGGAGTTGAAGCTGAATAAACCTTGGTTGACCTTATTCGCCGAAGCAAACGCCTTACGTACATCATCCATAATGCCCGTATAGGTTGCGGGATTTGAACGTGTTGACACTCCAATCGCTGATTGGTCGATAACGATTGCATCTTCATGCTGTCTGAGGAATATATCGTTAATTAGCGTACTCTTGCCTGATCCAGCTACACCAGTAACAACTGTCAGTATCCCAGTTGGAATATCTACACTCACATTTTGCAAGTTATGTAGTGTAGCATCTTTGATAGACATCTTGCCTGATGGTTGCCTACAATCTTGTTTCAGCTCGAGTGGTCGTTTCATATAAGTACCTGTCAACGTACTTGTTTCTAGAAGTCCTTGGTAGCTTCCTTCATACATGATGGTACCTCCGCGGCTACCAGCGTGAGGACCAACATCGACGATATGATCCGCCACCTTAATGACATCGGGATCATGCTCGACCACAATTACGGTATTACCCTTGTCGCGCAACTTCTGAAGTAATGTATTTAACCGGTTTACATCACGAGGATGCAAGCCAACACTAGGCTCATCGAAAATATAAGTAACATCTACTAGACTGCCGCTTAAGTGTTTCACCATCTTGACGCGTTGCGATTCGCCGCCGGACAATGTATCCGTCTCACGGTCCAGTGTTAAGTAGTCAAGTCCGATATCTACCAAATGCTGCAGACGCTCTGTCAGCGACTTGATTACCGGAGCAGCGATAGCATCATCAATCTCCCGAAGGACATCGTTTAGTTTTCCAACCTCCATCGATGACATATCCGCAATATTAAGTCCATTTATTCTACAGCTGAGTGCTGCTTGGCTGAGTCTCGCGCCATGACAACTCGAACATGCACCCTCGGTGATGTAAGGTGCAACAGCTTTTTGTGTACGTTCAGACTTCGTCTTCACATCTTGCTTAATGTATTTATTGCTAAACTTCTCAATGACGCCCTCGACTGTAATATTTGTTGCCTTACCAGCGAAATCCATCTTTACTTTCCGCGCCTTGCCGTATAGTAATAGATCCAGTTCTTCTTCTGAATAATCGCTTAGTTTCTTATCAGGATCAAAGGAGCCAGATTGGAGGACAATGTTCCAATCCCACCCGTCCACTGTATAGTCGGGAAGCATTAATGCCCCTTCATTCAAAGATTTTGACATATCTACTGCTTTTTTCATGTCAACGCCAAGCTTGCGTCCGATCCCGTTACATTCAGGGCACATACCTTGAGGATCGTTAAATGAGAACATGTGAGCTTGACCAACATAAGGCTTACCTACTCTTGAGAAGAGAAGTCGTAGAATAGGAGAGATATCAGTAATCGTGCCCATTGTAGAATGGGAACCTCCGCCCAGTCGTTTCTGATCTACGATTACAGCCATACTTAGGTTTTCGATAGCATCAGCATCCGGCTGTGGATAGCGCGGTAGAAAATTACGCACGAACATGCTGAAATTCTCATTCAGCAAACGCGTAGATTCTGCGGCAATTGTATCAAAGACAATTGATGACTTTCCGGATCCGGATACCCCTGTGAAAATCGTAATCTTCCGCTTAGGTATACGCAAAGAAACGTTCTTCAGATTGTTTTCTCTCGCAGCTGAGATTACGATATATTCTTGATTAGATTCGCTCATGACTAACATTCCTCCGATCATGTAAATTTTTACTTATAGTAAATACCGGATTCGGTTATTAATCCAAAGCCTTATCAAGCTGGCCGCACCATGCACTCCAGCCATACTTAGCACCTTCAAGTCCTTGAGGATTTGAGAACCCTGTTTGATCCAGATGAAGATTAACTTTTCCATCCGCTAAAACCTGCAAAGTCCATGTTACTGTGTGCTGCTCTCCTGCGCTTGCCCATGTATAGGACAACAGGTTGGGTTCGTCCACGATAAGTACTTCTCCTTCAATAAGACCATCCCACCATTCGTTCGGCTCAGCTTGAAAATGAAAACGGTGTCCTACTACAGCTTTAAAGTCATTTGCCAAAATCCACTTAGCAAGCTTAAAAGGATCTGTTAAAGCGGACCAAACCTTCTCAATTGATGCCGTGTACTGAAAATCCAATTCTAATTTTAAACTCATATTTCTTCCTCCTCTAATAGTTGCTTCAAGCGCATCATATTCGTATTCCAAAACTTACTGTAGAAAGCCACCCAATCTTGAATTTCTTTAAGTGGAGCGGCATTTAACCTGAATCTTGTTTCTCTACCGACTTTTCGATCAATTACTAGCCCAGCCTCTTTAAGAATTGTCAAATGCTTCGAAACCGCAGTCCGACCCATTTGAAACTGTACCGTTAACTCATGAAGTGGTATTTCATCTGACTCTGCTAATAGTTGAATCAGTCGGCGCCTAGTTGGATCTGCAATCGCGTCAAACACATCGCGTAACTGGTTGTTCTCGCTCATAACACCCGCTCCTAAATAGTATTACCAAGGGACAGTCGTTAATTGCACAAACTCCTTAATGTATGCAGTACTTCGGATATAGTGCCTACAAGGAGGGATTTGCTAATTGGACACCATTTAGTGTCTGTTTGATTATAGGTTACCATTTGGTGTCATGTCAATAAAAATGATTTAAGCGATAGTATTGAATAATAACTTTATCATTGATATCGCCTTTAGCTTGAAACTGTTTTAAATCATCAGGCAATTTATATGTCTCTAAATGTTTGTGGGATATTAGTTTCACATCAGGACCATAGGAAATTTGATAGATTAAACGGTCCTTTCCTACTGGGACATGGTGACCAATCGTAGGTTCAACTTCTAAGGTAATTTCAAAAATGAATCCTCTAAAACCGTTTACTCTTTCTGTATTAATGACATCAATTTTCCATCCTTCGATTAAAGGTTTCATGTTTAGTATGTAAGGGTAATAAATAGCTCCAACATCCTCATATACATGAGGAATTAAAAACATCATTAGCATGTCCTGTAACCTCAACTGCTCCGAGTCTTGACTATTATCAATTGGTACATTTATCGTCATGATGCTTATCATCGCTGTAATCACTACTGTTATTATTAATTTCAATAGCATTTCAACTCCCTTATACAACAATTGATTTTGATTCTTCTTGAAGCATTTATAATCTCATTTATGTAAAAATGGACACACCTCAGAAGGATGCGTCCATTACTCATTATGTTTCTACTTAATCTAGATACTTTTTACTTCCACCACGTATCGAATATCGTTACAGGCATTTCTCTTTTGTGTGCCGTTATCGTGTAACGCTCACGAATTTGATGATCAATCTTTTCAGAAACCTGCGGATTGGTAAGGAATTGATCAATTGAGTCATAGCTTAATCCAAGCTCATCTTCATCTAATTGTTGCACTTTATCGTCTAATAAATCTGCTGTAGCGGGCTTTTCATGAAGTATCTTTTCTGCACCTAATGATTGCAAAAGCATTCTTACCTGAGATTTGACTAAACCGCTCAATGGGAGGATATCTGCACCGCCGTCTCCGAATTTTGTGAAAAAACCTGTGACAGCCTCAGCAGCATGATCTGAGCCAATGACTAGCATGTTTTTCTCTCCTGCAATGGCATATTGAGCAATCATTCTAGCACGTGCCTTAATGTTTCCTTTATGAAAATCTGAAATAGTGTTGCCCATACTTTGCTCATAAGTTTCCGTAAGCGCATTTACCCCCGCAGCAATATTGAACGTTACGTTTTCCGTTGGCTTGATAAAGGTAAGTGCTCTTTGCGCATCCTCTTCATCCCTTTGTTCTCCATAGGGCAGACGAACAGCAATAAATTTTTTGTTGTGACCACGCTCGTTCATTTGATCTACCGCAAGTTGTGCCAGTTTTCCGGCAAGTGTTGAATCTGCACCTCCGCTAATGCCAAGCACGAATCCATTTGTGTTTGTTTTTACACTGTACTCAACGAGGAAGTTTATACGCTTTTGAATTTCAGAATGTACATCAATGGTTGGACTGACATGCAGTTCAGCAATAATTTCTTCTTTAGTTTTCATATTATTTCACTCTCCTATCTAGATAATCATATTTATCTATACAATTGGTGTTTCTTCATGTAGGCGTACACACTTTCAGGAACAAGATAACGTGCTTCACCGCCTAATTTAAATTCCTCGCGAACATATGTTGAACTAATTTCCATGGTTAGTCCCTTATCAACAAGATGAAAGGTTTGACCATCATCAACTTGACGTAATATTGGCGAGCGACCAATGACAGAAAGCATATCGATACCATTTCTTGCCATCACTATAAATTTGTTTTCCTTCACTAGTTCCTCTGCTTTTTTCCATTTCCCTTGCCCAATATCAACGAGTAAATCTGCTCCCATAATGAAATAAATTTCATCGTCAGCATATTTCGTTTTAAAGTGACGTAGTGTTTGGTAGGTTGCGATCTCCCAGCCTAATTGCTGAAATTCATAATCATCAACTTCAAATTTATCATTGTCCGCTATTGCGTGTTGTAACATAGCCATGCGATGCTCATCTGTAGTTTGCATTTGCTTATCCTGACGTTTACTGGAGCAAGGCAAAAATATGACCTTATCTAATTTGCAACGATGCGCAATGGTACTTGCTGTCCATAAGTGGACATTAGTAACTGGATCAAAGGAAGAGCCATAGATTCCAATTTTCATTTTATCGCTCCTCACGTGTTTGATATAATGCCCGCTCTATAAGTTGTCGTTTGTTGTCCCAGCATGCATCACTTAATGTAACTGGATAGATAGGTGGATTGAGTAAGCGACGATATTCCTCCCAGAAAAGATCTAGACTTTCCTTGGCATACTTTCTATTATTGTCTAGTGTAGGAAGATCATACACTAATTCTCCTGCAATCATCACGTCCACCTGCAGTTGAATTGCTTCAAAGTTCTTGATCGTTTTCTTCATATGGCTATACAGTGGATGGACTAATCGGATCTCATCCTGCGGTAAATCTTCATGGAGTAACGTGATATAATCGCCTTCTGCTATGCCTGTTTCCTTATTTATTATTCTCCACATTTGCTTATTACCAGGATTAGAAATCTTATCTGGATTGCTACTAATTTTAATCGTATCGACCATTTTCCCATCGTCTTCAATCTGTACAAGCTTATAAACTGCTCCGAGTGCAGGCTGTGTATAGGCTGTAATGAGCTTTGTTCCAATTCCCCACACATCAATGCAAGCCCCTTCACGCTTAAGAGATAGGATTGTCTCTTCATCTAGATCGTTAGACGCGTAGATCTTAGTATGTTTAAATCCCGCTTCATCAAGCATTTTGCGTGCTTCTTTAGATAAATAAGCCAAATCCCCACTATCTAATCGAATACCTACAAAATTGATGTTTTCCTTCATTTCATTGGCTACTTTAATCGCAGTAGTTACACCTGATTTGAGTGTATCGTAGGTATCTACTAGGAAAACGCAGTCGCGATGCGTCTTGGCATATTTCTTAAATGCAACATATTCATCACGGTATACTTGAACCATAGAATGAGCATGAGTTCCAGCAATCGGAATACCAAAAAGTTTTCCTGCTCTTACATTAGAAGTTGCATCAAAGCCCGCAAGGTAAGCTGCACGAGTTCCCCATATTGCTGCATCCATTTCTTGCGCGCGACGTGTACCAAACTCCATTGCAGTTTGATTGCCGATAATATTTTTCAAACGACTAGCCTTCGTTGCGATTAGTGTTTGATAATTCACAATATTAAGAATGGCTGTTTCGATCAATTGAGCTTCAATTAATGATGCCTCAACTACCATTAACGGTTCATTAGCAAATACAACTTCCCCTTCACGTACACTGCGCAACTTCCCAGTAAATCGAATCGTTTCCAAAAACGTAAGGAAATCATCTTGATAACCTTCTTCACGCAAGTATTGAATATCCGTTTTGCTAAATTTGAATTGTTGTAAATAGTGGACTACTCTCTCTAGACCTGCAAAAACTGCATAACCATTGTCAAATGGAAGTTTGCGAAAATACACTTCAAAAATAGCTCGTTTTTGGTGCTCATTCTCTCTCCAGTACACTTCAGCCATATTAATTTGATATCGATCCGTGTGAAGTGTTAAACTATCATCCTGCATATTGTATTTCATTACATTCGCTCCTTTTTTGTAGAATAACCTTTATTAAATTATCGTTGCACCTAATGTATGCTTGAAATGTGCTAATGCCCATTCATGACCCACTTGATTAAAAGAAGCTACCGCATCTTTCACAACAACTATGCGATAACCAAGATTGTACAGATCTAGAGCAGTGTGAAGGATACAAATATCGGTACATACTCCAACTAGGTAAACCTCATCAATTCCTCTGGCACGAAGCATCATATCAAGAGTGGTTCCTGCAAAGGCACTGTAACGTGTCTTATCAAGCCAATGAACATTGGGTTGGTTTTGATGGGCTTCATACACATCCAGCAACCGTCCATAGAGTAATCTTCCAATTGTATTCCTTAAGTTATGAGGAGGAAATAACTTCATTTCAGGGTGAAATGTATCCCCTTCATCGTGTACGTCGATAGCGAAGATAATATCTTCACCGTTATCAATAAATGTCTTTGTAATTGCTACAACCGCAGCTTCAATGTTCTGACCTGCTTCCCCACATGTTAAGGCCCCATTTGCAGCAATAAAATCATTTGTGTAATCAATGTTTAATAACGCTCTTTTCATAACAAACGCCTCCTATTAATATAATTAAGCAATAATCTGAGAATATAATCGTTAATTACATCATGATAGATGAAAAATTATAATTAATAATTATTAAATTGTTAATTAATATCCTTAAAAGAAAGTACCACCTGATTAGCTCATGTGGTAAATTGAGTAATTAATCTGTACTTCCTTAAAGCGGTACAATTGTGTTTTTCTTTTGGAAGTACGCGTAACCGTTTTGCCCTCTATTGCTTCAATGAACGGGAGTTGCTTCATCTTACGAATAAAGGATGGGTTAGACATAATTACTGGGTCATCTGTAACCGTTGCAAGCACAGCTTGTAATTCAGAATACGTAAATTCCTCTGGTAGAAACTCTTTAGCCGTCGTCGTTTGTAACAGTTTCTGCGAGATGACAGCAATAGAATCTTGAATAATTTGTCTGTGGTCAAAAGCTAATTCCAACGAAAGAACATCCTTCACTGAAAACATTCGAACGTCAGAAGCATCATCCCCTGCTTTTCGTTCGGCAAGCTTATGAAAAGGCACGATTGCAAGAAAGGCGTTACTAATAATCCAACCACGAGGATCACGTCCTGGCTTATCATACACACCGAAATGCTCAATATGAAGATCTTTTACACCAGTCTCCTCTTCTAGCTCTCGATGTGCGGCCATATAGCCAGTTTCGGACTGCTCGATAAATCCTCCAGCGATTGCCCATTTACCAGCTTCGATATTGGGTTTGCCTTCAGAGTTCTGCATACTGCGTTGAATGAGCATCATTTGCAAATCCATAACTGGTGGAGAGAATGGCTTCTGCTGGATCGGAATGATTGTAAATACCGCGATATCAGCTGTATATCCATCAGGCGTGCGATAATTTTTAACATTGTATTGCTCAAGTGCTTCTTTATTTTGCTGGGTGCTCATCTCTGCCCTCCTAGTTATTTTATTTACAATTAACAAATTGTTAATTAATGACCTTGCATTAATTAAACTATCCTTTTCAATATTTGTCAACTATTATTTTACTAATTAGTTTTAGATCTATGGTGTATCAATGAATCGATGCTTTATAGCTAAAATACGATAATACACATAGACAATTACATAAGCGACTAGGTAAGATACAAATGTCCAATAAATGTTCCAGCCGTTACTATATGATGTCTTTCCTATTAGCAATGCGATATATTCAAGGAGTGTCGTGAACAGAATGGTAACAAATAATATGACAAGATGATTTGTTTGGGAGTTTCTAATCCAATAAACCATATAACAAGCGATTACCGGATATAATCCCAAATCCAAGGGCAAGGCTGAAATAGATTCCTCCCCTTGGATTAAAGGAGTAAATGTCCAAAACTTTAATTGAAATCCAAAAGTATTGCTTAATATTGCGACTAAACTCGTAATGGGCAATGTAATTAGTATTATGATCGAAGATTTTCTCATTAGATATATGGCTAATAACCAGGGAACAACGAATCCAATAACAATATTTGCGAACAATGCACTACACATCCTTTCATCAATATGATTATCTGAAAGGATGCATATTATTAGCTCATTACTAAAAAAATACTAGAATGAACCCGACATTTCTTGATCGTTGCTATTCGTAATTGTTTTTGCTGGTTCCTTGAAATATTTCTTTAATATTGGTGGAGCAACCAGTGTCGTAACGATGACAACAAGAATGACGGATGTAAAATATTCTGGTAACAATAAACCTGCTTGGAGACCTGTGGATGCAATGATCAATGCAACTTCACCTCGTGAGATCATTCCTGCTCCAATAGCAAGTGAAGATTTATGATTAAAACCAGTTAAACGAGCCCCGAATGCTCCTCCTACCATCTTTGTAACTATTGCTACGATTGTTAGGGCAATTACAAAAGCCAGTTGAGCTCCTACTCCTTCAAAAGATACATTCAATCCTATGCTTACAAAAAATACTGGAACAAAAATTGAATATGCAATAGGCTCAATCTTAGATTCTACGGCATGTTTAAAGCTCGTTTGTGAAATGGCAATACCGGCTGCAAACGCACCAATAATTCCTGCCATACCCATGAGGTCTGCGAAATATGAAAACGCGAAACAGACAATAAGTGCTACAGTGATAATCGGTTCTGTCACGTTAAGTTTTGATAATATTTTCATGAATTTCGGAACGAATATCCAACCTACTACAAAAATGACACCAAAGAATATTATTTTTTTACCTACAAGTAATCCCAATGAGATTTCTTCACCTGTGCCCATAAAACTCATCATAACAGCTAATAGTATGACTACTAATACATCATCAACTACTGCTGCACCTAGAATAGTTGTACCTTCTCGTGTATTCAATTTATCCATATCTTTCAGAACTTGAACGGTAATGCTTACGGAAGTCGCACTAAACAATACCCCCATAAATAATGCAGAGTTCTGACTTAAACCAAATAGTTCAGAGACTCCATATGCCCCTATAAAAGGTAGTACAATACCAGCTACTGCAACTGAAAATGCACCTTTCCAGTTTTGTTGTAACTGCTTCAAGTCGGTTTCCAAACCAGCCATAAACATTAGTAAAAGCACACCAATTTCTGATATATAATGGATAAATTCAGTACTCTCCACCCAGCCTAATACAGCTGGGCCTAAAATGATACCAACGATTAACTTTCCTAGAACGGATGGTTGTCCTAGTCTCACAGATAAATCTCCCGCAATTTTTGTGCAAAATAGAATCAATACTAAATATAAAATAAACTCCATCTAACTTTTCCCCTCCTGTGTAATAAAATGTCATTATGAATTAACTACTATTATTTCAATTCAATGTTTTCCCCATTGTTTTAAGTGGAAAAGAACACAAAAAGCCTGTCACCAAGGGAATACTTTGCGAAAAACGCATAGTATCCCCTTGGTGACAGGCTCCTCCGAATTAAACAATTATATAGTTTCGATGATTATACCTTGAAATTAGAATGAGTTCAAGTGTTGACTATGTCAAAACGAATGGATAATATCCAAAGATTTGACTGCATCATTGAACTTTCGAACAAACTGTTTGGAATCACTATATTCTTCAGGCAGATTCTCCAAAAAATCTTTTATTTCTTTAGTATACTCTTTGAATTCTGTAGAGCTTACCATATCATAATCCAAGATCTGACTACTCATAAATGAATAGTAATTAAATTTAATCAAAGCTAATTTGTTTTTAATTTCAGACAAATCTAATTTTGTATACTGACCTATATTATCCTCTAGATAGGCAAGACGATCATTTACAATGTCTAGTCTAATATTGGATTCATACATATCATCTAAGATCTGCATATCGTCCATAGATTCATCAATTTGATCTAATGTCCGATCCAAAGTGCTCACACTTTCATAAAAACTATTGTAATAGGTTGAGATTTTATCTCTTGAACCAAAAACATTTGAATATTGACTTACAAAAAACATGATCAATACAACATTTAGGATAATAGAGAAAAACATAATTGTGTTAAAGTAACGCCTCTTCATGTATTTCACCTCAATTGGAACTAAGTTCAGCCATACAATGGGCTTAACTTGTATTGGTCTCTTGCTAATCGAGCAACATTAAGAGTATAGTTAGCTGCTGAGATTAGGGAAGTTATAAGTAATAAATGATAACATAAATATACCATTCCATCAAAATCTACTACTATCATTACTTCACAACACGAATTATTATATTGCTTGGTTCAATAACACTATGATAGTATTTCGAATAATGGATTGTTGAAAATTATCATTATATTAAAATTATGTGCAATCCATATATATGATGTTAAACCAATTTGAGGTGAAACGAATGTTAATAGTAAAACGTGACGATGAACGCCCCATATGGCAACAACTGCTTGACCAGTCTATACATAATATAACAACCGGAAAATGGCTTCCTGGTGAATTATTACTCCCATCTCGCGAACTTGCGTTATTGGTTGGAGTCTCCCGTTCAACGATCCAAATTGTTTATGAGGAATTGTTCAGTCGTGGATACACGGTTACTTCAAGGCGCGGTGGTACAAGAATAAGTGACTGGACTTCAAGAACCAGCTTTACAGAGAATGTTACATCTCGAGGGCCAATCACTCCCGAGTTACCTCACTTAAACGATGCAGTTAGCCATTTGCAGAGCTGGTTCAGAGGAAAAGAACACCGAGAAGTAGAGATCGATTTCACACCACATGAGCCTTACTTGGATCAACAATTCCAAACAAACTGGAGGCATTCTTTTTTACAAGCCTCCAAACAAACGGATCTAGCCAGCTGGGCATACGGTAACGCCTATGGCTATGTACCGCTGCGTGAACAAATTCAACGATATTTGTCTCTCGAGCGTGGTATACATGTTAATGTTGATCAAATTATATTAACCTCAGGAGCTCAGCATAGTCTAGATCTAATTGCTCAAGCACTTTTGATTGAAGGCGAAACGGTTTCTGTAGAAGACCCAGGTTTTCCAGCAGCATGGATGGCGATGAAATATCGTCGAATGAAAGTTGTTCCAGTGCCCGTCGATAATTATGGGCTGCAAGTAGACGATATTCACCCTCAATCAAAACTTGTCTATGTTACGCCATCACATCAGTGTGCAGTTGGAGTTATCATGTCGGAAACTCGGAAACAACAGTTACTACATATGGCAGCCGCACGACAATTTTGGATTGTTGAAGACGATTATGATAGTGAGTTTCGATATCGTGGAGACCCACTCCCAACTTTGTACAGTCAACAACCACAAAACACATTATATATGATGAGTTTTTCTAAAATGATTGCTCCTGGTATTCGTATATCAGCGATCGTTGGTCCAACTGAAGCCATTCATCAGCTTGCTCATGTCCAAGAATTAACGTATCGTCATCTTCCGATTATGGAGCAATTAACCCTTGCCCATTTTATTGAACACGGGCATTTTATGCGTCATATGAGAAGAGTTAGAAATGTATATCGACGTAGACACGAAGCTATGACAAAAGCCATCATCGCAACTGGCTTAAGTGAACGATTTAAATTAAGTGGTGTAGAGACGGGATTACACATGCTACTTGAAGCCGAAAGCTCGTTTGATGAAGAAACGACAACAAACTTAGCACTAGAAAAAGGTGTTAGAGTATATCCGCTTAGTACGTATTGTTTGGAAAGTGATCGAAGAGGATGGGTGCTAGGCTTCGCTAAAGTTGATGAGGAATCAATACAAACTGGTATTTGTCGTCTTGCGGAGATGCTGCTGTAGGCAAGCATCTCCATTCGTTCATATATTCTCCTATTCATTCATTCTGATTTGCATTCTCGTTCCAGTAATATTCGTCAGGTAAATATCGCTCACCAAATATACTGGTCCCAACTCTAATGATCGTTGCTCCTTCTTCGATAGCAATCTTGAAATCTCCAGACATACCCATCGAAAGAATATCCATTTGTACACGTGGAAACTTCTTCTCTATAATTTGTGTTTGTAATTGTTTTAATCGTCTGAAACACTGCCTAGTCTCTTCATTTGTAGCACCCAGTTTTCCTATGGTCATCAAGCCTTTGATGTTCAACTTATCGAATTGTGATAATTGATCAACCAACTCCAGAACTGATTGTGGCGAGATGCCAAATTTACTTTCCTCGCAAGACGTATTCACTTGCACCAAAATATCCATAGTTTTGTTTTCTTTAAGTAAATATTGATGCAAGACCTGCCCCAGTTTCAGTCGGTCCACGGAATGAATGAGCGTAACATATTTTACAACATCCTTCACTTTGTTTGTTTGCAGATGACCAATAAAATGCCATTCCAGTTGATTGTACTGCTGCATGAGCGGGAATTTATCTCGAAGCTCTTGAACTTTATTTTCACCAAATAGAGTCTCCCCCACTTGCAAAGCAAGTTGTAATTTTTCGAGTGGTACCGTTTTAGTAGCTAATAACAGTTTCACCTCACTTATCTCACGTCCTGAGGCTAGACATGCTAGTTCCATCTCGCGCCGTAGGGTTGTTAGATTCTGCTCTACTAAGTTAGCCATGTTCATTCTTCCTTCCTTTATGTTTTCTAATGACAACTTCATAGCCACTTATTGTTCTGTTTCTATTAATCTCGTTAATTTTCGTATTAATACTACTGTTAATAAAAAGCCACGGATCTCTTAATCAGGATCCGTGGCTTCTCATGCTCAGAAACGTCGACTATCATAAGATGGAACGATATCACATACAAAGTTATACAATATTCATTTACCTATTTCTTTGCTTCGTACATATTCTCAGCATCAATTGGATTTCCTTTCGCAGTAATATGATATGGATCTATACGGTACACCTGAACAGGAGAATTGAAGATTGATGACCTATATTTGTCTACATGTTGCTTGGACAAGGGACGGTCATAGTAACCAGGAACGTATTTTTGGAACATTTCTTGTAACATATATGTAGCTTCATCTAGTTCAACGACGGGTTCAGCTTTTCCGAAAATGATAACACTCATATACGCAGTGTCCGTCTTGGCCGGTACTGGATCAGTGATCGTTCCATATTCTTCACAAACCGTAAAACAAACCTCATTATTCTCGCTCATAACTTGATTACGTCGCCCACCAGAGGCTCCGTGAAAATAAAGCTTTCCGTTTGTCCACACAAAATTAAGTGGAACAACATAAGGTAGTTTTCCATCAACCATACCGAGGTTACCAATTCTTGCTTCACTTAAAAAAGCATCAATGATGTCCTTGTCTAACACTTCTCTTATCTTGTAACGAACACTATCCATTCTAACCACTCCTATAATATTAATTTGTTTTCGTAAGTATAGCAGGCATTGGATTGAATTGTTACATCCATATAGATCACTTTGAAGCAGTCCATAAATTCATTTGTTTTGAAGTAAGGAAGTCAATTTACCGTGAATACTCACTCGACATCATGGAAGAAAATCACACTAACCATTCGTTCAATAAATACAAAAAAGGTGCTAACTAGTTTAGCACCTTAATAAATAGACTTCACTTTGCTTAAATTAGAATAATAGCTTTAATCCTTGTTCTCTAACAGCTTTATTACCTGATACCACTGTTCTTCATTGTTTTTGGAAATAATGCTTCCGACTCTCGTACTTAGCATTAACGTAGGAACATCAGATCCTTCTTCTTCAATACTATTGAAAAATACAATATATTCCTTATCTAATTCGATCTCACTCGGAAGAATGACATACTCTCTATCCATTATTCGCTCATCTCCCTTATATTTTTTGATAAGGTCAAAGGAAACTAGCTTAACGCGCGAATTTTCATTTATACTACTCTTCGGTTTCATGTGTACGATATAGTCTGATAGCTTATACAATTCTTCCAAGCTCGCAACTTCATCAATAATTTCTCGTGGTACAGAGTTAAAGCTATTAATTTGCTTAGATTCCGATACGAGTTTTATGATTTTCGGAAGAGATTCATCTTTGAAGGGACCTTCTGTAAAGGTAGCTGTAGTAATTGGATTGGAGTGAATAATCGATGTGTAAATTGGGGATGGAAATCTTTCTGAATCAATATAGTCAAGAAATAGTAAAAACTGCTCGTTATCATTAGATAACTTAACTTGAGAAGCAACATCGATCACTTGACCCTCTACCTTGTTATGCCCTTTCAACTGTTGCTCAATTTGAATAGAATAGAGAATTTCACCTGTCTTAAAGCTATCTATGTGGTTTAATTTACCTAGTACAATGTAGTCAGCTGCTAGGATCACATCATCGAGTGTTCTAATAGTCTCAATCTTAATAGATTGGTTCATTCCAGTAAAAATATCGTAGGTAGGAGTCTCTTGCTTGGATGAACATCCTGCCAGTAAAAAGCATACTACCATGGTAATAAGAAGGATTTTAGAGGTAAATAGATGGCTGTACATTTTTCATTATAACTCCTTCATTTTAATATACTTGTACCAACTGATCTTCATCACGATGAATTGGAACTATTGTAAATTAAGCAGCTTATCTGCAAGGTTTCTACAGCAATTATGTTGAAAACAAATCGATAATTACATCTCTCTTACTATTTTACTTTATTACCATTACTTAGTTAAGTATCCGTGTACCTATCATTTAGCGTAAATATCATTAATTATTTTTATACTTAATGTTTCTGTCCGAATGCTTATTTCCAAAATTGACTAAAAAGACTTTAAAGCAAACAATCCGCGCTAGGCGCGGATTGCAATTCTGAAAAGTATATATTTACTTGGATGTATTAAAAATTAGATGCTTTGAACTTAAAAACCAAACGAATATTGTTTCGGTACAGTAGTTTCTAGTCTTAATTGTTTTGCAGCTTCTAATGACCAGTATGGATTTCTCAGCATGCCTCTTCCTACAGCTACAAGATCTGCTTCTTCATTACCAATTACAGCATTAGCGAGAATAGCATCGTCAAGTCTCCCCACTGCAATTACAGGAATATCAAGTGCATCTCTAATGTCTTTAGCTAGTGGAACCTGATATGCAGCATGTGTCCCTGGTCTACCCCACGCCGCGATTTGGCCTTCTCCACCAGACGAAACATCAAACATGTCTACTCCAGCATCCTTGTAAACACGAGAGAACTGGATACTCTCATTAATACCATAGCCGCCTTCTACATACTCTTTTGCAGATATACGCATAATAAGAGGCATATCTTCAGGCATTTCTGATTTGACTGCTTCGATAACTTCTTTGCCAAATTTGGTTAGATCTTGACCATATTCATCCTCCCTTTTATTTGTCAGTGGAGAATGGAATTGATGGATTAGATAACCATGTGCACCGTGAATTTCAATCGAATCGAATCCAGCTTCGACTGCTCTTCTCGTTGCACTACGGAACTTCTCTACTAAACCTTTAACTTCCTCGGTAGAAAGTGCTCTAGGTGTTTTTGACTTCTCATCAAAAGGGATTGCAGAAGGAGCGACCGGAACAATTGCGTCTTCAGCTTTACGTCCTGCATGCGCGATTTGAATTCCAACTTTAGCTCCGTATGCATGACAAGCGTCAACGATTCTTTTAAGAGGTTGAATTTGTTCATCAGACCATAATCCAAGATCATAATCAGAGATTCGGCCATCCGGTTCAATGTCTGTCATCTCAATAATTATCATTCCAGCCCCACCAACGGCCCGGCTCACATAATGTAAATAATGCCATTCCGTTGCTACTCCGTCTTTTTTTTCGACCGAATATTGGCACATAGGTGGCATAACGATACGATTTTTCAACTGCATGCCTTTAAACTTGTATTGGGTAAATAAATTAATCATCGTAAAAACTCCTTTGTAATTCATATTACATGCTTGCGCATGCATTTATAATATCATAACAAAATTTCGCTTGTCAAATAAAAAAACAACCCGGTGTAGATCTCCGAATTGTTTCACAATGCTATGATTTATTTTGTGTTTTGGAATCGTTGAATTAATGTTTGCAATTCATTTTGGAGTCCATCCTGCAGTTGCACATCTTGTAAAATTTCATTAACAGTAACTAGTGCCAACTTACATTTTTCCTCGCCGTACTCTGTTAGCCGGGTGTAAATGCCTCTGCGATCATCTTCACAAATACTTCGCTGCAAGGCACCACAATTTTTGGCTTCCATTCTGCCTACTAGTCTTGATATTGCGCTCTGGCTTAGACCTACCATTTCTTGTAATTGTTGCAGTCTTAATTTTTTTTCACTTGTTTGTGATAGAAAATAAAGAACATAAAATTCTTTTAAGGATAAGCTATATTTATCTTGTAACTCAGTCTCTAATTTATTATTAATGGTAGTTTGGATGTCTGTGAGAGAAAGCCAATTATTCAAAAGTTTATTATTATGCATCAATTAATCACCTGTTCTGTTTCATAATATTGAGTCAATCGATTGATCGCTTTTATCTTTCGATATTTTGTTCAGAAATAGTATAACCTTTATTGTGCAGCGAAACCAGCGTTTTCACTAACTTCTCTTCATACATGCCAAGCAAATAAAGGTGAAAATTAAAATAAGCCCGTTGTAAGAGGAGTATTGAAAAACTTAAGTTTCTCAGAATTCTCTTACACAACGGACTTATTTCAAAGCATAGTAGCTATATAATTCAAATAGAACATTCATTAATATAATTTACAAGGAGCATGCATTAAATTATATTTCGCTTCCAAAAACGTTGTTTTGATATCGCGACTATAAATTCATTTGTGAATTGTTCGGTATCATTCTCAATAACCACACCAGGCTTTCCAGCAAAATTGTTTGCTTCCATCCAGTTCCTCACCCCAGCACTTGCACCAATCGGTTTATAATGAGAATAGGCTTGATCAATAAAATTAGCAGCTTGCTGATTAAACTTCTGACTGTCGTTGCTAGCACTTACTAGATAAACGGAGTCAAATTGGACTGACTTGGCATTTAAAAATGTATATTCTGAGTTTATTCCAATTCCGTCGGTTCCTTCTACTACGCCAATCTTTTCACTGATGATTTTTGGCATGATCCCTTCTGCAGTCAAACGGTTCAACACATATTTAAGATTAGGACCATTAAAACCTTCTGTAACTATAACGGCAACTGTTAGTGTCTTTGGACTATCTATCGTATTTTCCATGCTCAGTGCTGGCGAAGACTGCGTAACATTTGAACCTCCTGAAGTTGGTGGATTAGCTCCAATAATTTTAGCAAATGAATTAGTTAATTCTAAACTCACGTTCGCGAACATATCGACAACTTGTTGTTTTACAGATTCACTTTTCACATTAGAAAGTTCAAAACTGAATGCTTCAACGATATGTTTTTTCTCAGTTGGACTCATACTATTCCAGAATAAGGTTGCTTGAGAAAAATGATCATTAAAACTTTCACTTCTCGCACGTATTTTTCTTCCTTCTACTTTTTCTTGATAAGTTTCATATCCGCCTTCAGCTGGAGTTGCAGGTTTAGGTGTGTTTCCTGCTAAAGAATTTCGATGATAGCTCACTTTTCCCATATTAATCGTTTGCCGGTGATATCCTTCACGCTGATTATTATGGAAAGGTACAACAGGTCTATTGATAGGGATTTCATGAAAATTAGGACCGCCGAGACGAATTAACTGTGTGTCTAAATAAGAAAATAATCGACCTTGCAGTAATGGATCATTCGTAAAATCGATTCCCGGTACAACATTTCCTAGATGGAAAGCAACTTGTTCTGTTTCTGCAAAGAAATTATCTACATTACGGTTTAATGTCATCTTACCAATAATTCGTACGGGGACAATTTCCTCTGGCCATATTTTTGTAGCATCCAGTATATCGACGCCCAAACTAAATTCGTCTTGTTCATCTAGAATTTGCACACCTAATTCGTATTCAGGGTAGAAACCGTTCTCAATGGCATGCCACAAATCATTTCGATGAAAATCAGGATCGATACCTGCAAGGATATGAGACTCATCCCAAACTAGGGAATGCACTCCTAATAAAGGTTTCCAGTGGAATTTAACAAAGTGTGCCTTTCCTTGATCATTCACAAACCTGAACGTATGTACACCGAAACCTTCCATCATCCGGAAACTTCTAGGAATCGCTCGATCTGACATAATCCACATAATCATATGTGCAGATTCCTGATTGTTCGCTACAAAATCCCAGAAAGTATCATGTGCAGTTGAAGCTTGAGGAATATCATTATCAGGCTCTGGTTTAAATGAATGAACAAGATCGGGGAACTTGATTGCATCTTGAATGAAAAAAACTGGGATATTATTACCAACTAAATCATAATTTCCTTCTTCGGTATAAAATTTCGTTGCAAAACCTCTTGCATCACGAGCTGTATCAGAAGAACCTCGTGCGCCATTCACAGTGGAAAAGCGAACAAAAACAGGCGTTTTTGCGGATGTATCTTGCAAAAATTTGGCTCTAGTAAAATCTTTCATGTTTTCATATAATTCGAACACTCCATGAGCAGCAAAACCACGTGCATGAACAACTCTTTCAGGTATACGCTCATGGTCAAAATGCGTTAATTTTTCGCGAAAATGAAAATCTTCCAGTAAAGTAGGACCACGTTCACCTGCTTTTAACGAAAACTCATCTTCAGATACTTTTAATCCTTGGTTAGTTGTAAGGAACTGCCCTTCATCATCCACTCGAAATGGTTCTAGTTGTTCGTTTTTACTATTTTCATTAACATTACGTTCATCATCCATTATTAACCCTCCTTATCCATAAAATTTATGAGAATAATCAAGAGAATAGACTATAATGATGGCGAAACTAAAAAACCAGTTACCAAATGTTTTTTGGCAACTGGTCACTTAGAATGAATTTTGAACTATGTCTCATTAATGAGCGTTAGTTACAATTATCCCTTCAGGATATTACTGTATTTCCAAATAATCAATGTAAGCATCCCATGTCCCGTTATCGGAGGTGACAACGAGCTCAATCTCTTGATTTCCTGTTCCATGACTGACATTGTTTATTGTATAGACCGCAGGA
>Ga0160441_100104_pt1 | contig 98924 bp, 82 predicted proteins | sample HID1971K_E1MG_FD_108260 | JGI IMG/M metagenome (GOLD analysis project Ga0160441, IMG submission 108260) | Enriched millipede-associated microbial communities from UW Madison campus, WI, USA - HID1971K_E1 MG | ecosystem: Host-associated > Arthropoda: Insects > Digestive system > Unclassified ... | reverse complement strand
TTCATCGGGGGTTGCCGCGACCTTGCCGGCCGGGACGGGAATGCCGTACTCGGCAAGCAGCTGTTTTGACTGGTATTCGTGGAAATTCATGCGTCACCGTGGGAATAGGAACGACCGCACGCACGGACCGCGGCGGGCCCACTATTGTGGACGACCCGGCGGCGCGGCGCAAAGAAACCGGGGCCCGGGCGTGAAGAGGGGGAGATTTCCACCTTCATTCAGGCAGTTGCGCCCGGGCCGCCCCGCCGGGGGTGGGTCGGGAATGGTCAAAATGCGCGGTTCGGGGCCCAAACCTATGCCTATACTGGGCCCAGCCAGAAGGGGAGTTCCGGCGTGTCACCCAGTGCTTCATTGATCGACCGCATCGAGTCCATGCCGAAGCGGGAGCTGTACTTTTTCGCCCTCTACCGGGTCCTGATCGCAGCGGTCATCGCCGCCCTGCTGTTCAGCCCGTTGAGTGCGATGGTGGGCGAATCCACCCACCCGCAGCTGGCCGCCGTGGTCAGCGGCAGCTACCTGGCGCTGTCGCTGCTGATCCTGGTGGCCGGCCGCAACGACCGCTGGCTGCGTCCGATCGTGGTGGGCAGCGTGCTCATCGACATCGTCGCCACCGTGCTGCTGGCCCACGCCCTGCCCGGCGCCAGCGCCGGCCTGTCGATGGCCCTGCTGTTCAACATCGCCGCTGCAGCCACCCTGCTGCCGCTGTCGATGGGCCTGGGCCTGGCCCTCACCGCCAGCGCCGCCACCGCCGGCGAATACGTCTGGAACCTGCTCGAGAACGGCGAGCCCAACCGCACCCTGGCCGAGCTGGCCATGTTCATCACCAGCTTCCTGGCGCTGGCCTTCGTCAGCTACCAGGTGGGCAACCGCGCCCGCCGCAACCAGCAGTTGGCCAACCAGCGCGGCGCCGAAGTGGCCAACCTGTTCGAGATCAACGAACTGATCATCCGCCGCATGCGCACCGGCGTGCTGGTGGTGGATGGTGCCAACCGCATCACTCTGGCCAATGAGGCCGCCGCCACCCTGATCGGCGACAACGACGGCAACAGCGGCAGCGGCCTGCTGGAACTGGGCAGCGCCGCGCCCGACCTGAGCCGCCGCCTGCAGCGCTGGCGAAATGGCTGGACCAACGAAGAAACCCCACTGCAGCTCTCGCCCGACCAGCCCGAAGTGCAGCCGCGCTTTGCCCGCCTGCTGGCCGGCAGCGACCTCACCCTGGTGTTCCTGGACGATTCCACCGTGGTCTCGCGCCGCGCCGAATCGCTCACCCTCTCGGCCATGGGCCGGTTCTCGGCCAGCCTGGCCCATGAGATCCGCAACCCGCTGGCAGCCATCAACTACGCCGCCCAGCTGCTGGAGGAATCCACCGCCATTGGCGATACCGACCGCCGCCTGCTGCAGATCATCCACCAGCAGTGCCAGCGCACCAACGGCATCGTGGAAAGCGTGCTGGGCCTGGCCCGGCGCGAGCGGGCCAACCCGGAAAACCTGGACTTGGCCGCCTTCGTGCGCCGCTTCGTGCTGGAGTACAAGCAGAGCCTCACGCTGGAAACCGACAGCATCGAGCCGATCATCAGCGAGTCTTCCGTGCATGGGCTGGTGGACCCGCGCCACCTGCACCAGATCCTCACCGTGCTGGTGCACAACGCCTTGAAGTACGGCCGCACCGGCCAGGACCCGGCCCGCGTACGCCTGCGCGTGGCCCGCCAGGACCGCAATGCCGTGATCGACGTGATGGACCGGGGCCCGGGCATTCCCGAATCGCTGGCCAGCCAGCTGTTCCGCCCGTTCTACACCACCTCAGAACATGGCACCGGGCTGGGCCTGTATATCGCCCGTGAGCTGTGCAAGGGCAACCAGGCAAGCCTGGAGTACGTCTCGGTGCCCGCCGGCGGTGCCTGCTTCCGGTTGGTACTGCCCGGGCCGCACACCATGCGGCCGCAATGACGCGCTACCCTGCAGGCGTCAATAGTTTGTCGTTTTCAACCGCACTCGGCTATCTTTCCCCCATATGAACGAAAACCGCAGCGCCCTCGTCGTCGACGACGAACGTGACATCCGCGAACTGCTGGTACTGACCTTGGGCCGCATGGGCCTGCGCATCAGCACCGCGGCCAACCTCGCCGAAGCGCGCGAGCTGCTGGCCAGCAACCCTTACGACCTGTGCATCACCGACATGCGGCTGCCCGACGGCAACGGCATCGAGCTGGTCACTGAAATCGCCCAGCACTACCCGCGCACCCCGGTGGCGATGATCACCGCGTTCGGCAGCATGGACCTGGCGGTGGAAGCGTTGAAGGCCGGCGCGTTTGATTTCGTCAGCAAGCCGGTGGACATCTCGGTGCTGCGCGGGCTGGTCAAGCATGCGCTGGAACTCAACAACACCGAACGCCCCGCCCCGCCGCCGCTGACCAGCGACACCACCGCGCGGCTGCTGGGCGAATCGGCGGCGATGGATGGCCTGCGCGCCACCATCACCAAGGTCGCCCGCAGCCAGGCGCCGGTGTATATCCTGGGCGAATCGGGCGTGGGCAAGGAACTGGTGGCCCGCACCATCCACGGCCAGAGCGCGCGTGCGGCCGGCGCGTTCGTGCCGGTGAACTGCGGCGCCATTCCATCGGAACTGATGGAAAGCGAGTTCTTCGGGCACAAGAAGGGCAGCTTCAGCGGCGCCCATGCCGACAAGCCGGGCCTGTTCCAGGCCGCGCATGGCGGCACCCTGTTCCTGGATGAAGTGGCCGAACTGCCGCTGCAGATGCAGGTGAAGCTGCTGCGCGCGATCCAGGAAAAATCGATCCGCCCGGTGGGCGCGGCCACCGAAGTGCCGGTGGATGTGCGCATTCTTTCTGCCACCCACAAGGATCTGGGCGACCTGGTGGAAGACGGGCGGTTCCGCCACGATCTGTATTACCGCATCAACGTGATTGAACTGCGTGTGCCACCGCTGCGCGAGCGCCGTAGCGATCTGCCGCAGCTGGCAGCTTCGATCCTGGCCCGGTTGGCCCGTACGCATGGGCGGCCTACGCCGCTGCTGGCGCCGTCGGCGCTGGAGGCGATGGGTACGTATCACTTCCCGGGCAACGTGCGCGAGCTGGAGAACATTCTTGAGCGCGCGTTGGCGCTGGCCGAGGGTGACACCATCGGGGCTAGCGATCTTAGATTGCCGCAGCAGGGTGTGCCTCGGCATGGTGGGGCTCCGGTGGCGGCGCATGAGGAAGCGGTGGTGGACCTGCCGGCGGGGAGCGGTGCGCTGCCTTCTTATATCGAGCAGATGGAACGCACCGCGATCCAGAAGGCGCTGGAAGAGAACCGCTGGAACAAGACGCGGACAGCCGCGCAGTTGGGCATTACGTTCCGCGCGTTGCGGTACAAGCTGAAAAAGCTGGGAATGGATTGAACTCGTACAGCCACGCCCTGCGTGGCTGAGACGCGCCGACCAACCCAACCGCTCACGGGACCGCTTCATCAGACATCCCGCTGGACACGCACGGCGTGTCGCTACACATCCTGCCTGCGTCCCACACCGCGCTGGACACGCATGGCGTGTCGCTACACATCCTGCCTGCGTCCCACACCGCGCTGGACACGCATGGCGTGTCGCTACACATCCTGCCTGCGTCCCACACCGCGCTGGACACGCACGGCGTGTCGCTACAGGCACGAACCCGCGTAGCGACACGCCATGCGTGCCCCACGTAACACTGGATTCCCTGTCGCCAACACCCCAACAAAACCGCACCGCTGTCGCACTACCGCCCCCACCCGGGCCGCTAGCGACAACCTGTTGGCATCGCCTATCAAACCCGGCAAAACCAACAGACACAATCGATTGGCTACCGACCCCACCACGGCGCATGGTGGCGATGGAGCTTCGAATCTCCAAGGTCGATCAAAATTATGGACGTCCCATGTCGGGAGGGTGGCTAATACAAGACCCTTTAACCGGGGAAATACGCCCGCCGTACGATCGACCACGGATTCGAACCTCCCGGCTCCCTTGCCGCAATGGCAAGGGAGATTTTCCCCTCGGAGGCTCCCCATGCGCTCGCCACGCAACACCCCCCTCTTCCCAGAACTGCTGTTGCCCACGGCCGACCGCCCGCGCCACTACACCGTGCGCGCACACACCTACGCCTGGATGGATACCTTCGACGGCGGCACAGTCCCCTGCCTGTCGATACATGGCCGATGGCTGGAGAGCGCCGGCTTCAAAGTCGGCGCAAGCGTGAGCATCGAAGCAACCCAGGGTCAACTGATCGTGAGCCTGATCGAGTACCCCGAAGAAGCGCGTCGAAGCACCTCCACCGCCTTCGAGAAGCACATCGCCAAACTGGGCCGAACCACCCCGGACAGCCGAATCATCGTCGAGCACCCCGGCTGGCTGGTACGCGAACTCATCCTCGCCCCCATGGGCGCTTCCACCCTGGACTTCGCCCACGCCATCGGCGTCTCGCAGGACTTCGCCGAATGCTTCTTGGCCGGCGACCAGGATGTGGATCTGGATCTAGCCCAGCGCTTGGGGCCGTTCTGCCGAACCTCGCAGGCCTTGTGGCTTGAACTGCAGTACAAGCACCGATCAGTACGGTGACCGCAGCACCGCCATAAAGTCACGCCCTACCGAGCTGAAGCGGTGGCGCGCCACGCCTGTCTACCGCCTTGATGTAGCCATCCAAAGATCAACGACAATGAGCTCTGGTGGTGCCGTGCGTCCTCCCGGACCGGCGACGATCGCCGTTCAGCTGCCCTTCCTCAGTACCACCTGCTCAGCAACGATCTCGACAAAGCCTTCCCGACAATACATCCAGACGATGCCGCTCCTTACGTTTACGCGAAAGGCGCGAATGTTTCCGAACTTGACCGAATCCTTCATGGCAGTAACGTCCAGCCTCAAAATGCAGGATCTAACTCTCGAGAAGGATAGAACTGCAGGCACGAGCTCCGATGAAGCATCACTGACGCGCATCAGGACACTTGCAGTCAACGTACTAGAAGCCAGCGATATGCCCAGCCCCTGCAGAAACCCAAAGTCGAAATCAACGTTGCACAACGCCTCATACCCCAACAGTACGATGGACGTCGCATTGAGGGAATTCTCGTCCTCCGAGCAGGCGGCATCGCACAGCGCCACGTTCGTCGCGCCTGCCTCTAGCATTCCCCCTGTCAAATAAACACGAAGGATTCCAGCTGAATCGCAACGGCCATCCTGCACATTGCCTGGCCAGACGTTCTCCTGCATCTCTGCAAAGTTGAATGACGCGAAGAAAGAGTGAAGATCTTGGCAAGCAATCACTACCCGCTCCCCCTTGGCCAAGCGACCGCCAGAACCTTCAACCTCCACCATACACGCCAGCCGATCAAGACTCAGTTGAATCGAGGTCATCGCTGTGTCGTGCAGCGCAAGGCCATTCAGCGGATTCTCGAAGTTCCCGTCAACCATATCAACCTCCAATCAACCAAAGTAAAAATGCGCCGAGCACTATTATCGACCCGGAATTGGTGGCAGCCTTTGAACCTGGGGATTGATCAAGGCCTTCGAATCTGGCTGGCGGGGGCGTACGAGACAGTTCCGCAGCGCCATTGAAGCCGTTCTTGATCGCACACTCTCTGATATGGCGGGGCACCGAATCCCAAGTGGAATCATGAGACTCTTCGCCATCTTCGCCGCATGCCCCTTCGTCGCCAGACCGGCACTTCCAGTGAAGATGCCTGACCTTCTGCCCTGTCCTTTGATTGACGCGGTAGTCAATCTTGATGGCGCAGTTTCTGCCACAGTCGATCCATCTCCCGTTAACGTGGTCGCCCATGGGATCGTCATAAAGCCCCAGTGCATCCGTCCGCAGCAACGGATCCCCAGAAACATACGCAAAAGTCGAGGGGCCTGCGGAAACACCCATTGGATCGCTCTGAACGTAGCGACCCGACTTTGGCTCATAGTCCCGAAAGTAGTTGTATGTCAGGCCTGACGAACTGTCCACGCGTTGCCCGGGAAACCGAAGGTCAAAGCCAAGAAGGTTTCCATCCAAGTCGGGGTCTTCATTCGGCGTTCCCCCGCCAAATGCCTCGCTCAAGAGGCTCCAAGTCCATACCACCACATCGCGCTGCGGGTCGACGATGGCGCGTGGGGAGCCAAGGTGATCCGACTCAACGTAAAACACTCTCCCGTCCAGCATCAGCCCTATGGGTCGGGATCCAAGCCAAACAACCTGCTGAGAGGGAACGCCGGTTGCGCCGTAGCTGCCCAGCCACTCGCCATTTTCACCGTGCAGACTCAGCTTCTTTTCAGCACTTTCCTGCAGCAGGACTCGCTGCCCAACTCCATTGTGCCGATATCCGACCTGAACTGAGCCCGAGTTAGCGGCATGACGAAGTCGGCCCGCCAAGTCATACTCGTAATGCCAATCACCACCGATGGTCCGCGTATTACCGATCTCGTCATACGTACGGACGACGTTATCAACCGATGCCAACCGGTGACTATCTTCCGGGTAGACGTATAACTGAGTGCCAGCCGAGTTACCGAACGACAGACGATTCCCGGTGGCATCGTATATGTAGCGCTCGATGGATCCGCCCGTCTCCGCGTCCTTGAATGCGGTAAGGCGCCCCATCCCGTCGTAGTCCAGTGTTGCGCGCTGCCCCTGCGAGCCACCATCCGTCAAGGATGTGATGTTCCCCACCGGGTCGACGCCAAAGGCAATGTTCAATCCATCACGAGCATCACTGATGGACTTCGGCAGATAGTTCAGATCGTAGCTGCGGTCCAAGCGGCGGCCATTCCCGAACGTCCAGGTCTTCGCCGGGCCGAAGGGCAACGTCTGCACACCGTGCAGCAGCACTTCGCGGGTACCGCCGGCCGGGGTGACGCCCACACTGCTGACCTGCCCCAACGCGTCGTAGCTGTAATCAACCAGGCTGCCATCCGGGTAGGTCATCGACTGCATCCGGCCTGCGGCGTCGTAGGCGTAGCGCAGCGTCAGCGCTTGGCCATCCACCACCTGCACGCGGCGAACCAGATCGCCCATGGCGCTGTAGCAGTAATCCGTGCGCCCGCTCGGATCGATCATGCTGGCAATGCGGCCGATGCCTGCACGCTCGCCCTCCGCGCATTGAGCAGAGGGCTGGTCGTAGACGTAGTGGATGTCCGCGGCAGGATCGCTGAAGGTCACGGCCGTCGTGCGGCCGAGCGCGTCGTAGCTGTAGTTGGCGGTGACGCCGCGTGCGTCCGTACGGGTCAGCACATTGCCCACACTGTCATACGTGAAGGTGGTGACGCCGGTATCCGGGCTGGTCTGGGTGACCACTTCCCCGAAACCGTTGCGGGCATAGGTGGTCTTCAAACCCTTGGGATCGGTGACCTCGACCACGTTGCCGTCGGCGTCGTACTTGAAACGCGAATCCGCCCCAATGCCACCTACGTCCTGCAGGGTTCGCTTGAGGCGGTTGAGTGAGTCGTACTCCTGTCGATCAACCCGACCCAACGCTGAGGTAACGGAGACCTGATTGCCCGCCGCGTCATAGTCGTAATCGGTGGGGTTGGCGTACGCGTCAGCCAAAGTCACCAACTGGCTCAAGCCGTTGTATACGCGCGATTCCGTGCGCGTTACCGCACCATCCTGGCCGCGATACGACTCGTGCACCCGGTTGCCGGCGGCATCGAGGGTGTAGTGGATGCTGTTGCCTGTGCCATCGCCCACCTTGATGAGGCGTTGGGCGGCATCGTATTCGTATGTAACGGCGCTTCCGTCGGGGGCAGTTGCGCGACTTACCTGGCCAGTTGGCAGGTACTCCATTGCCGTGACCCGGTCATCTGCAGAGGAGGCATCGTCCTGCCCCTTTACCGTAGTGTATGCCAACCAGCCACGCGGCGTGTAGCGGTACTCGGTGACGACTCCATTGGGGTCCATCACCAGATGCGGGCGCCCATCTGTGGTGTAGGCAAGCACCTCGGTGATGTTTCCAAGCGGCCGGACGGTCTTCCACAGATCGCCCTTGCGATAGATGCAGGCTGTGCCGCCAGAGGCACAGCCGGGGGCGTCTTCAGCGTAGTAGGAGTAGCTGACCGTATCTGCCGTGCCAGTCCTGGGGCCATCCACCGAAAGCAGAAGTCCAACCAGCGGGCAGCCCTGCTGCGGGTTGATCTGGTCGCAGTAGCTGTACGTAGTGGTGCGAGTCGCTCCGTCCTGCGTAACCGTGGACTCTTGGATGACCTGCCCGCGGGCGTTGTACTGCGAGGTCTGGGTGCGCGAGCTGCTGACCCGCTTTACGACCTGGTTTGTGTCGCGGCGCTTCCAGACTTCGGTGACGTTCGCTTCGGGGCGGTTGCTGGCTTCCGTTGTGCGCTTAATGCGCACCTCGCCCAGCACGGGATCCGTGAGGTCCTGATACGTGTAAAGATCAATGCGCCCGTTGCGGTGCGTGTGGGATTTCACGCGGCGGCGAAAGTCGGAGGCGGTCCCCGAGTATGGAGCGTACTGCCAGGACTCAGTGCCGGCTAACGTGGTGCTAGAAGCGATCTTGCGGTAAGGGTCTGCGGGCGTGAACGTCACTCGCTCGACGGCGCCGAGCGCGTTGGTATGCAAGGTGCTACCGTCGGGCAGATACTGGAAGTCAGTCCTCTGCACGGCGCCGGCGTGCTCGGAGGAGATTGCCAGGCCATCTTCATTATAGGCGTAGGTGGCGTACCTGCTCCCGGTCTCGTCCTCGATGCCAGTGAGGGCGTATGGATAGGTGGGATTCTCATACAAATAGTGACGTTCGGATCCGTCGCGGTAGGTAGTAGTCACCAGCCGGGATACTTCGTCGTAGCCGTAAGCCACCAGCGGTCCGTCTTGGTCTTTGATGTAGGCCAACTTGGACTCGCCTGCACCAAAGCCTTCCGAGTAACCGAAGTCAACACTGCGCCCACTTGAATTTTTCACGCGAGCGATACGCTTGCGGTCGTCGAACTCGATGTCCAGCGTATCGCCGGCAAAGCGTTCGACACGATAGAGGCGGCCGGAGCTGTTGAAGCGATACAGACCATCGCCCTGCGAAAGGATCGTATCGCCCCCATTGGTACGAAGCGTTGCCCCTGACCCATCGATCGCCTGGCCGGACTGGAAACTTACAACGCCACCTGTGGCGTAGACCACCGCCGCCCGGCTCGACGCATCCCCATAGCGGCGCATGTTGAAGTTGTGCGTCCAGTACCCACCTAATCCGCCTTCGGTCTGGTAGGACGAATTGAGTGTGCGGTAGAACTCGAACCAGCCGAGTGAGAGATCAGTTTCACGCTGCACCTTACTGCCACTGGCAACGCTGACAGGGTTGCCACGCAGATCACACTCGTCGCATGGGATCGTTGTTGAAGATGTGGCAGCAATGGTGTGCGCGACGCACTCCTTAGCGTTCCATGCCATGTATTCAGGGCAACCCACATCGCGCTGCTTCCACTGCTGAGTTCGCCAGATGGGCGAGCATTGTTTCGGGTTCGTCGCGGCCATCTTCAGGATCCGCGTGTAGGTTCGCGGAAGTCCGAGTGCGCTCGCGAATATTCTCCAGTCCTCTTCAACCTCAATGGACTGGAAACCGCATAACGGATACTTGGCTTGGTGATCCGCAAGTACCCTGGCGGTGGACTCTTCCACGGAATGGACGATTTCACCCAAACCAACAGCCCAGTAATACCACTCTCCGGTTTCCGGCGAACGTGGCCTAGCTTCGTAGTTGTAGGTCACTCTATGACCTGACGAAGAAACGCTTACATACTGAACCACCTCGGCGAGCCTGTACTTGCCGCCCAATGCGTGGATTGCCGCAAGGGCGCTAGGCTCACTCGGGAAGGTCTGATTCGGATAGCCCGTTGCAGTCCAAGCCTGCGGAGCCTGAGCCAAAGCCATCATTGGCGAGCTCAGTATCATCAACACAATCAGCGAAATACTGATGGGTACCGGCCGAAACATAGGATTCAGCAGAGCGGTTGCGCTCACCACCCACCGCCGAACATCGCCTGACGCCGCAGATTGCATACCTAAATCCCTTTAAGGCGGCAGAGTACCGGTGCCGCATTCCGTGCTGGCTAGCCTCGCGACGATGATGCCATGTACTGAGGAGGCGATATGGAACTATTCTCACAGAAACAAAAGGCCCCGAAACTCGGGGCCTTTCGCGCATCTCGCGGTCCTGATCCAGCCGCTGAATCAATCCTTGGTAACGCGATTGATCTCAGCCAGGCTCGTCGTACCCGCAGCCGCCTTCACCAGCGCAGACTGGCGCAGATCCCGGATGCCCGCACGCTGCGCTGCCTCCGCAATCTGGATGGCATTGCCACCCTCCAGCACGATCACCGAGATCTCCTCACTCATCGGCATCACCTGGTAGATACCGGTACGACCTTTGTAGCCTTCGGTGCATTCTTCGCAACCAACCGGCTCGAAGAGGGTGATACCAGCATCCAGCTGGGCCTGGGTGAAGCCCTCAGCCAGCAGCGCATTGTCCGGCAAGTCCACCGGGCGCTTGCAGTTGTTGCACAACCGGCGTGCAAGGCGCTGGGCGATGACCAGGGTCACCGAGCTGGTGATGTTGAACGGGGCGATACCCATGTTCATCAGGCGCGCGATGGTCTGCGGGCCGTCGTTGGTATGCAGCGTGGACAGCACCATGTGACCGGTCTGCGCCGCCTTGACCGCGATTTCTGCGGTTTCAAGGTCACGGATTTCGCCGACCATGATGATGTCCGGATCCTGTCGCAGGAACGAGCGCAGTGCGGCGGCAAAGGTCATGCCGCGCTTCACGTTCTGCTGCACCTGGTTCACGCCGGGCAGGCGGATTTCCACCGGGTCTTCCGCCGTGGAGATGTTGCGCGTTTCATCGTTGAGGATGCCCAGCGCGGTATACAGCGACACGGTCTTACCCGAGCCGGTGGGGCCGGTGACCAGCACCATGCCGTAGGGCTTGTGGATGGCATCCAGGAAGAGCTTCTGCTGGTCGGGCTCATAGCCAAGCTTGTCGATACCCAGCTTGGCCGCGCTGCCGTCCAGGATACGCAGCACGATCTTCTCGCCGAACAGGGTCGGCAGGGTGCTGACGCGAAAGTCGATCTGCTTGGTCTTGGACAGGTTGAGCTTGATGCGTCCGTCCTGCGGGACCCGCTTTTCCGCGATATCCAGCTGCGACATGACCTTCAGGCGCGCGGCGATACGCTGATTGAGCTTGACCGGGGCCTTGGCCACGTTCTTGAGCAGGCCATCGATGCGGAACCGTACACGGTAGTCGTCTTCGTAGGGCTCGAAGTGGATGTCCGAGGCACCCTTGCGGATGGCATCCACCAGCACCTTGTTGACGAACTTGACCACGGGGGTATCGTCACCCTTGGCATCGTGGCCCGATTCGCTTGAACCGCCCTCTTCGTCGCCACTGGAGACGTCAAGGTCGCCCATGCCGTCGTCGTCGCCACCGAGAGAGCCCCCCAAGGTGTCATGCTTGGACTGCCATTGCTCCAGCGTGCGCTTGATCTGTTCCTCATCGACCAGAATTGGCTCGACTACCAGGTTCGTGTGGAACTTGATTTCATCCAGAGAATGGGTCGGGTCGCTGGTACCCACGAACAGCTTGCCACCGCGTTTGAACAGCGGCAGCACGTGATGCTTGCGCAGAAGTTCTTCGCTGACCAGGCTGATGGCGCTCTGCGCGCTGTCGAACACGTTGACGTCCAACAGCGGCATGCCAAATTCGAGCGCATTGGCAGCAGCCAACTGCGCCGGGGTAACCAGCTTCTTCTCCGCAAAATACTGCGGCAGCGGCTGCTTGGCGGCAGCGGCCTTGGCCATCGCGTCGCGCGCGGCAGCCTCTTCCAACGCCCCATCCTGGACGAGGCGACGGGCGATGCCGGTGATTCCGACGAGGTTCGCGGTGACGACGGCGTTCATGTTTGACCCCAAATTTGGTGCTGAAGCATTCAGCGCTACCGAAACACTACCCCGCCGTGCCGCTCAGACCACACGGGTCAGGACCTGCATTCCGCCGGAACGTACTTGTTCTCACCCACGCTGCGAACACACTGCCAGCGGATGACTTCGTTGGGATTGTAGCTGGGGCGAAGGAGAAGAGTCACGGACCCTGCCTTCACGGTGGTTTTGACCGTGATCACGCCGTTTCCGGAGCAATCCATCGACAGTACGTTCTGCGTGGCCGTCGTGGTGGAATCGACACCCGAGCAAGCAGTAGCGTCGAGCACGTTGATGTTGTTGACGTTCTCGGTCACGGTCACCTTGGCCGACGAAGCCAGGAGAAGTGCCTCGGACACCCGGGCCCGGGTCGTGTAGTCCTGGTAGGCCGGCAGTGCTATCGCGGCAAGAATCGCGATGATCGCCACAACGATCATCAGCTCAATCAACGTAAACCCCTTTTCCCTCTCCACGCATGCCTCCCCGATCGGCATTGAACAATGAATACAGCTACGCACTTTCCATGCCAACTAAAAAAGAACCCCGCCGAAGCGGGGTCCTTTTTTACGCTAGCTGACGCTAGGTATTACGAGCGGCATTCAGCCGGGTAGTACTTGGCCGCGCTGCCGCTGCCGACGCACTTCCAGGTGGTGCCCACTGCGCCTGCCTGAGCGGTCGGGGTGTAGGTCAGGATGGTGCCCTTGCCCTTGTCAGCGGTCATGGTGACGGCAATCGCGCCGGTGCCCGCAGTGCAGGTCATCGAAGTAACGTTGGGGTTGTCGGCCGGGATCGCAGTGTCAACGCCCAGGCACGCATCGGCCGGCAGCGCGCCGCCGTTGTTGGCAATGTTCTCAGCCACAGTGACCTTGGCGCCGGCAGCGATGACGGCAGCTTCCGACACGCGGGCACGGACGGTGTAATCCTGGTAAGCCGGCAGTGCAATGGCGGCCAGGATGGCGATGATCGCGACAACGATCATCAGTTCGATGAGGGTAAAGCCCTGCTGCTTCTTCATGTGTACATCCCCTAGAGGTAGGTAAAAAACGAACACCGGGACGAGGCCTGGCCGGCGGACCGGCTGAGCAAGGCAATCGCCCGTGCGGGTGGTTCATAGCAGGTTGCGTGCCAAGTGGTCCAGCAATGCTCCCCAGCATTTCCCCGGCGCAATGATGGCACCAATCTTCAGGATTGGAACCCCCCGCACAGCAAATTGCGACATAACCGGCATTGTGACGCGTTGCGTCACCTTCTGACGGCACCGGTCCGGAACCCAGGTCACGGATTGCCGTGCAAGAGGGATGCCACTCCGCCCCGGAACCGGCTACCATTCGGCGGAGAAGCCCGCCTGGGGATGGCGTGGCTGGGGAGCCGTGTATGTCTGTCAGCCGTAGTGCAATCAAGAAAGAGCCCGTGGCGCGTAGCACCATGGAGTTGCAACCGTTTGTCTGGGAGGGGACCGACAAGCGGGGCGTGAAGATGAAGGGAGAGCAGCCCGCCAAGACCGCCAATCTTCTGCGCGCGGAACTTCGCCGGCAAGGGATCATGCCCACTGTGGTCAAGCCAAAGCCCAAACCCCTGTTTGGGGCAGCGGGCAAGGCTGTTGGGGCCAAAGATATTTCGTTCTTCAGCCGCCAGATGGCAACCATGATGAAATCCGGCGTTCCGATCGTGAGCGCCTTGGAGATCATCGGCAGCGGGCACAAGAATCCGCGGATGAAAAAGCTGGTGGACGGCATCCGCACCGATATCGAGGGCGGTTCGTCGCTCTATGAGGCCATCAGCAAGCATCCGGTCCAGTTCGACGAGTTGTACCGCAACCTGGTGCGCGCCGGTGAAGGCGCCGGCGTCTTGGAAACCGTGCTCGATACGGTGGCTACCTACAAGGAAAACATCGAGGCCCTGAAGGGCAAGATCAAGAAGGCATTGTTCTATCCCGCCATGGTAGTCGCGGTCGCGATCATCGTGAGCGCGATCCTGCTGATTTTCGTTGTACCTCAGTTTGAAGAGGTCTTCGCCGGATTCGGCGCAGAGCTTCCAGCCTTCACACAGCTCATCGTGGGGGCGTCGCGATTCATGGTTTCCTATTGGTGGGCACTGCTACTGGTAACTGGCGGCGCCATCGCAACTTTCATCTACATGTACAAACGCTCGCCCAAGATGCAACACACCATGGATCGCTGGATCCTCAAGGTGCCCGTCATCGGCGAGATCATGAACAACAGCGCCATCGCCCGCTTCGCCCGTACCACCGCCGTGACGTTCAAGGCCGGTGTGCCCCTGGTGGAGGCTCTGGGCATCGTGGCCGGCGCCACGGGCAACAAGGTCTACGAAGAGGCCGTGCTGCGCATGCGCGATGACGTGTCGGTCGGTTATCCGGTCAACATGGCCATGAAACAGGTCAACCGCTTCCCGCACATGGTCATCCAGATGACGGCCATCGGCGAAGAGGCCGGTGCACTCGATACCATGCTGTTCAAGGTGGCCGAGTACTATGAGCAGGAGGTCAACAATGCCGTGGACGCCCTGAGCAGCCTGCTGGAACCGATGATCATGGTGTTCATTGGTACCATCGTCGGCGGCATGGTGATCGGCATGTACCTGCCCATCTTCAAACTCGGCGCCGTCGTCGGCTAAGGTAACCATGGCATTTCTAGACCAGCATCCCGGCCTCGGCTATCCCGCCGCGGCCGCACTGGGGCTGTTGATCGGCAGCTTCCTCAACGTCGTCATCCTGCGCCTGCCCAAGCGGCTTGAATGGCAATGGAAGCGCGACGCGCGGGAGGTGTTGGAGCTGCCCGACCTCTACGAGCCGCCACCGCCCGGGATCGTGGTCGAGCCGTCGCACTGCCCGCACTGCAAGCACAAGCTGTCCTGGTACGAAAACATTCCGCTGTTCAGCTGGCTGGCACTGCGCGGTAAGTGCCGCCACTGCCATGCGCCGATTTCGATCCAGTACCCGCTGGTAGAGCTGATCACGTCACTACTGGTGGTTGCCAGCGTGTGGCAGTTCGGCTTCGGCTGGCAGGGCTTTGGCGCCATCGTGCTGAGCTGCTTCCTGGTGGCCTTGTCTGGCATTGACCTGCGCACCCAGCTGCTACCGGACCAATTGACCCTGCCGCTGATGTGGCTAGGGCTGATAGGCAGCATCGACAACCTGTACATGCCGGCCAAGCCTGCCCTGCTGGGCGCGATAGCCGGCTACCTGCTGCTGTGGTCGGTGTGGTGGCTGTTCAAGCAGATCACCGGCAAGGAAGGCATTGGACACGGCGATTTCAAGCTGCTGGCCGCGCTGGGCGCCTGGTGCGGGTTGAAGGGCATCCTGCCTATCATCCTGCTGTCGTCGGTGGTGGGCGCCATCGTCGGCTCGATCTGGCTGTACTCGCGGGGCCGCGACCGCGCCACCCCGATCCCGTTTGGGCCCTACCTGGCCGTTGCCGGCTGGATCGTGTTCATGTGGGGCGAGCCGTTGATCAATGCCTACCTGAGAATGTCCGGCCTGCGCTGAGGGCAGCGATGAGCCAGTTCGTGATTGGATTGACCGGCGGCGTGGCCGCCGGCAAGACTGAGGTAACCCGGCGCTTCGAGGCGCTGGGCATCACCGTCGCCGATGCCGATGTGGCCGCCCGCGCCGTGGTTTCCCCTGGCAGCGATGGCCTGGCCCGGATCGTGGCGCACTTTGGTTCTGGAATCCTGCTGGCCGATGGCCAGCTTGACCGCGCTGCGTTGCGCGAGCGGATCTTCAGCTCCGCGCAGGAACGGCAGGCGCTGGAAGCCATTACCCACCCTGCCATTCGGGAACTGCTGCGGCAGACCTGTGAGCAGGCTGGGAGTCCCTATGCGATTGCGGCCATCCCGCTGCTGGCCGAGGCCGGCGGCCGCCAGCAGTACCCGTGGCTGGACCGGATTCTGGTGGTGGATGCGCCGGTGGCGGTACAGCATGCGCGGCTGATGCAGCGCGATGGCACCACGGCCGATCTGGCCGACCGGATGATTGCGGCGCAGGCCAGCCGGGAGGAGCGCTTGGCGCTGGCGGATGATGTGGTGGTCAATGATGGGCACCCGGACCATCTGCAGATGGAGGTTGAGCGGCTAGATGCTTGGTACAGGATCATTGCCCAGGCCTGAGGGTGCAACCCTGCCATTCTTGGCTGCCAGGCTGCAATGGGAGCAACCTCTGCATGACCCCACCTACTCAGAACCACATATCTGGCGAATGGATTGTGTCCGATAGAGCTCATTCCATTGATGTTGCCGCCCTCCTGCGTTTGCAAGGAATAAGACTTCTTTTTCAACTGGCTCACCGGCAGGTGGATGGCGCCACCTGTCGACACAGCCAGCGTACACCGCTGCGTCATCCGGCAAGGTGACCCCAAAGCCGATTGACTGCCTCGCACTCTCCAGTGCAGGCCCGCTGATGGGCGAGAGGCCAAGAGCCTTTATCGAGTGCCTCGCAGTGGATGTAATGTAGGAGACGTAGTAGTAGCTGGTTTCCGCGTCAAAATTCACGCTAATTTTCCTGGCATCCGCCGGAACGGCTATCTCTGATAAGACCGAGTAGTCATTGGTCTGACGAACCTCCGCCAGGTCTTCATAAGTCCTTGCCCTATCACCACTACAACTGGACAAAAGAAAGACCATCGTTGCAATCAGCCAAGTTATTAACTTCATCCGCCTCCCCGTTTTCCACTCTGGTGTGTAGTTCTGAAGGTATGGACGCGACGACGGGGGACGTAGGGAGCACATCCGCGAGCGCGTCAGACTGATCTGGACAACCTCCTCCACGGCCCCCACCTAGCCTTCACACTTCTCCCAAACCGCTACCGTTGCTTACCCGCTTCATCAACGACACGGGCCAGATCCAGGATGGTCTTTGCATTTACAGGCCCGGGGCCCACCCCCCTCGAAGCCAACCAGTCGCTCAGGGCGTCCGTACCAGCACCCAGGTCCCAGGAATCGACATCATCAAACGTCTCAAGGGTGACTTCCGGACTTATCAATGAGGGGTCAACGACATAGGCGCGCCCTACCGCTTCGATCACATCCGAAAGAACATTGGGATCGACCTGATTGGACACCGGTCCACGAACGTGCAGAGTCTCTTTGCGCTCCCTGCTGTAGAGCAAGCGGCGCCGACCGAGATGTCTGAAGGCTAAGACAGTCATGACCGTCGCTATCAGCGACAATATCCAGAAGACGGGAGTACTCAATGGACGCGCTCCGTCTTTCCAGAGGCAACCGCCCCTACATATGCAGCAGATGCAAGGCCAACGAACATTCCGAAGCACCTAATAAACATGCCCCCTTCTCTCCTCCGTCCGCCGACCACAAGATTCAGCTGTCGATTGAACGACGAGAACTCGACGGCATACCCTCCGCCACCATCGAATCTGACCACCTGCCTGAAATTGCACTTGGAAAGCACGCTGACCTCATGCATGAGCACATCCGTCGCACGGCGTGTCGGCAGATCACCCTCGGTCACTACGAACGACGACACCCCGCCGTAGTGGAGGGAAAACTTGTGTTCGAAGAGCTGGTCGAGAAAGATGACATCCACCGAGGTGGCGTTTGATATGCCCTCTTCTTCTGTGGGCTCTTTGCGAATGGCGAATGAGCGCATTCGAGAATCGTGCAGGCTGTACTTTCCCAGCAACTGGTAGTGCTCGCTCCGGACAGCGAAAGCGCGGAGCTCCGGCGGCATGCGATCGGCTAGATCATGGGAGTAGTCGAAGTATTCATCCACCAGCCAACCTAGGTCCTCGTCCTCACGAATTCGTCCGAAACGGATCACGATCATCCACGTCCTTGTAAGGTGAGCCTGTCGCACTTTAGCAGACGGCACACACCGTAGAGCCACGGCCTACGTGGCTGGCGCGGTATCCGGCGAAGAACAGCCACGCAGGGCTTGGCTCTACGGCGGAGCGGCCCCAGGCGCTGACAATTGGCGGAGCGGTTCCAGTTGGCGGTCCCGTGCCAGTTGGCAGCACAGGTGTAGGTCAGCCCGCCGGGGCGAACGTCAGCGTGGCCACCACGCCCCGGGTTTCGCCCGGCCGCACATTGACCTGCCAACCGTACAGATCGCATAGGCGGCTCACGATCGACAAGCCGATACCGCCGCCCTGCGAGTGGCCGGCGTGGGTGCCTCTATAGCCGCGCTGGAACAGCTTGGCCGCGTCTTCGGCGCTGAGGCCCGGGCCGCTGTCGATCACTTCAACCCGGTTGCCGGTGACCAGCACCCGCACCGAGCCTTCCTGCGAGTACTTCACGGCGTTGCCGATCAGGTTGCCCAATGCCACCGACAGCGCCGATTCCGGGGCATCGATGACCAGTTCGCGGTCGCCTTCCAGCACCAGCTCCAGCGGCTTGCCGCCCAGCTGGGCGCGGTGCGAATCGAGCAGCTGTTCGGCCACCCGCGCTACGTTGCTGCTGCCCTGCCCGCGCTCGTTGCGCGAGAGCAGCAGCAGCGCGCCAATCAGGTCGGTGCACTGCTGTTCGGCACGCTGGATGCGCTGCAGGCGCTGCAGCACCTTGGGGTCCAGGTCCGGCCGGGTCAGCAGCAGCTCGGTGGCACCCCGGATCACGGCCAGCGGGGTGCGCAGCTCGTGGCTGACGTCGGCGTTGAATTCGCGGTCGCGCTGTACCACTTCGGTCAGCCGGGCCGAGTAGTCATCCAGTGCCTGCGCCAGCTGCCCCACTTCGTCGTCGGGGAAACGTGGCGCCAACGGCGTGGGGTCACTGGTACCGCCCCGGTAAGCACGCAGGCGCGCGGCCAGGTCGGACACCGGCTTCATCACCTTCGAGGCCGACCACCAGCCCAGCACCAGCGACAACGCGCTGAACACCAGCACCGAGAAGAACAGCGCGCGGTTCAACTGCTCTGCGCCGCGCAGGCTTTCGGTCATGTCGTAGGCGAGGAAGAACCACGCATCGGGGGTCTTGCGTACCGCCAGCTTGTAGGAGAAGGGGTTGCCCCGCTCGTCCACGCCGCTCAGGCCGTGGATGCCATCGCGGAATTCGTACCAGTCCGGCTCTTCCTGGCGCAGCGCTTCGAACTTGTCCGGCCCCACGATGCGCGCGCGCATCTGCTGCACGGGAAGGTCGGGGTTGCGCGAGGGATCAGCGAAGTAGCGGCGCGCATACTCGTTGATGTTGCGGTTCATCACGTCTTCGACCAGCTGGTTCTCCACGCGCGCGCGGGCCAGATTGGTGGCGAAGGCAAACAATGCTGTCAGGCAGAAGCCCAACAGCACGAATGAGACGATGATGCGGCTGCGCAGTCGGCGCCGGTACGGGCCCCGGCGGCGCTCCCCCCTGCCCGTCACCGGATCAGGCTTCCGGGGCGGCGATGCGGTATCCGATGCCATGGCGGGTCTGGATCAACGGCACCTCGAACGGCTTGTCCACCACGGCGCGCAGGCCGTGGATGTGCACGCGCAGCGAATCCGAATCGGGCAGCTCTTCGCCCCACACACGGGTTTCCAGCTCCTGGCGGGTCACCACGGCCGGGGCCGCTTCCATAAGCGCCTGCAGGATCTTCAGCGCGGTGGGGTTGAGCTGCAGCAGCTTGCCCTGGCGGCGAACCTCGAGGGTATCGAGGTTGTATTCCAGGTCGCCGGTTTCCAGTACCCGCGTCTGCACGCCCTTGCCGCGCCGCGACAGGGCGTTCAGACGCACTTCCACTTCCTGCAGCGCGAACGGCTTGATCAGGTAGTCGTCGGCACCGGAGTCGAACCCGGCCAGCTTGTTGTCCAGCGAATCCCGTGCGGTCAGCATGAGCACCGGGGTCTGCTTGCGCGCTTCATTGCGAAGCTTGCGGCAGACCTCGATCCCATCCATGCCCGGCAGATTGAGATCCAGCACGATCGCGTCGAACTCGTGCACGACCGCCAGGTGCAGGCCGGTCACGCCGTCGGCGGCGAAGTCCACGGTGTGGCCGCGGTCTTCGAGGTAGTCGCCCAGGTTGGCGGCGATGTCGCTGTTGTCTTCAATTACAAGAATTCGCATGTGACCTCTAGAAAATGGATTGACCCGTGCGCTGAGCGTTCATCAGGTCGCGTTGCGCATCTTCCTTGGCGCGCTGGCGCTGGGCAACGGTCATGCACTGGGTCGTGGCGCGGTGGGAGCCGGTGGCCTTCTCGCGCACGCAGACCTGGCGGCTATCTTCGCGCGCCTTGGTCAAGATCGTGTTCACAACTTGTTGGTCGTTGTACAGATCGGTCTTCAAACGGTCTGGAAGCGTGGCCTGGTCCGGATGTTCGTCCAGCACGCCACGCATGCGCCCCAGGGCCTGGCGGACCGTGCTGCGGTCTTCGCCGGTGAGTTCGGAATAGTTCTCGTTGTTGGTGTTCAAGTCCTTCTCGATCAGGTCAACCTGCTCGGCGAGCGGCTTGCCGCGCGCAAAGACCTCATCCTTGGGGGCCGCCTGCGCCGTACCCAGCGCCAGCAGGAGGGCCGCGGTCCCGGCGGCCAGAATCATTCGCTTCATTGCAACCAATCCTTAGTCAACTGAACGGAAAGCCGAATGTATCCCCCTCGCCTTCACCTCAGCAAGTGAGCGATGGCAGGGGAAGAAAAAGGCCCAGACGGTTCCCGCCTGGGCCTGAAGTCATTCCCGATTACCGTTATCTGCTGAGGAGGGCAGAGCTGCGGTTCGTTGAAGCCTACGCCGGGGGCGATTAAACCAGTGTTAAAACCGGCCAGGCGGCTTCAATAAAAACTCATACCTTTGATTTTGCTGGCTTTTTCGCAGCAGCCACCTGCCCGGCCACGTGTTCGATGATGCGCCCGGCCAGGTCGTCCTGGCTGATCCCCTCGATCCCTTCCAGGCCGGGAGTGGAGTTGACCTCCAGCACCAGCGGGCCCCGGCTGGAGCGGATCAGGTCCACCCCGGCCACCCCCAGCCCCAGCGCGCGGGCCGAGCGCACCGCCACCTGCTGCTCGGCCCGGGTGGCCTTGGCAACGCGGGCGCTGCCGCCGGCATGCAGGTTGGAGCGGAAGTCGCCGTCCGGGGCCTGGCGTTGCATGGCGGCCACCACGTGGTCGCCCACCACCAGGCAGCGCAGGTCGGCGCCCTGGGCCTCGCCGATGAACTCCTGCATCAGGAAATTGGCGTACAGCCCGCGCAGGGCCTCGACGATACCGCGCGAGGCGCTGGCCTTTTCGGTCAGGATCACCCCGCGGCCCTGCGTGCCTTCATTGAGCTTCACCACGTGCGGCGGCGGGCCCAGCATGGAGAGCAGGTCCACGGTGTCATCGGGGTTGTCGCCAAACACCGTGACCGGCATGTCGATGCCCTTGGAGGCCAGGATCTGGTGCGCGCGCAGCTTGTCGCGTGCTCGCAGGATGGCATCGGACGGGTTGGGGGTGACCGCCCCCATCATTTCGAACTGGCGCAGCACGGCGGTCCCGTAGCGGGTCACCGAGGCGCCGATGCGCGGAATCACCGCATCCACCCCGGTGATGGGCCGGCCCTTGTAATGCATGGTGAAACCGTCGGCGGCAATGCGCATGTAACAGCGCAGCGGGTCGAGCACCCGCACGGTATGCCCGCGCGAACGCGCCGCGTCCACCAGCCGCCGCGTGGAGTAGAGCTTGCTGTTGCGGGAAAGGATGGCCAGTTTCATCGCGGCTTGGATGGGGGATCGGATAGGACGCGAAGCATAGCGTGCCGCCGGTGACTACAGATGCAGGGGATCTACCAAAAGCGTCAACGAGAATGAACCGCAGAACCCCATGCACATCTATAGGCGCTAACGCTCTAACATCATGTTTTTATTTGCTATTTTATTGTTTAACAATTGGTTCTATAGTGGTCTAAAGTTGGTGCGAGCGGCTCATTGCTGTGCAATACTCGGCCCATCCCGCATCCTCCCCTCATCTCATGCAAACAGCCCCCCTCTTCCTCAGCGTCCCCCAAGGGGACTCCCTGCACTTCGGCAACGGCGACCAGTTCGAACCAAAGAAGGTCGCCGAGTTCATGCAACTGGATCGGAATGCGGTGTCCAGGATTGCGTCGGTATCCAGCGCATCCGTCCGTTGGGATGAGAACGTCCCCAAGGCGGTCAAGGAGCGGCTGGAGGAAATCGGCGCAATCGCGAACATGGTGGCGGACATTTTCCAAGGCGACGCCGCCAAGACCGCACTGTGGTTCCGCACCAAAAACCCATTGCTGGGCGACGTTGCCCCAAGGGACATGGTCCGGCTGGGAAGGCATGACCGGCTGCGCCGATTCATCGTCACCGCCATCCAAGAGGACAAGGTCAGGTAACGCATGCCACGCAGGCGCCAACAGCCGGTTCCCGTTCGCGGGGCTCCCAATGACTTCCCGGCCAGCATCCACGTCCTCGACAGATTTTCCGAGTCTGATCTGGAGGTGTGGAAGAAACGTTCCCGGGAGCTGGATGCGCTGCATGATGAGCTTTACCACGGCCTGGAACCGGAACGCACGCGGCGCAGGGATCAGTTGATCGAGGCACTGAACGCCAAACCAGCACCGCCGCATGACTTCAACAACTGGGTGCGCATGGTGCAGTACCGGTATGCGAATGAACCCCTCTCCGCTGCCGGCAGCGTCAGGTCTATCGGTGGACGATTCAGTATTGGAAATGACTGTGATGAGTCGGGTGCCTCAGCCGTCTTCCCGGCGCTCTACATCGGCGACTCGCACGAGACCGCGTTCCGCGAGTGCTACCAGATGGCATCGAAAAAGATGGAGGCGACAGGCCTGACCCCAGCGGAGATGAGCCTGCGCCAAAGCGATGCATCAGTTCGGTTGAACGGGCACATCGAACGGGTGTTCGACATCCGCAACATCGAGAACCTGAAACCAGTCGCCAAGGTATTGGCGAAGTTCGCTGTCCCTCCCGAGCTTGAGAAGCTGGCCAGATCGCTGAAAATGGGAAGGCCGTCCGATCTGCTGATACGAACGCCCGCGAAACTGCAGGCGACTCTTCAGGATATGAACTGGAGAGCGTGGCCCGCACAGTTCGGTCTTCCGTCGCCCAGCCAGCGCTTCGGCCTGCTCCTGAAGTGGGCGGGATACGAAGGAATACTCTATCGCTCCAGCAAGCAGCCCGGCTCAACCTGCATCGCGGTGCTGACCAGCAACATCTGCAGCGAGCGCACTTTCATCCAACTGGCGGATGGCTACCCGCCCGCCGTGATGCACAACCGACTTGACCTGTCTAGCGCCGACGCGCTGTGCGGGTGGGAGCACGTCCGCCAAGAAGACCGCGCTCCGTAAGCCAGATCAGCGCGGTAGCTGGATCACAAAGGCGTTGAGCTCCACCATCTTCCGGTCGCGGAACCGCCAGACGTCGCTGTAGGCCAGCTCGATTGGCTCACCGTCATCACCTTCGCCGATGATGGTGCCCAGCGCGACGACCGTGTCGTCCTCGGCAACGAGGCGGTCGACCGTGAAGCGCGGCGGCGTGGCGTAGGCGCTCTGCATCCGCTGACGCACCGCCTCCTTGCCCTCGAGCGTACCCTCGCCCACTGTCGTCCAGCGGATGTCGTCCGTGCAGTGGGAAAGGAACCCTTCGTTGTCTCCCGCGATGACGGCCTCGTTGGCCTGCAGGAGAACAGACTTGTTGGAACCATGCATACGAGTACTCCACCAGTGGCGCAAAGCGCCGACGGAGCATGGTCCCAGTGATCAGGTTAACAAGGCGCAAGGGGAATGAGAGCGAAGCGTAAGCGAGCACGCTCTTCGATCAGGGTCATACGTTCGCCGCGCCGATCAGCGTTGCCGGCAGTCGATTGGAATACGCCCCTACCAACATGGCGCCGATGCGCCGCAGTCGCAGCGATCAGGGTACAGGCGCGGGGATCTGGCGGAATGAACGCCGAGCTCCATCGGGTTGCGCAGCAACCGATGGAGCGGGTGAAGGGAATCGAACCCTCGTCAGTAGCTTGGGAAGCTACAGCTCTACCATTGAGCTACACCCGCTTGGTGCCGGGGAAGTTTAGTTGCCCGGGGGGTTAAAAGGCAACGGGCGGTTTGCGGCCGCCCGTTGCTTTCGGCACGACCAACGGTCGTGCCCTACCGGGTGGGTGCACGGCGAATTTGGCCGTGCACCGCCGGCTTCCGGCTTAGAAGCTGCCGCTCACCGTGGCGAACAGGCTGATGTCGCGTGCCCGCTTCTGTGCCGCAGTGGTGCTCATGCCGACATTGCTGTTCAGGCCGAACATGCTCATGCGCGCACCGAGCACGGCGGTGGCGTAGTTCTTGTCGAACTCCAGGCCCGGCACCTTGTACATGCCCACGTCCGGCATGGTCTGCAGCCAGGCGCTGGCCTGCTTGCCGTCTTCGAACTCGTGGTCGTAGGTGACCTGCACGTACGGCTTGACGCTGCCGCCGTCGAAGCGGGCCTGCCAGCCGATGCGGCCCACGGTGGAGTCAGCATCCTGGTTGCCGTAGCCCAGCGCGGTGGCGCTCGGGTTGGATTCCACGTAGCCATCCAGCTTGACCTGCTGCCAGATCACCGCGGCCACCGGGCCGTGGCGGAAGCCACCTTCCGTGCCGAATTCGTAACCGGCGTTCAGGGCGGCAGTGAGGTTGCTGCCTTCCGGCGAACCGGTGTGGGTGCGCTCGGCCGGGCCCAGCTGCACACGGCGGGTCACGTCATAGTCCAGCCAGCTGTAGCTGATCTGGCCGGTGACCCAGGTCTTCTCGCCGTACCAACCCGCGAACAGGCCCAGCGTGGTGTCGGACTGGGTGAAATCGCCCTTGCTGTTGCCGAAGTCGGCATCCATGCGGCCATAGCCGGCGAAGCCGCCGACGACCATGCCGTCGTGGGCCCAGTCGATACCAAACAGACCGGCCGGGGCCAGGCCGTCGTACAGGTCAGCGTGGTCGTAGCGCTGCATGTCGCCACGCAGGCCACCCCACCAGCTCAGGCCATCGGCCGGACGGCCGTCGAGGTGCCCGCTGACCTGGTCGGCGCGCGCACGGCCCACGGTCTGCGCCGAGTGGGTCAGGATCTGCTGGTTGCGCGGGGCTTCCAGGATCGACAAGGTGTACTCACCCAGCATCTGGTGGGTGGCGGTGGTGGGGTGCACGCCGTCGGCGAACACGTAGTTGTTGGCCGCGTTCGGGTTGGCGTAGGCGGTCGGGTTGCAGGTCAGCGACGAGGCGGTGGTGCAGGCCGGGCTGGTGACGTTGATGAAGCCGTAGGTGGCCGGGCTGGCGACGATTTCCTGCAGGATGTGGAAGGTATCCACCGGGATGACCTGCAGGCCGGCAGCCTTCAGGCCACCGAACAGCGCATCGTTGTAGGCCTTGGCCAGCGCGGTGCCCTGCGCCATGCCCACCGCGCCGCCGGCGCGTGCGGCCGGGGTCAGGCCGATGTCGGGCAGGGTCGGCACGACGATGTACTGCGCGCCGGCGCCCTTGAGGGTACCCACGATGCCGACCTGGTCGGTCACGGCCGCGCCAAGGGTGGCCTGCAGCGGTGCGCCGGCCTGGATGGCGAACAGGTCGTTGGCACCGCCCCACACGGTGTACAGAGCGTTGGCGTCGGCCTTGCCGCCGTTCGCGGCCAGGTACTGCGCGGTCTGGGTCTTGAGCGAGTAGACCGGAATGGCCGGGGTGCCCGGGGCCAGCGTCTGGGTGGTGTCCACGCCGACGCGGGCGCCGCCGATGGCGTAGTTGTCACCATTCTGGCCGTTGCCGTGCGCAGTGGCGTTGGTGCCGTAGTAGTCGGCCACGTACTGCGCCCATACCCAACCCGGGTTGGTGGTGAACTGGCCGGTGACCGGCTGCACGGAGGCCGGCAGCAGCGGGCGGAAGTAGCCCTGGTCGGTCAGGCTGTCGCCGATGAAGATGGTCTTCGAATAGGGCGACTGCGCCATCGCCGGCACGGCGGCCAGGGCGATGGCCACGGCCATCAGGGAACGCAGGGGACGCTTGCTGAGCAGCATGGAAAAAACTCCTTTTTGGGTGATGACGGCCGACGTACGGCGGCGCACGGTGCCATGGTTCCACTGCACCCCGGCGACATCACGCTGCGCTGCGGCATGGCCGGGGCCAAGGGCACGCAGACGTCAGACACCACGGGCCGGGACGGGCATCGGTGGGGGCGCAAGGGTACGCAGAAGTGACGACTTTGGGGGACAATCGCGCCATGAACTTCGTCAACATCACGCTCAACGGCGAACCCCGCCAGCTTCCGCAAAGTGCCACCGTGCTGGACCTGCTTCAGGCCGAACACCTCACCGAGCGCCGGGTGGCGGTGGAGGTGAATGCCGAAATCGTTACCCGCAGCCTGCACGCGACCCACGTGCTCGAGGACGGCGACGTGGTCGAGATCGTGCACGCATTGGGCGGCGGGTGACGATTCACGGTCCGCGTGGGCCGGCCAACGACCGGCGCTACCGGGTCTGTGCGGCAGTGGGCTGTGTGATAATTCGCTTATGACTGCTCATTCTTCCCCCGATTCGCTGGTGATCGCCGGCAAGACCTACGCTTCCCGGCTGCTGACCGGGACCGGCAAGTTCAAGGACCTGGACGAAACCCGCATCGCCACCGAGGCGGCCGGGGCCCAGATCGTGACCGTGGCGATCCGCCGCACGAACATCGGGCAGAACCCGGGCGAACCGAACCTGCTGGATGTGCTGCCGCCAGACCGCTACACCATCCTGCCCAACACCGCCGGCTGCTACACCGCCGAAGACGCGGTGCGTACCTGCCGGCTGGCGCGCGAACTGCTCGATGGCCACAACCTGACCAAGCTGGAAGTGCTGGGCGACCAGAAGACGCTGTACCCGGACGTGGTGCAGACCCTCAAGGCCGCCGAAACGCTGGTCAAGGACGGCTTCGAGGTGATGGTCTACACCTCCGATGACCCGATCCTGGCCAAGCGGCTGGAAGAGATCGGCTGCGTGGCGGTGATGCCGCTGGCCGCACCGATCGGCTCGGGGCTGGGCATCCAGAACAGGTACAACCTGCTGGAAATCATCGAAAGCGCCAAGGTGCCGATCATCGTCGATGCCGGCGTGGGCACCGCGTCGGATGCGGCCATTGCGATGGAGCTGGGCTGCGACGGCGTGCTGATGAACACCGCCATTGCCGGCGCGCGCAACCCGGTGCTGATGGCCAGCGCGATGCGCAAGGCGGTTGAAGCCGGGCGCGAGGCATTCCTGGCCGGGCGCATTCCGCGCAAGCGCTATGCGAGCGCGTCTTCGCCGGTGGACGGGTTGATCGGCTGATGACCAATCCCTTCGACAGCGCGGGCGCCAAGGCGCCGCCCAAACCCTTCACTGTCACCGAAGGCCGTCGCGAGGTGCGCAGCTTCGTGCTGCGCCAGGGCCGCTTCACCCCCGCCCAGCAGCGCGCGTTCGACGACCGCTGGCCGCGCTTTGGCCTGGACTTCACCGGCGAGCCGCGCGACCTGGATGCCACCTTCGGGCGCGATGCGCTGAAGGTGCTGGAGATCGGCTTCGGCAACGGCGCCGCGCTGCGCTTTGCCGCGCAGCAGGATCCGAGCCGCGATTACATCGGGCTGGAAGTGCACGCCCCCGGCGTGGGCCGCCTGCTCAATGCACTGGCCGACGACAACGCCGACCACGTGCGCCTGTACCACCACGATGCGGTGGAGGTGCTGGAAAAGGAAATCGCCGATGGCGCGCTGGATGAAGTGCGCATCTACTTCCCGGATCCGTGGCACAAGAAGCGCCACAACAAGCGCCGCCTGATCCAGCCGGCGTTTGCGGAACTGCTGGTGCGCAAGCTGCGCGTGGGTGGCCGGCTGCACTGCGCCACGGACTGGGAAGACTATGCCGAGCAGATGTGGGAGGTGCTGGACGCCACCCCGGGGCTGGTCAACCGTGCCGGTCCGCGCGGGCAGGTGGAGCGGCCGGCGTGGCGGCCGCAGACACACTTCGAAACCCGCGGCCAGAAGCTGGGGCACGGGGTGTGGGACCTGTTGTACGACCGTACCTGATCCCTATCCAAGGAACCGCGTTACCCCATGGACACCACGCTGACGCTGACCACCGACATGAAGCTCGTCCTGGGGCTGGTCGGCTTCACGATGGCGATGTTCCTGTTCGAGCGCATCCGCGCCGACGTGGTGGCGCTGGTGGTGCTGGTGGTGCTGGGCGTGACCGGCCTGATCGCGCCGGAAGAAATCTTCGGCGGCTTCTCGGGTAATGCGGTGATGAGCATCATCGCCACCACCATCCTCGGTGCCGGCCTGGACCGTACCGGGGCGCTGAACCGGCTGGCGGCGTGGCTGCTGCGGCGCGGCCATGGGGTTGAGACGCGGCTGTTGATGATGACCACGGCCATTGCCGGGTTGAATTCGTCGTTCATGCAGAACCCATCGGTGATGGCGCTGTACCTGCCGGTGGCGTCGCGGCTGGTGGCGCGTACCGGGTTGACCCTGCAGCGCCTGCTGCTGCCGATTGCCGCGGCGATCGTGATGGGCGGCGCGCTGACCATGGTCGGCAATTCGCCGCTGATCCTGCTCAACGATCTGCTGGCCTCGGCAAACAACAATCTTCCTTCGGGCCTGGCCACGATTGAACCGCTGCGCATGTTCGCCCCGCTGCCGATCGGCCTGGCGCTGCTCGCCGCGTCGCTGCTGTACTTCCGCTACTTCGGCGACCGCAAGCTGGTGGAAGAAGAAACGCTGGCCAACGACGGCGTCACCCCGGCCCGCACGGAAAGCTACTTCGCCAAGACCTACGGGATCGAGGGCGATGTGTTCGAGCTGGTGGTCAGCGCCGAAAGCCCGCTGGTGGGCATGACCCTGGGCGAGGCCGAGAACCTGCACGATGCGCCGCTGATGCTGGCGCTCAAGACCGGCAACGACACCCGGCTGGCACCGCCGGCGGAAATGCGGATCTGGGTGGGCAGCGTGCTGGGCGTCATGGGCAGTCGCCAGCAGGTAGGCGATTTCGCCCAGAACCAGTTCCTGCGCATGTCCTCGCGGCTGAAGCACCTGGGCGACCTGTTCAACCCCAGCCGCGCGGGCATTTCCGAGGCGGTGATTCCGCCTACCTCCGAGGTGATCGGCAAGAGCGCCTCGGACCTGCGCCTGCGCAAGCAGCGCGGCATCAGCCTGCTGGCGATCAACCGCGACAAGCAGGTGATCCGCGAGGACGTGCGCAACGTGCCGCTGCGCGCCGGCGACATGCTGGTGTTCCACAGCATCTGGACCGACCTGGCCCAGGCCGCCAAGAGCCGCGACTTCGTGGTGGTCACCGATTACCCGAAGGGCGAACAGCGCCCGCACAAGTTCAAGATCGCCATGTCGATCTTCGCCATCACGATCCTGATCGCGCTGACCTCGAAGCTGCCGGTGGCATTGACCCTGATGACCGGCGTGGCCGGCATGCTGCTCACCGGCGTGCTGCGCATGGATGAGGCATATGCCTCGATCAACTGGAAGACGGTGTTCATGATGGCCGGGCTGATTCCGCTCGGCTGGGCGATGGACAGCAGCGGCGCGGCGGCCTGGGTGGCCGGGCACACCATCGACCGCCTGCCTACCGGCATTCCGGTGTGGGTGCTGGAGATCGCGCTGGCGCTTCTGACCACTGTGTTTTCGCTGGTAATCAGCCATGTAGGCGCGACCATCGTGATGGTGCCCATTGCCGTGAACCTGGCGCTGGCGGCCGGAGGCAGCCCGACCGCGTTCGCGCTGATCGTGGCGCTGTCGGCGTCCAACAACCTGATGACCGCTTCAAACCCGGTGATTTCGATGATCACCGGACCGGCCAACTACACCCCGCGCGAGTTGTGGCGGGTCGGCGCGCCGTTGTCGTTGATCTACACCATCGTGGTGGTGGCGATGATCAACCTGATGTTCTGAGGAAAACCTGCCCGTCCCGCACTTCCAGCGCCACGCTCCGCAACCGGTCGCCCTTGCACGGGCCCGCTACGCATTCGCCATCGGTCAGCGAGAACGACGCGCCATGCGCGGCGCAGACCAGCTCGCCGGCCTTGCTCTTGAGGAACTGCCCCGGCGCCCAATCCAGCCGGCGCCCGGCATGGGGGCAGATGTTGAGCCAGCCGCGCACATCGTCGCCGTCGCGGTACAGCACCAGCGACTCGTGGTCGCCGTCGATGCATCCCTCCAGCTCGGCAAATCCCCCGTCGGCAATACGTTCCAACGCGATCAGGGCAGTGGCGGAGGCATCGGAAACAGACATGGAAACAGCATCCAGGGCACGGTGCGCGATTGTCTCACGCCCTCATCTGGCTGGCTCTGCGATGAACACAAGTCATTGATTTCAAATAAACGCAGGCCCGGTTTAACGAGTTTTTCACTCAATGACAAAAGAGTGCCGGGATACTGACATCTCGCTGACTTCAGCCAAAGAACCGCCATGTACAACCGCTTCCAGTTCAACCAGTTCCGCTCCCTGTTTGCGCCGCGCAAGCCGCGCCATCCGTTGGTGCGCGTTGCGGTGGGCCTGTTGGGTCTGGCGATCCTGGCCGCCCTGGTGTTCGTGGGTGTGTTCGTGGGCGCGGCGATGATCATCGCCGGCGTGGCGTGGAAGCTGCTGGCTTCGCGGAAGCAGGCCGCGCGTGCGGCCGATCCGCAGGTGGTGGAAGGTGAGTACCGCGTGGTGCGCAAGCAGGCGTTGCCGCTGTCGCGTTGAGTGGGTTTGGCTGGTTTGCCGGGTTTGGTTGGTTTGCCCGGTTTGGCCGGTTTGCCGACTGACAGTCGGCACTACGCCATCTGCGGCGTGGCGGAATACACTCGTGCGACCCCTTCCCACAGGACGCGCGCATGTCTGATGTAATCCCGGCCCCCGAACAACCCCGCATTCCGGTCGCCGGTGGCGGTACGTTTCCGGTGCGCCGCATCTACTGTGTCGGCCGCAATTTCGCCGACCACGCCAAGGAAATGGGCGCGGCCGTGCCCGCCGCCGATGACCGCGGCCGGCCGATGTTCTTCAGCAAGCCGGCCGATGCGATCGTGGTTGGCCATGACGATGTGATCCCCTACCCGCCTTCCACCCAGGACCTGCATCACGAAGTGGAGCTGGTGGTGGCGATCGGCCGTGACGCGCCTGCCGGCGAGCTGCCGCTCGACCAGGCCGAGGCGTTGGTGTTCGGCTACGGCGTAGGCCTGGACCTGACCCGCCGCGACCTGCAGGCGGCGGCCAAGGCCAAGGGCCACCCGTGGGATTCGGCCAAGGGATTCGATCATTCCGCGCCGGTCAGCGAACTGGTGCCGGCCGGTGAAGTGGGCGATCTTGCCGCGCTCAACCTGTCGCTGGAAATCAATGGCGAAGTGCGCCAGCAGTCACTGCTGGACCAGATGATCTGGAACGTGCCGGAGATCCTGCACGAGCTGTCCAAGCTGTGGGCCCTGCGTGCGGGCGACCTGGTGTTCATGGGTACGCCGGCCGGCGTGGCCGCACTGAAGCCGGGCGATCGTTTCAGCGCGCGCCTGGAAAACGTGGCCGAACGCCACGGCATCATCGCCGGATGACGACACGCGCCGCGTTACGCTGCGGCGACCTTTGCTATCCCCGCTACAGGAGAACCCGATGGGAATGCTGACTGAGTTCAAGGAATTTGCCATGCGTGGCAACGTCATCGACCTGGCGGTCGGTGTGGTCATCGGTGCGGCGTTCGGAAAGATCGTCACCGCGCTGGTGGACAAGATCATCATGCCGCCGCTGGGTTGGGCCATTGGCCGGGTGGACTTCTCCGAACTGGCGTGGACGCTGGCGCCGGCACGCGTGGCCGCCGATGGCACGGAGATCCCTGCCGTGGTGATCGGCTACGGCGATTTCCTCAATACGCTGGTGCAGTTCCTGATCGTGGCGTTCGCGATCTTCATGGTGGTCAAGGTGATCAACCGCCTGGCGCGCAAGAAGGAAGCGGCACCGGCGGCGCCGAAGGAAGAGATCGTGCTGCTGCGGGAGATCCGGGACAACCTGAAGCGGTAAAAGGCGTACCGACCAACGGTCGGTACCTACCTTTGCATGGCGTACCGACCAACGGTCGGTACCTACCTGGCATGGCGTACCGACCAACGGTCGGTACCTACCGCTCCGCGCCGGTAGGCGACGACCGTTGGTCGTCGCCCTGCCCCACCGGTGGAAAACAGCATTCGCCCAACCATGACCTCCCGCCCATGTGCGGCGCGGGCAGGCTGCTAAGCTCGGGGGCTTCCGCCCTGTTCCCCCCGGAGTCCGTCCCATGCGTCGCCGCGTCCTTGCCATCGCATCTTCCCTCGCCCTGCTGGCCGCTCCGGCGTTCGCGGCGACGGGCACCACCACCCTGCCGCCGAAATCGCTGGCCACCGCTGCTGAACTGCGCGAGCAGGCCCTGAAGGACGACACCGGCTGGAAGGTGGTCGAATCGCTGACGACCGAGATCGGCCCCCGCATTGCCGGCAGCGAGGCCGACGCCCGCGCGGTGGCCTGGGCCGAAGCCAAGTTCAAGGCACTGGGCTTTGACAAGGTGTGGAAAGAGCCGGTGACCTTCCCCAAGTGGGAACGCCGCAGTGAACACGCGCAGGTGGTGGGCAAGCATGCACAGCCGCTGAGCATCACCGCGCTGGGCGGCAGCCCGGGCGGTACGGTCGAGGCCGAGGTGGTGCGCTTTGCCGACCTGGCCGCGCTGCAGGCCGCGCCGGAAGGCTCGCTCAAGGGCAAGATCGCCTTCGTGGATTACCAGATGACCGCCTACCGCGACGGCCGCGACTACGGCAAGGGCGGCGCGGTGCGCAGCAAAGGCCCGTCCGAGGCGATCCGGAAGGGTGCGGTGGGCTTCGTGATGCGTTCGGCCGGTACCGATTCGCACCGCGTGCCGCATACCGGCATCACCCGCTTCGATGACGGCCTGACCCCGGTGCCGTCGGCGGCGCTGTCGGTGCCCGATGCCAACCAGCTGGCGCGGCTGGTCGCGCTGGGGCCGACCAAGCTCAAGCTCAGCCTGGATTGCGGCTGGGATGGCACCGCCACCTCGTACAACGTGATCGGTGAGATCACCGGGCGCAGCCTGCCCAAGGAAGTGGTGGTCATTGGTGGCCACCTCGATTCCTGGGACCTGGGCACCGGCGCGATCGACGATGGCGCCGGCGTGGCGCTGACGATGGCCGCCGGCCACCTGATCGGCCAGCTCAAGCAGGCGCCCAAGCGCAGCATCCGCGTGGTGGCTTTCGCCAACGAGGAACAGGGTCTGTACGGCGGCAAGGCCTACGCCGAAGCGCATGCCAAGGACATCGTGCTGCACCAGCTGGCCGCCGAGAGCGACTTCGGTGCCGGCCGCATCTATGCGTTCAATACCGGGTCGCCGAACCCGGAAGGCTCGCGCCAGGCGACCGCCCAGATTGCCGAGGTGCTCAAGCCGCTGGGCATCGAGTACGCCCCGGACAAGGGTGGCCCGGGCCCCGATGTCGGCCCACTGGCCGCCAAGGGCGGCGCATGGGCGTGGCTGGCGCAGGACGGAACCGACTACTTCAACCTGCACCACACCGCCGACGACACGCTGGACAAGATCGAACCGGCGGCGCTGGCGCAGAACGTGGCGGCGTACACGGTGTTCGCCTACCTGGCGGCCGAAGCCGATGGCAATTTCGGCAGTGAAGCCAAGGCGACCACCCCGCCGAACGAATAAGCGGATGATGTGGAAACCGGCGGTGTCTGCCGCCGGTTTCCGTTTCGGGTTACCGCAACCACACCGTGCTGGCCGGCAGCGTGATGTTGTCGGGGCGGTACACCGGGTCCTTTCCTGCACCGCGTGAGGCTTCGTAATCGCGCAGTGCGGCCAGGGCCGGTTTCTGCAACAGCAGCAGCGCGATGATGTTGAGCCAGGTCATCAGGCCCACGCCGATATCGCCCAGCGACCACGCTACCGTGGCGCTGTTCAACGCCGAATACAGCATGGCGCCCAGGAAGCCCAGCCGGAACAACGCCATCACCCACGGCGAGGTGCGGTTGCGCAGCAGGTAGACCACGTTGGTTTCGGCCGTGTAGTACAGCGCCAGGATGGTGGTGAAGGCGAACGGCAGGATCGCCAGGGCGATGAACGAACGCCCGAAGCCCGGCAACGCCGATTCCACCGCCTGCTGCACGAACCGCGGCCCCGCTTCCAGCCCCGGTACGTTGGCCACGATCCACTGCGCCGGTGCGGCCGGATCATGCACGTTGTAGGTGCCGGCCGACAGGATCAGGAAGGCGGTGGCGCTGCACACCACCATGGTGTCGATGTACACCGAACAGGCCTGTACCAGCCCCTGCTTCACCGGGTGCGAGACTTCCGCTGCGGCAGCGGGATGCGCACCGCTGCCCATGCCGGCTTCGTTGGACATCACGCCACGGCGCACGCCCCACTGGATGGCCGTGCCGATCATGGCGCCGAACGCGGCGTCCTGGCCGAATGCACTGCGCAGGATGATGCTGAACATCTCCGGCACCGCATCCAGGTTCAGGGCCATCACCACGGCCGCCACCACCAGATAGCCCAGCGCCATGAACGGCACGATGACCTGGGCCACCTGTGCGATGCGCCGCACGCCGCCGAAGATCACCATCGCGACCACCGTACCGATGCCGGCCGCGGTAACCCAGCCCGGCGCGCCCCATGCCTCGTCCAACGCGCTGACCATCGCGTTGGACTGCGTACCGGGCAGCAGCAGCCCGCAGCCGATCACCGTGCTGAGCGCGAACAGCACCGCGTACCAGCGTTTGCCCAGGCCCTTTTCGATGTAGTACGCCGGACCACCCCGGTACATACCGTTGCTGTCGCGCTGCTTGTAGATCTGCGCCAGGGTGGATTCGACGAAGGCGCTGGAGGCACCGAGGAAGGCGACGATCCACATCCAGAAAATCGCACCCGGCCCGCCGTAGGCAATGGCCATCGCCACGCCGGCGATGTTGCCCACGCCGACGCGGCTGGACAGCGACAGGCTCAATGCCTGGAACGAGGACACGCCCGCCGCCGAACTGCGCCCCTGGAACATCAGCTTGAGCATCTCCGGCAGCCCGCGCAGCTGGATGAAGCGGGTGCGCACGCTGAAGTACAGGCCTACCAGCAGGCACAGCCCGACCAGCGCCGGGCTCCAGACGATGCCCAGCAGGCGGGCGACGATCTCATCGAGGCCCATCAGAAGAACATGCCCAGGGCGACCTGCGGGTTGATGTAGCTGCCGGTATTGCGGCCCGCGACCGTGAACTCCACGCCGGCAATCAGCCCGACGCTGGGACTGAAGTGGTACTGCACTGCCGGTGCGAGGGTGACGTTGCGGCTGCCGGGGCGACGTTCATCGATGCGCAGCATGGTGCCGTCGGCAGCGGGCGCGTAGCCGCTCAGGTGACGGTCGCTCTGCCGGCTGATGGCGAATTCGAATACGCCCACCCACTTCGAGTCGAAGCTGTACTCACCGGCCGCGGAAAGGCCGATCAGCGAACCCGGCGCGATGTTGCCGCGGAAGCCATCCGGGGTGCCGTACACGCTGTGGTCGTTGATCGCCACGCGCGCCGGTGCCGGGCTGGCGCTGAGCTGGCCGCGCCAGCGCAGCGGGCGACCGTTGGGCAGCCACACCACCTGCTGCATGCCAAGCCCGAAGGTGGTGCGCTGCACGCCATCGCCCTGGGCGTTGAGCGGGTTGCCATCGATGCGGTCATAGCTGCCGGTGGCGTAGCGCTGGCTCAGCGACACCGAAATGGCCGGGCGGGTGCCGTCTTCGTTCGGCGCCTGCAGCAGGTACTGCACCATGGCGGTGGTATCGCCGGCGCGGAAGCCGCGGCTGCGCTCGCTGCCGGTCTCGGCGCGCGAGGCGCTGAGGTTGACCTGCGCGGTCACGCGCTGACCCAGGCCGTAGGCGATCGGCACCACGGTCAGCCAGGCGGCGCTGCGGCCGTCGCTGTCATGCCGGCGGCCGTCGCCATCGAAGTAGCGGTCGCTGTCGATGCGGATCAGGTACGGCTCGACGAAGAGATTGCCTTTGGGCATCCCGGCCGGATTGGGGGTGATCAGCGGCCCCATGAAATTGACGCCGTCCAGCGAGTGCTCGGCAGCCCGGGCGGCAGCGGGCAGCAGGCCGGCGATCAGGGCGAAGGAAATCGGGCGCAGGGAACGCAGCGCATCGAATGTCATGGAATGCCTCCTTGGTGACAGAGTGATGCGGCAGGCCAATCCGCCGCACCGGCAATCTGCACAGGAAGTCATCTCGGAAAAATCGGTAAATCACGCGAATCTTGCGTTCTGTGCGCGGGCGCACGCACGAAAATGCCTATCACGCCAACGGCGTTTTTCAGCGGATGCGCAGCAGGAAACGCGCTTCCGGATTTCCATCGCGCGCGGCCCGGAACGTCACTGCGCGCACACGTTGCAAGCCCCCTTGCGCAGGCCCGGAATGTCGCACTCCGCCCGTGCGCACCGCGAAAACGCATAAAAAAAGCCCGGCCAAGCGGCCGGGCTACCGGGATTCGTCACACCCCACGCGGTGAGCGCCACGGAACAGACCGTGATCCGGACAACGGCGCCGCACTGGGTGGGTGTCTCTCCTCACCTACACAGTACGGCGCCGCGTTGCACTGTGACGCAGCAAGAACGCGGCGCACCATGCGAAAAATCCGAATCCACCGTAGGCACGACTCCTTTGGAGAAGTCGATCACATCACGCAGGGCAGCGCGCAAGCGTTACCCGAAGTTACCGCTGTGCATACCAATGCGACAGCAACACGGCGGTAGCCGATGCCACGTTGAGGCTTTCCACCGCACCACTGCCGGGAATGGATACCTGCAGGTCGCAGGTCTGCGCCAACGCACGGTCCATGCCCTCGCCTTCGGCGCCCATCACATACACCAGCCGCGCCGGCAAGGTGGCCTTGAACAGGTCCGCGCCACCTTCCACCAGCGTGGCGGCCAGGCCGAAGCCGCCGGCACGCAGTGCTTCCATTGCCTGCGGCAGTGCCGGCAGGCGCACCAGCGGCACCGCTTCGGCGCCGCCTTCAGCCACACGCGCCGCCGCACCGGACAACGCCAGCGTGGAATCGGGCGGCAGCAGCAGACCGGCCACGCCGAAGTGCGCCGCCGAACGCAGGATGGCGCCGAAGTTGTGCGGGTTGCCCACGCCATCCAGCCACAGCGCCAGCGCCGGCTTGTCGGCCGGCAGGCCGGCCAGCCACTCGCCCAGTTCCAGCATCGGGGCGCGCAGCACGTCGGCCACCACGCCTTCGTGGTGGGTGGTGGCGGCGAGCTTGTTGAGGTCACCCTCTTCCACCACGCGATAGCCGACACGGTTGGCCACGCACCACTTCAACAGCGGCTGCAGCCGCGGGATCAGCGCCTCGGCCAGGTACAGCTTGCGCAGCGCCTGCGGGCGGCGCTCGAACAGCGCCTGCACGGCATTCCAGCCGTACAGGCGCAGCTCGTCGTTGCCGCGCCCCGGTGGTGGCGGGGTGCCGCCTTCGCGCGGCGGCAGCGGGGTGGCCCGCGGCGGTCGCGAGGAGGGGCGGCGGGCATTTTTCCAGGGATCATTCACTACGGGACTGCTCCAGCTTGCGGTGACGCCAGAAATCGGCGTTCTTGATGCCCAGGGCATCGGGGTCGAAGGTCGGATCCAGGCCGAGCTTCTTCTGGCGCTCGTAATCGCGCAGGGCGATCAGGGCCGGCTTCTGCACGATCAGGATCGCGACGATGTTCAACCACGCCATCAGGCCCACGCCGATGTCGCCCAGCGCCCACGCCATCTTTGCGTTGTGGAAGGCGCCGAACACCACCATGCCGATGATGCCCAGGCGCAGCGCCAGCACGGTGAGCGGGCGCTTGCGGTTGTGGTTGAGGTAGCTGAGGTTGGTTTCGGCCATGTAGTAATAGGCCATGATCGTGGTGAAGGCGAAGAAGAAGATCGCGATGGCCACGAAGCCCGAGCCCCAGCCCGGCAGCACGGTTTCCACCGCAGCCTGTGCGTAGCCCGCGCCTTCGGCCACACCGGCCAGGCCGGCGAACACCGGCTCGGCGCCCGGCGTGGGCGAGTACACGTTGTAGGTGCCGGCCGCCAGGATCAGGAAGGCGGTGGCGGTGCACACCATCATGGTGTCGAAGTAGATGGCGAAGGCCTGCACGTAGCCCTGCTTGGCCGGGTGCGAGACCTCCGAGGCCGCAGCCGCGTGCGGGCCGGTACCCTGGCCCGCTTCGTTGGCGTAGATGCCGCGCTTGACGCCCCACTCCACCGCCAGGCCCATCATCGCGCCGAACGCGGCGTGGGCGCCGAAGGCGCTGCTGAACACGGTACGGAACATGTCCGGCACGCGCTCATAGTTGAGGATCATGATGACGATGGCCATCAGGATGAAGCCGGCGGCCATGAACGGCACCACCACTTCGGCGAAGTTGGCGATGCGCTTGACGCCGCCGAAGATCACAACGCCCAGCAGCAGGGCCACGACGATGCCGATGCCCAGCTTGAGCGCCTGCACCGATTCCATGCCCATGAACTGGCCGTCCAGCGGTCCGCACAGGGCGCCGCCACGGCAGGAGTTGATGATGCTGTCGGCGATCGCATTGGCCTGCACGCCCGGCATCAGGAAACCGGCAGCAACGATCGTGGCCATGGCGAAGGCCATTGCGTACCACTTCAGGCCCATGGCCTTTTCGATGTAGTACGCCGGGCCACCCCGGTAGCGGCCGTCGGCATCCTTGGTCTTGTAGATCTGCGCCAGGGTGCACTCGACATACGAGGTGGACGCCCCGAGGAAGCCCATCACCCACATCCAGAAGATCGCACCGGGGCCGCCGAAAGCGATGGCGGTAGCCACGCCGGCGATGTTGCCGATGCCCATGCGGCCGGCCATGGACATGGCCAGGGCCTGGAACGAGGACACGCCGGCGTCGGACTTCTCGCCCTGCACGGTGAGCCGGCACATTTCGAAGAAGCCACGCAGCTGCATGAAGCGGGTGCGCACGCTGAAGAACAGGCCGGCCGCCAGGCACAGGAAGATCAGTGCCTTGCTCCAGATGATGCCATTGATGAATTCAACTACTGCTTCCACGCGCTCTCTCCAGTCGGCGGAAAATGAAGGACGTCCCGTCGGCTGGAAGGGACCGGTCGATTCTCCATCATCGAGCGCCAGCCCGATAGGGCCGATTTACGGGGTGCGGACCCTGGCAAACCGCCGCAGGTCGTGCAGCTGGCCGCGCTTGAACACGGCGCAGCGGGCCGTTCCTTCTTCCTGGAACCCGTTGCCGAGCAGCACGCGGGCCGATCCTTCGTTGAAATCCAGCACTTCGGCCTGCAGCCTGAACAGGCGCAGCTCGTCCATCACCCAGGGGGCGAACAGGCCCACCACGCGGATCATCCAGCCCTGCCCCCAGTATGCGCGACCCAACCAGTAGCCCAGTTCGGCGGTGTGCCCACGTTCGGCGACGCCCGGTTGGGCGCCGATGCTGCCGCAGGCCGCGCCGTCGATCTCGATGGCCAGGTTGAGCGTCTCCGGGGCGAGGATCCGGCCGCCGAGGAAGGCCTCGCCGTCTTCCCGGGTGTACGGGAACGGGAAGCGATCACGCAGCCCGCGCGAGACCGCCTCGTCGTTGGCATGCCGCAGCAGGGCCTCCAGATCGTCGCTGCGCCAGGGGCGCAGCACGAATCCGTAGCCTTCCAGCCGCAGCGGGCGGTCAGGCATGGCCACCTACCGACGGGGTGTCGGCTTCCTGCTTTTCCAGCTCGCGGGCCACGGCTTCGGGCGAGCGCGTGTACGGCGCCAGCAGCGCATAGAACGCGGGCACCACGAACAGCGACAGGAAGGTGGAGACGGTGACGCCGAAGATCACCACGATGCCGATCGTTCCGCGGCTGGCCGAACCCGGGCCGCCGGCGACCACCAGCGGGATCGCACCGACCACGGTGGCGATGGAGGTCATCAGGATCGGACGCAGACGCACCATGGCCGATTCGACGATGGCGCGGTGCACGTCGCGCCCTTCGTCGCGCAGCTGGTTGGCGAATTCGACGATCAGGATCCCGTTCTTCGCCGCCAGGCCCACCAGCATGACGATGCCGATCTGGCTGAACAGGTTGATGGTGCCCCCGCTCACGTACAGGCCCAGCAGCGCGCCGAGCACGCCCAGCGGCACGGTGAGCATGATCACCAGCGGGTGGATGAAGCTTTCGAACTGCGCGGCCAGCACCAGGTACACCACCAGCAGCGCCATGGCGAAAGTGAGCAGCACCGCGCTGCCGGCGTTCTGGTATTCGCGCGATTCGCCCTTCCAGTCGATCTGCGCGTGCTGCGGCAGTTCTTCGCGTGCGGTCTGCTGGGCCCAGGCGATGGCCTCGCCGAGCGGGTAGCCCGGGGCCAGCCCGGCGGTGATGGTGATCGCGCGCAGGCGGTTGAAGCGGTTGAGGTTGCCCGCTTCGGCCACTTCGCTGAGCGTGACCAGGTTGGACAGCGGCACCAGTTCGCCATTGGTGGCGCGCACGCGGATGGCGGCCAGGTCGTCGGGCGAGGCGCGGCCTTCGCGGCCGGCCTGGACCAGCACGTCGTACTCTTCGCCGTTGTCGACGAAGGTGGTGACGCGGCGCGAGCCCATCATGGTTTCCAGCGCCGAACCAATGGCGGTGACCGAGACGCCCAGGTCGGCCGCGCGCTGGCGGTCGATGTTCACGCGCATCTGCGGGCGGGTTTCCTTGTAATCCGAATCCGGGCCGACCAGGCCGGGGTTGTCGGCCATGCGCTCGAGCATGCGGTCGCGCCACTGCGCGATTTCAGCGTATTCGGGGCCCCCAAGCACGATCTGGAACGGCTGGCCCTGGCTGCGGACCAGGCCGCCGCCGACCTGGGTGCGCACGCGCACGCCGCGGATGCCGTCGAGGTCCTTCTGCAGTTCGGCGGCCACGTCGGGGGTGGCGGTGGAACGTTCGCGCCACGGCTGCAGGAACACGCTGATGCGGCCGGTGTGCATTTCCTCGCTGGCCCCGAAGCCGCCGGGCACGCGCGGGTTGGCGCGCACGATGGGCTTGTCCGCGCCGACGTACCCGGCCACGACCTTTTCCACTTCCTGCACCTGGCCCACGGTGTAGTCGTAGCCGGCGCCCTCGGGGCCGTCGATCATGATCTGGAACGAACCGCGGTCTTCGGCCGGGGCCAGTTCGGACGGCAGCACCTTCAACAGCAGTGCGCTGGCGGCGAGCGACAGCAGCATCACCACGACGTAGATCCAGATCTTGCCGACGTGGGCGTCGAGCACGCGCCCGTAGGATGCCGAGACACGGTCAAGGTTGCGGTTGATGAAACCGTGCAGGCCCTTGGGCGGCTGGCCGGTGTGCGGCTTGAGCAGCTTGGAGGCCATCATCGGGGTAAGGGTGAGCGACACGAACGCCGACAGTGCCACGGCGGCAGCCAGGGCCACGGCCAGTTCGCGGAACAGGCGGCCGGTGTTGCCTTCGAGGAAACCGACCGGCAGGAACACGGCAACCAGCACGGCCGTGGTGGCGATGACCGCGAAGGCCACCTGCGCGGTACCGCGCTTGGAGGCCACCAGCGGTGGCTCGCCCAGGTCGATGCGGCGCTGCACGTTTTCGACCACGACGATGGCATCGTCCACCACCAGGCCGATACACAGCACCAGTGCGAGCAGGGTCAGCAGGTTGATCGAGAAGCCGAACGCATACAGGGCGATGAAGGCGGCCACCAGGCACACCGGCACGGTCACCGCAGGAATCAACGCGGCGCGGAAACTGCCGAGGAACAGCCAGATCACCACCAGCACCAGCAGCATGGCTTCGACCAGCGTGGCGTACACGCGGTCGACGGCGGCTTCGATGAAGGTGGTGTTGTCGAAGGCCACGAAGATGTGGGTGCCTTCGGGCAGGGTCTGGCCGACCCGTTCGGCTTCGGCGCGCGCGGTGCGGGCCACGTCCAGCGAGTTGGCGGTGGAGGTCTTGACGATGCCCAGGCCGATGCCGGGCTCGCCGTTGCTGCGGTAGTAGGCGCGGCGTTCGGACGAGGCCAGTTCGATCTTTGCGACGTCGCCCATGCGCACCACGTAGCCATCAGCGCCCTTGCCGAGCGGGATGGTGGCGAAGTCTTCGGGCTTTACGTAGTTGCGCTCCACGCGCAGGGTGAAATCGCGGTCGGCCGATTCGATGCGGCCGGCCGGCAGTTCGACGTTTTCGTTGCGCAGTGCGGTTTCCACGTCGCCCACGGTCAGGCCGCGCGCGGCAAGCTGGTCGCGGTCGAGCCAGATGCGCATGGCATAGCGCTGGCGCCCGCCGATGCGGACCTGGGCCACGCCATCGAGGCTGGAGAAGCGGTCGACCACGTAGCGGTCGGCGTAGTCGCTCAGCTCCAGCGTGTTCATGCTGGAAGAGGTCATGTTGAACCAGATGATCGGGTCGGCGTCGCTCTCGACCTTGGCGATTTCCGGCGGGCGCGCCTCTTCGGGCATGCGGTCGGCGACGCGGCTGACGGCGTCGCGCACGTCATTGGCGGCCGCTTCGATATCGCGGTTGGAGGTGAATTCGATGCTGACCTGGGCGCGGCCGTTGGAGCTGCGCGCGTTGATGGTGTCGATGCCTTCGATACCGGCCAGGGCGTCTTCGAGCACCTGGGTGATGCGGCTTTCGATGACGGCCGCCGAGGCGCCGGTGTAATCGACGGAGACCGAGACGATCGGCGGGTCGATCGCGGGCAGCTCGCGCAGGGTCAGGCGGGTGAACGACATGATGCCCAGCACGACCAGCAGCAGGCTCATCACCACGGCAAACACCGGCCGCTGGATGGAGATGTTGGAGAGTTTCATCCGGCGCTGCCCACGGGCGCTGCGGCAGCGGTCGCGCCGGTCGGGGCGCGGGTGGTGCCAGCGGGGGCCGGATCGGTGGCCTTCTCTGCGGCCGGGCTGGCGGCCGGGCTGGCGGCCGGGGTGGCGGGCGCAGGGGCCGGCGCGGCGGCCGGTGCGGCGGTGTCGTTGACCTTCAGGCCGGGACGCAGCTTGCCGGTGCCGTCGACGACGATGCGGTCGCCTGCCTTGAGCCCTTCACGGATTTCAACGACGCCGGAGCGGCGCGCGCCGCTGACCACGTCGACGCGCTCGACCACGTGGTCGGGTTTGACGCGGAACACGAACGAATCGCGGCCGACCTGGACCACGGCGATTTCGGGAATGACCAATGCCTGGCGTTCGGGACGGAACATGCGCACGTCGAGCAGCATGCCCGGGCGCAGGGCGTGGTCGGCGTTGATGAAGTCGGCGCGCACGGTGACGGCGCGGGTGCCGGGATCGACGCGGGTATCGATGGTGGCCACGTCGCCTTCGAAGGGGCGGCCCGGGTAGGCCACGCTGGTGGCGCTGACCTTGTCGCCCTTGGCCAGCGAGGCCAGTTCGGCTTCGGGCACCTGGAAATCGACGTGCATGCGTTCGATGTCGTCGAGGGTGGCGATGACGGTGGCGGGGGTGACGAGCGACCCTTCGCTGACCTGGCGGATGCCGAGCACGCCGGCAAACGGGGCACGCACGCGGCGGTCGCCGATGTCGGACTGCATTTCGCGCACGCGGGCTTCGGCGGCATCGCGGATGGCGCGCTGGGTGTCGAGGGTGGCACTGGCGACGAGCTGCTGGGCAGCCAGTTCACGCTGGCGCTTGTACAACTGGTCGGCTTCGGCAAAGGTGGCCTGGGCCTGCAGCAGGGCGGCTTCCTGGGCCTGGCCGCGCAGGGTCACCAGGGGGGTGCCGGCGGACACCTGCTGGCCGCTGTCGAAGTGCACGGTGTCGATGATTTCGCTGACCTTGGCGGTGATGGTCACCGATTCGCGGGCCTTGGCGGTGCCCAGTGCCTGCAGGGTGTCGCTCCAGGCGGAGGTCTGCACGACCTGGGTGGTCACCGGCACGACTTCGGCCTGCCGGCGGGCGGCTTGGTCCTTGCTGCCACACCCGGCCAGGATGGCCAGGCCGAGGCCGGCAATGATGCGTGCGGTGATGCGTCCCGACATGAAGTACAGCCCTTGATGTTCCACGACCGGCAAGTGTAGCCACCGCCCGCGTCAGGCATATGTGCCAAGCGTTTACCGGCACCTTCACATCACCCGGTGACACGCGCAACCCCTTTCGTGCTGGGGCCTGCGGAGCATGTAACGGCATGTGTCAACGCATGTCGGATTGCGTCGCGCCCGGAGCTTGGTTGATCGCGAAGAGCCGGCGTTTCAATTCATCCGCGCCGAGGCGGGCGGGTACCCCCATCCGGGACACGCCGTGAACCCATCCATGGGGGCTTGGCAAAAACATCCATGTTTTTGACAGTCCCGGATGGGGGTACCCGCCCACCTCCCGACGGTTTCATGCATGCGGCCGTTGAAGTGCACCCCACCGTGCGGAAGCGCCGGCCAACGCGCTTGGTCGTTGCCTCAATACCGGTAGTTCACCTTCATCCAGATCGTGCGGCCGGGTTCGTTGATGCGCACCGGATCGGCGGGGAAGCCGAAGTCGGCGCTGCCGGCGAGGTTGAGGTGCTCGCTGTAGGCGCGGTCGAACAGGTTGTCCACGCCTGCGCTGAGCTGCAGGGCGTCGCTGATCCGGTAGCCGGCGTTGAGCGCGAGCGTGGCGAAGCCTGCGCTTGGGCCCAGGTCACGCGCGACCACGTTGCCCTGCCCCGGCGCGACGCGGTTCTGGCGGGTCACTGCGCGAGCCAGTGCTCCTGCACTCCAGCGCGCGCCTTCCCAGCCTGCGCTCAGGCGTGCTTCCAGCGGCGGCATCTGCGGCAGTGCGCCGCCATCGGTGCGGTTTTCGCCCCATGCGTAGGCCAGCGTGCCGCCGAGTTTCCAGCCCTGCCCGAGCGCGACCTCGGCGCCCGCTTCGGCACCGGCAATACGCGCATTGATGTTCGTGGCCTGGGTGGTGCTGCCCATCATGCCGCCGTCGCGGTAGGTGAACAGGATGTAGTCCTGGAGGCGCCCGGCATACGCCGAGACCCATGCGTTGACCCTCTCATCCCGGTACTGCAGGCCGATGTCGAGCTGGGTGGTTTTCTCCGGCTGCACCGCGCTGAAAGCGTTGATGCTGCCGGCCGGCCCCATGTCAGGCGAGAACAACTCCCAGTAATCGGGCATGCGTTCGCTGTGGCCGATACCGGCGTAGGTGGTCAGCGCGCTGCTGATGTCCCGCTCGAAACGCAGGAAACCACTGCCCAGGTCTTCGCGGCGGCGCTGGCCTGCGGTGGGGTTCGGCATCGCCATCATGCCGGTGGTGGCGCGCTCGTCGGTGACCTCGGCGCGATCGATGCGCAGTCCGCTGACCCAACGTTGCGCGGTGGCTTCGCCCAGGGTGATCTCGGTGAACACGCCCTGGTTCTTCTGGCGTGCGTCGGTCGACCACGGCGTGAGCCGGTAGGTGTTGCGGCCCATGCCGTTGCGGCTGCGGTGGCGGCTGTCGAGCGCGTCCACGCCGGCCACGATGGCGATGTCCTGCCAGCGCCATTCGGAGGCGATGCGCCCGCCGGTGGTGCGGCGATCGACATTCGAGGCCATGGGCATCGGCATGCTGCTGGCCGGGTTCGGCTCGCGCAGGGTGTAGTTGTCCATGACGTGGTCGGCGTCGTTGTAGTAGACGTTGGCCTGCAGTTTGTCCCACGCGCCAGGCAGGTTGTCGCGCTCGAAGCGGGCGGCGTAGCTGGTGCGCTTGAACGCGGCGCCATCCATGCCGCGCCCGGCATAGCGCGCGATGGCATCGCCGGTGCCGGCGGAGAGCTCCAGCACGGTGTCGGCATCCGGGGTCCAGCCCACGGCGACATCGCTGTTCCACTTGCGCCACCTGGACGGCACCACCTCGCCATTGCCGTCCTTGTAGTCATCGGCTTCGGAACGGTTGCCGTTGACGCGCACGTAGCCCTGCGAGGCACCGGCGGTCAGGTCCAGCACCTGGTCGTTGCGGTTGCGCGAGCCGACCAGCGCGCTGGCGTCCAGGTCGATGCCCGGGGCGTCGAAACGCGGGGTATCGCGTTCGAACCGCACCGTGCCTGCTGAAGCGCCGGCACCCCAGCGCACGCTCTGCGGGCCTTTGATGATGGTCAGCCGGTCGAAGGTTTCCGGGGCGATGTAGGACAGCGGGTTGTCCATGCGCGAGGGGCAGGCACCGATCAGGTTGCCTTCGTTGCTGACGATGTTCAGGCGCGAGCCGAACATGCCGCGCAGCACCGGGTCGCCATTTGTGCCGCCGTTGCGGATGGCGGCAAAGCCGGGCACGGTCTTGAGGTAATCGGCACCGTCGCTGGCCGGCACCGGCTGGCGCGGCAGGCGCGGGTCGGTGACCCAGTGCAGCGGCGACGAGGGCGCACTGGCGGTGACCACCAGGGTGTCGAGGGTGCGCGCGTCGTCGCGCTCGGCAGCCTGTAGCGGCAGCGCGGCCAGGGCAAGCGACAGGGAAACAGACAGGGAAACAGACAGGCGCGTCAGTGCGCCCGCGCTGCGGGAGGAAAGCTTCATGCTGGAACTCCGGAAAACGCACAGGCGCGCGGCGCCATCACGGCGTCGCGCAGCAGGAAATGAAGGGGCGGTTTCAGGCGTGAAGCGGGGGACCACGCGCGGCGTGGGCAGGCCAGCGCAGGCTGCGCGGCGCGGCGACGGTGCGCAGCACCGGTGGCGCGATGACTGGCAGCGCCGGCAGCAGGACGATCAGCACTGCCAGCCACGGCATCAGGCGCGAGGCCATCATGCAGTATTCGCAGGCCTCGCCATGGCCGGCATGCGGGTCGATGGGGGCAGCGGGTTCAGTGACGGCCACTGCGGCGGCATGCCCTGACATGTCGTGCATGGACATGTGGTGCATGGGCATGTCATGCATGGGCATGTCATGCATGGGCATGTCATGCATGGGCATGTCATGCATCGCCGTGGCATGCGTCGCGCTGTCGCTTGCCGCCATCGCGTGCATGTCGTGATGCGACATGCCGGAATCCGGCGTGGTGGCAACGTCGACTGCGCTGCGGGGCATCACGTGCGCCATGCCACCGGGCATCAGCATCACCGACGGGCCCTGCGCCTGCTGCCAACGGCTGACCAACGGCGCCAACGCCATCAGCAGCGTCGCCACGAAGGCGAGCTGCAGCAGGACGGCAAACGGGCGGCGACGGCGGTTCACCCTGCCATGGTAGCGCCCTCGGTCCGCGTGGGCCCCGGCCTTCCGTGCGACCAACCGTCGCAGAGGGCCGGCCAACGGCCGGCGCTACCGAGGGTTTGCGGCGCCGTTGGTTGATTGATCCCGATCCTTTTGGGCCCGTATGAATTCGTAGCCCCGGCCGTTGGCCGGACACCGCGCGCAGCGCGGCCCAAGCACCCGAAGCCGACACAACGGCGGCGGCCACCTTCCCACCGGCGTTCAACCCAACCGAAACCGAAGCCCCTAGACCGTAATGGTCTGGGTCAGCGATTCCCACGTCGGCGGCAACGGCCAGTCGGCCTCCTGGTTGCCGTCGATGACCCGGCGCAGGTCGCGGGTGTCGATCTGCGGGGCCAGCACGTGAACCAGTTCCAGCGCGTAGTCGCGCAGCACGCGGTCGCGCGGCAGCACCGCCCAGGCGATGCATTCGTCGATCGGCGCCGGCGCCGGCCACGAGCGCAGGTCTTCATCGCCGGCATTGACCGCCATTTCGGCCAGCAGGCCCACGCCCAGGCCGGTGCGCACGTAGGTCTTGATCAGGTCCGCATCCAGCGCGGTCAGCGCGATGTCCGGGGTCAGCCCGGAGGCAGCGAAGGCGCGCTGCAGCGAGGAGCTGCCGCGGGTGGAGGATTCGTAGCTGATCAGCGGCTGGGTCGACAGCGCCTGCAGGTCCGGGGCGGCACCGGGGCGGTCGAGCGGATGGCCGCGCGGTACCAGCACCAGCCGGCGCCAGCGGTACAGCGGAATGGCGATGCCGGCGGTGGGTTCGGCACCGGCGGTGCTGATGATGGCGATATCCGCATCGCCCTGGCTGAGCAGATCCAGCGCGTCGCTTTCGGCGGCCTGCTGCAGGTGCACGCTGACCTGCGGGTAGGCCTGCTTGATGCGCGCCACCGCCGGCGGCAGCACGAAGCGGGCCTGGGTGTGGGTGGTGGTCAGGATCAGCTGGCCTTGGCTCTCGCGGCGCTGGTTGGCGGCGTAGGTGCGGATGTTGTTGGCTTCGGACAGCACCGCGCGGGCGCGGCCGATCACTTCCACGCCGGCGGGGGTCACCGCTTCCAGGCTGCGGCCCTTGCGCACGAACAGCAGGAAGCCCAGTTCATCTTCCAGCTGCTTGAGCTGCTTGGACAGCCCGGGCTGGGTGGCATGCACCCGGGAGGCCGCCAGCGTGATGTTGAGCTCGGCGTCGGCGATGGCGACCAGGTAACGGAGTTGGGTCAGCGTCATGGGCGTGCGCGCAGCAGGAAGGAAGGGGGTCAAGCCGACTGTAAGGCAGTTGCCGTCACCAGCTTATAACCAAATGTTGTTTATGAAGGTAATCAGGTCATTTCGCGCGCTCATATGCCGGCGCTACGGTCTGGCGGAACCCGTCATCCCTCTTCCGTGGAGCATTCCCATGGCCCTGTACAACTCGATCCTGGACACCATCGGCAATACCCCGGTGGTGCGCCTGAACCGCATTGCCCCCGACCACGTCACCCTGTACGCGAAGGTGGAGTCGTTCAATCCCGGCGGTTCGGTGAAAGACCGCCTGGCGCTTGCGATCATCCTGGACGCCGAAGCCCGCGGGGTGCTCAAGCCCGGCGACACCATCGTGGAGGCCACCTCCGGCAACACCGGCGTGGCGCTGGCCATGGTGGCCGCCGCACGCGGCTACAAGTTCGTTGCCACGATGGTGGAGACCTTCTCGATCGAGCGCCGCAAGCTTATGCGCGCCTACGGCGCCAAGGTGATCCTGACCCCGGCCGCCGAGCGCGGCTCGGGCATGGTCAAGCGCGCGCGCGAGCTGGCCGAGGAACACGGCTGGTTCCTGGCCAGCCAGTTCACCAACCCGGCCAACCCGGCCTACCACCGCAACACCACGGCGGCCGAGATCCTGCGCGACTTCGCCGGCACGCGGCTGGATTACTTCGTGACCGGCTGGGGCACCGGCGGCACCCTCACCGGGGTGGGCGAGGTGCTTAAGGTGGCCCGCCCGGAAACCCGCATCATCGCCACCGAACCGGAAGGCGCGGCGCTGCTGGGCGGGGCGGAGTGGAAGCCGCACAAGATCCAGGGCTGGACCCCGGATTTCGTGCCGGACGTGCTCAACCGCGAGGTCTATGACGAACTGCTGAGCATCGACGACGCCCGCGCGATTGAAACGTCGCGCCGGCTGGCGGCCGAGGAAGGCATCTTCGTCGGCATCTCGGCCGGTGCCACGGTGGCCAGCGCGCTGGATGTGGCGGCCAAGGCGGCGCCCGGCAGCGTGCTGCTGGCGATGTTGCCCGATACCGGCGAGCGCTACTTCTCCACGCCGCTGTTTGCCGACATCAACGAAGGCTCCGACGACGAGTGGCTGGCCGGCACCCCCTGAACCGGCTGCCTTGGCTGAACGTGACGCCCACCGCTGCGGTGGGCGTTTTCGTTTCCAACGCGACCTTCATCTGCCGTGAAGCCAGCCCGCCGCAAGGTAGCGGTGTTGGGCGGTGCCAGCCGGGTCGCACTGCCTGAGACGACGATGACGCAGCCTAGATGCCCTGGCCGCTAGCGTGTGGGGCGGCAGTCATCCCGTTGTATGGACCCGGTATAGAAGGAGCGGCACGCATGAAGATCGAAGTGTGGCAGGGCGACATCACGACCCTGGCGGTGGATGCGATCGTCAATGCGGCCAACGAGTCCCTGCTTGGCGGGGGTGGCGTGGATGGGGCGATCCATCGCGCGGCCGGCCCGCAGCTGCTGGTCGAGTGTGCGGCGTTGCCGGAGATCCGCCCGGGCATGCGCTGCCCGACCGGTGAAGTACGCGCCACGGCCGGCTACAACCTGCCGGCCAAGCACGTGCTGCACACGGTGGGCCCGGTGTGGCAGGACGGCCTGCGCGATGAGCCGGCGCTGCTGGCCAACTGTTACTGGAAATCGCTGCAGCTGGCCGAGAAACTGGGGCTGACGTCGATCGCGTTCCCGGCGATCAGTTGCGGCGTGTTCGGCTACCCGCTGCACCAGGCCGCGCATATCGCGGCCACCGAGACATTGACGTGGCAGCGTTCGCACCGCGAACCGCAGCGGATCATCCTGGTGGCGTATAACGCCGCGACCTTCAAGGTGTACCAGCAGGCGCTGGCGGCGCTGGGGCAACCGGTGGAGGTGGCGGGGCCGTTGCCGCCGCTGGCTGCTGGGATGGAGCTTCCAGCTGCAGCACCGTAGGCCGGACGGGCGTTGGCGCATATACCCATTCGTTGAAGAACGGCTGCAGTGAACGCCCTGCTGCGTGTTCCATCGCCTGCTGGAAATCCGCGGTCTCCACGCTCTTTCCATCATGTGCGCGGGTGTACTCGCGGATGCCACGCCAGAACGCTTCTTCACCCAACGCCTCGCGCAGCAGGTGCAGTACGTAAGCCCCCTTCTGGTACACCACGACGCGGTCATCACCGGTAGGCGCCTTCCAGCTCCCATACACCAGCGCGTGGTCGGCGCCCTTGGCACGCAGCGCCTCCAGCCGCGCGCGCCAGCGCTGCACCTGCGCCTGGTATGCCGTTTCGCCCTGCGCCTGCTGCAGGTAGGCGGCGGTCATGAAATTGGCGAAACCTTCGTTGAGCCAGAAGTGCTCCCAGCCGACGCACGTCACCCGGTTGCCCCACCACTGGTGGGCGGCTTCGTGGGCGATCAGGGCGACGTGGTCCGGGTCGTCCAGCACTTCCCGCCCGTACGCCTCTGACATCAGCGACAGCCCGGCCATTTCCTGGCCGATGGTGTCGGCCACCAGCGCCTGTTCGTAGTCGCCGCGATAAGGCAGGCCTGCACGCGCGGCAAAGAAATCCAGCATTTCACCGGTGCGCGCGAAGATCGCCTGCAGCTGCCCGGGCGAGCGTTCGGCGGACAGGAAGCGCAGCGCGGTGTCGCCCTGTCGTGCGCGCGCCTGCTGGTAGCGGCCTGCGGCAAACCCATACACGTAGCCGGGCATCGGCGTATCCAGCTGCCAGCGGTGTTCGATGCGGCCGTCGGCGAGCGTACGTGCGGGCAGCGTGCGACCGCTGCCGGTGGCAAGCAGATCGTTGGGCAACGTCACCGACAGGGACAGCGTGGCGCGCTCATCGGGTGCATCCACCGAGGGCATCCACTGGCTGGTGGAGAAGATGGTGTAGACCTCGCTGCGCCCGGGGGCGAATTCGAGGCCGTACGCCGGCGTGCCGCTGTAGGTGATCTGCAGCACCGCCTGTTCGTCGCGTTTGAGCGGTGCGTCAAAAAAGATGGTGACGGTTGCCTGCTGCTGTTCGAAGCGCAGCGGCCGCCCGCTCATGCCGACCGAGTTGATCTTGAGCTCGCCGCTGTCGAGCTGGATTTCGGACAGCCCGGGACGTTCCGAGCGCAGCTGCACGGTCTGCTGGCCGCTCACCTGCCTGCGCGCGATGTCCGGCACAAGGGCGAGGTCGTAATGCAGTACATCGAAGTCCCGCGCCGCGGCATGGACTGCGGTGGCGGGGAACAACAGCAACAGCCAGGTCCATCCTGCTCGCATGAAGCCTCCTTGTAGAGCCGTTGGGGTGCCGATAAAAAAACGCCGGCATGGCGCCGGCGTTTTTTCCATTTCATGCGGTCGGCGGGATCAGCCGTTCCACTTGCCCAGTGCGGCCTGGCCGTTTTCCTTGGCGCGGTCGTACACGGTCTGCTGTGCCTTGGCGACGTTGGCCTTGGTGTCCTTGGCCCACAGCTTCAGCGCAGCCTGCTGCATGGCGCGGCCGTAGGAGAAGCTCAGCGGCCACGGCAGGTTGCCCATCTGGTTCATGGCGTTGAGGTGCGCGGTGGACTGCTCATCACCCTGGCCGCCGGACAGGAACACCACGCCCGGCAGGATCGCCGGCACGGTGCTCTTGAGGCACATGACGGTCGACTCAGCCACTTCCTCGACGTCGGCCTGCTCTTCGCAGCCCTTGCCGGAGATGACCATCGAGGCCTTCAGGATGGTGCCTTCCAGCAGCACGTTCTGCTGGTACAGCGCGTCGAACAGCGAACGCAGGGTGGCTTCGGTGACTTCGTAGCCGGTCTCGATGTCGTGGTCGCCGTCCATGATCACTTCCGGCTCGACCATCGGCACCAGGCCACATTCCTGGCACAGCGCGGCGTAACGGGCCAGCGCGTGGGCGTTGGACTCGATGCAGGTGCCCGACGGGATGCTTTCACCGATGTTGATGACCGCACGCCACTTGGCGAAGCGCGCACCCAGCTTGTAGTACTCCTGCAGGCGCTCGCGCAGGCCGTCCAGGCCTTCGGTGACCAGCTCGCCCGGGCAGCCGGCCAGGGCATGGGCGCCCTTGTCGACCTTGATGCCCGGAATGATGCCCTGGGCCGCCATGTACTTGGCGAACGGGACGCCGTCCTTGGTGGACTGACGGATGGTCTCGTCGTACAGGATCGCGCCGGAGATGTGCTCGTTCAGCTTGGGCGTGGTGAGCAGCAGTTCGCGGTAGGCGCGACGGTTCTCCTCGGTGTTCTCCAGGCCGACGCTGGCGAAGCGCTTGCCGATGGTGCCGGTGGATTCGTCGATCGCGATGATGCCCTTGCCCGGGGCGACCATGGCCTGTGCGGTTTCAGCCAGCTGTTCGATGCTCATGTACTTCCTGTGGCGGGTGCGGGAAAACGCCAATTATAGACCCCGCCTCCCGTGAACTGACCGTCCACGGAATCTGGAAACGATTCCATCTGAAAACGGCCCCAGACGATCGAATGTGTCTGGGGGAAAGCCCCCTGAGTGAGGGGGCGGCCGCGAAGCGGCGGGGGTCTGGGAGGTGGTAAGAAGGGCCCCACGGTTTGCCGCGCAAACCGTGGGGCGACAGCGCGTATGCGATGACGCGTACCCTTAGAGTTCGCCGAGACCGCTCGCACGGCCGTCTTCGCCCACTTCCAGCAAGCGCAGCGTGTTGGTGGCGCCATGGGTTTCCATGTGCTCACCGCTGGTGAAGACGACGCGGTCGCCGCTCTGCAGCTGGTTCGCTTCGAACAGCAGGCGGATGCTGCCGCGCGCGGCTTCGCGCGGGGTCAGGCCGCGGCTGTCGAAGTTGATCGGGAACACATCGCGCATCAGCGCCATCTGGCGGCGGGCACCGTCATGGCGGGTCACCGCGAACACCGGTGCCGAGGCACGGAAGCGCGACAGGTAACGTGCGGTACCACCGGATTCGGTCATCGCCACGATCGCACGCACGCCCACGTGCTGGGACAGGAACATGGTGGCCATGGCGATCGCCTGATCGGCACGTTCCAGGTTGCGCGGCGAGGCACCGAAATCGGTCTCGGTCTGGAACTGGCGTTCGGCACCGAGGCAGATACGCGCCATCGCTTCGACTGCCTTGACCGGGTACATGCCCGCGGCGGTTTCGGCCGAGAGCATCACGGCATCGGTACCGTCGATGACCGAGTTGGCCACGTCCAGCACTTCGGCGCGGGTCGGGATCGGGCTTTCGACCATCGACTGCAGCATCTGGGTGGCGGTGATCACCACCTTGTTCTGCGCCAGCGAGGCCTTGATGATCTTCTTCTGCAGGCCCGGCAGTTCGGCGTCGCCGATTTCCACGCCCAGATCGCCACGCGCGACCATCACCACGTCACTGGCGTCGACGATCTCTTCGAGGTTGTCGATCGCTTCGGTGCGCTCGATCTTGGAGACCAGCGCAGCGTAGCAGCCGTGCGACTCGGCGATCTCGCGCGCGTCGTTCATGTCCTGCGCGTTGCGGCAGAACGAGACGGCGATGAAGTCCACGCCGATCTTGGCCACGATGCCGATCAGTTCTTTGTCGCGCTCGGTCAACGCGCCCAGCGACAAGCCACCGCCCTGCTTGTTCAGCCCCTTGCGGTCGGACAGCACGCCGTCGTTGAGCACGGTGTTGATGATGCGCTCACCCTGCACTTCGGTGACCTGCAGCTGCATCAGGCCATCGTCGAGCAGCAGGATGTCACCGGCCACCACGTCCTGCGGCAGGCCGAGGTAGCTCACGCCCACCTGGGTGGTGTCGCCAGCCGGTGCGTTCGGCGAGGCGACCAGGTCGAAGCGGTCGCCCGCCTTGAGCTTGATCTTGCCTTCGGCGAAACGCTCGATACGGATCTTCGGGCCCGGCAGATCGGCCAGGATGCCCACTTCCACGCCCACGCGGGCAGCAGCGGCACGCACATCGGCGGCACGCTTGGCCTGGCCGGACGGGTCACCGTGACTGAAGTTGAGGCGAACCACGTTCACGCCGGCGCGGAAGAGATCCTCCAGCACGCCCGGCGGGTCGGTCGCCGGTCCGAGGGTGGCAAGGATCTTGGTGCGACGCTGACGCTCAATCATGGTTAATGGGCTCCCGTTAAAGGAGTGAAATTAGCACACCCATCACGTCCCATGAATACGATTACACCGCTGGCACGCTTGGGTTTCGCTGTTGTCCTGCAGACAGCCCGAGACGACCGGGCGGACAGCGGTGTGACCGCCCGGCGGCCAGCCCCAATCGCGGCGGGCCTTTGCGCGGGACATGCGGCGGCGTACGGATCGCCGCCGCGACCCTCAATCGATCAGGGTGAGCAGGTCGTCCGGTGCCTGCGCGAAGTGCGCCGCCCCGGCCGCGGTGAGCTCTTCGGCACCGCCGAAGCCCCACAACACCCCGATATTGCGCAGACCGTGATGGCGGGCGCCTTCGATATCCATGCGCCGGTCGCCGATCATCCAGCACTGCGCAGGGGTCAGCGACAACCGGTGCAGGGCCTCGGCGACGAGCTGCGGCTTCTCGCTGCGGCTGCCATCCGGGGTCGCCCCGATCACATCTTCGAAGCAGTCACCGAACGGCAGGTGCTCGACGATGCGCCGTGCATGGGGCTCGTTCTTGGCGGTGACGATCGCCAGCCGATGGCCGCGCGCCTTCAACGCCTGCACGACCTGGCCGATGCGCGGGTAGACCTCGTGTTCGCGCCAGCCGACCACGTCGAAGCGCTCGCGGTAGTAGGTCACCGCCTGCTCGACCTGGGCCGGATCGTTGAACAACGGCGCGAAGCTGGTGCGCAGCGACGGCCCGATCCAGCGCCGCAGTTCATCCTGCGGCGGGACCGGCTGGCCCATCTGCGTGAGCGCATGCGCCACGCACTGGGTGATTCCGACGGCCGAATCGATCAGCGTGCCGTCGAGATCGAAGAACAGCACATCGCGGCTCACGCGCCGCGGGCCTCCAGCGCGGCGACGGCCGGCAGTGTCTTGCCCTCCAGGAACTCCAGGAAGGCACCGCCACCGGTGGAGATGTAGCTCACGTCGCTGGCGATGTCGTACTTGTCGACTGCGGCCAGGGTGTCGCCACCGCCGGCGATCGAGAACGCCGGCGAGGCCGCGATGGCGCGGGCCAGTGCTTCGGTGCCATGGCTGAAGGCCTCGAACTCGAACACGCCGACCGGGCCGTTCCAGACCACGGTGCCGGCGTTGGCGATCAGGCCGGCATAGTGCTGGGCGGTATCCGGGCCGATGTCCAGGATCAGGTCATCCTCGGCCACATCGGCGACGGCCTTCACCGTGGCCTCCGCATCCGGCAGGAACTGCTTGGCCACCACCACGTCGGTCGGCAGCGGGATGTCGGCGCCGCGCGCCTTGGCATCGGCGACGATCTTCTTGGCGGTGTCCAGCAGGTCCGGTTCGTACAGCGACTTGCCGACCGAATAGCCGGCGGCCGCGATGAAGGTGTTGGCGATGCCGCCGCCGACGATCAGCTGGTCGACCTTGCCGACCAGGCTGGAGAGCAGTTCCAGCTTGGTGCTGACCTTGCTGCCGGCCACGATGGCCAGCAGCGGCTGGGCCGGAGCAAGCAGCGCCTTGGCCAGTGCGTCCAGTTCGGCCATCAGCAGCGGACCGCCAGCAGCCACCGGCGCGAAGCGGATCACGCCATGGGTGGAGGCCTGCGCGCGGTGCGCGGTGCCAAAGGCATCCATGACAAACACATCGCACAGCGCGGCGTACTTCTTCGCCAGCGCCTCATCGTCCTTGCCTTCGCCGACATTCATCCGGCAGTTTTCGAGCAGCACGATCGAGCCCGGCGCGACGTCCACGCCATCGACCCAATCACGCACCAGCGGCACCTCGACACCCAGCAGCTGCGACAGGCGCAGCGCCACCGGGGCCAGCGATTCGGCCTCGCTCCACACGCCTTCCTTCGGCCGCCCCAGGTGCGAGGTCACCATCACGGCGGCGCCCTTCTCCAGCGCCAGCTTCAGCGTCGGCAGCGACGCGGTGATGCGCTGCTCGGAGGTGATCTGGCCGTTGTCGATCGGCACGTTCAGATCCTGGCGGATCAGCACGCGCTTGCCGGAGAGATCGAGGTCGGTCATGCGAACGATGGACATAAGCAACTCTTTGGCTCTGAAGAAGGAAGGACGCCGCACGGCGCAGACGATCATTGTCCCGGCTGCGCGGGTGCATCGCAAATTAACGGGGACGGAGGTAGTTATGCTTAACGGGGACGGAGGTAGTTAAGCGGATGCTACTTAACAGGGACGGAGGTAGTTAAGCGCGCTTAACTACCTCCGTCCCTGTTTGGCTGGCGCAGCAGGCTCACCGCGAAGCCACCGACAATCAGTACGCCGATCACCAGCAGCGCCCACAGCAGCCACTGTTTCCAGTCGCGCTGCGGGGCCACTGCGGCATCGCCGGCGAGGACTTGCGGTGCGCCCTGCACCGTTGCCTGCGCCGGTTGCCACTGCGCGCCATGCTGCTCGCGCAGCTGCGCGATCACCGTGGCCACCGGCGCCTCCTGGCGTTCGGCACGGAGGCTGCCGGCGGCGACCGTAAACGGCGGCTCGCCTTGGCTGAGGAACACCAGCGCTTCGGGCTGGTAACCAAGCTTCAGCGTCGGCGCAGGCATCGACTGCGCCTGGCCGGCCACCAGCTTCCAGTAGCGGTCACGCGTGCTGCGCGTCAGCGGCTGGGTCTGCGATTGGCGTCGGTCGGCGGCGTCCTGCAGTTGATAGGCCACCCACGGGCCGGCACGCACCTGCCACGGTTGGTCGGCATCATCGCGGCTCAATAGCGTCCACTGCACCACGCTGTTGTCGGCGGTGGCGATATCGGCCTGCGCGATCGGGAAGCGCCCGTCCAGCTGATACTCGAATTCACCGGGCTTGCCTGCGGTACCGGTCAGCGACTGCCAGCGCCACGCGATCGCCTGCGCGGTCGGCACCAGCTCGGCCTGCACGGTGGACAACGCCGGCAAGGCATCGGCGCCGATCGGCAGGATCCGGAAGTACTTGGCCTGGCGCGCGATCTCGATGCGGCGCTGCTGCAGGCGGCGACCTTCATGCTGCAGGTCCACCAGCGGCACGTCGTCGGCGATGCGCAGCCAATCGCGCAGATCATTGCTCATTTCCACACGCACGCGCGCCTGCAGCGGCGACTGTGTCTGCCAGTCCAGGCGCAGGGCCTGCACGCCGGTCTTGAGGGCACTGGCGTCGATCAGCCAGCCGGCCGGTTGTCCGGCCGCCCCACCCCGCCCCAGCCGCGCTTCCACCCGGCGCACGCTGCCGTCGGTATTACGCTCAGTCAGCAGCTGCAGGTCATCGCCGGAGGTGCCGGCCATGGGGGGCAGCGGGAACCACGACAGCGTCTGCCATTGCGGTGCCTGCGCCAGTGGCTGGTCGGCGGCCAGCAACGCCGACGGCAGTGCCTGGCCTTGTGCGTTGAACACCTGCACATCGGCCAGGCGTGGCGATACCGCAGTGCGGTACACGCCATCATCGAGCGTCAGCCGGTACGCGCCGGCCTGCGGCTGTGCGAGCTGCAGCGGCCATTGCTGGCGATAGGCCTGGCGGTCGTCGGTGGACTGGGCCTGGGCTAATGCCAGCGTCGGAAACGCCAACGCAGCGAGGAGGATCAGCGGGCGAAAGGTCTTCAAGACTGTGGCTCCACGGTGGGGTCCGGCGCGCGTGGCGGCGCCGGTGCCAGATAGCCCACGACCGTGCACAGCAGGCCGTAGGCGATGAAAGAAGAAATGCCCAGCAGGTTGCCCAGATGCTGGCGGTCGATCAGGACCAGCTTGGCCAGCACCACCCCCATCAGCACCGCACCGACCAGCCACAGGACGCGTTGCCCGCGGCGCGAGCCCCACACCCAGCTGATCACGCCGAGTACGCTCCAGACCACGGTCAGGCTGGTCTGGGCCAGGGTCGAAGACCACAAGCGCTCGTTCCACGGCACCCCGCCCCAGTGGTGCACGGCATGCAGGGTGATGCTGGTCAGGGCGACGAAGCCGGCAATCGCCACCAGCGGTATGCGCAGGGCACGCAGGCCGTCCGGCGCCTGCGCGGACCACAGCCAGCGCCCGGCCAGCACCAGCACCGCCAGCTGCACCAGTTCCACCGGGTTGAGCAGCGGCAGCCACGGCAACGGTGCGGCGCCGGCTGGCACCAGCAGCAGACCCGCCCAGCTCACCCCCAGCACGGCGAACAAGGTGGTCTGCAGCGGTGTGCGCATGGCGTCGAAACGCTCGCCGAGTGGCACCGTCAGCCAGCGCCAGCGCAGCAGCGCCACCGCGGTGACCAACAGCCACGGCAGCAGCATCAGGGCCAGGCCCCAGCCCTGTGCCAATGCGAAGCGATCGGCCAGCCACAGGCAGGCCAGCGACACTACCGACGGCCACAGCAGCCACCACAGGAACTGGGCAGCCAGCGAGCTGCGGTCTTGACCACCGCGCAGGCACCACAGGCTGCGCACACCCAGCAGCGCGAACACGGCCCAGGCCAGCGCGCCATGACCCGCGAACGGTTGCTGATGCACGTCGGCCTGCCACAGCGCCAACGGGAACGCGGCCAGCACCATCGCCAGCGTGGTCAGCACCAGCGCGCGCGCCGGCCAGCGGCGATGCATTTCGGCAGCCAGCCACGCGGTGACGGCCGCGGCGATCAGCAGCGCGTCGGGCTCGGTGCGGTGGGTAACGAAGCGCAGGATCTCGTGACTGACACTGCCCAGCCACCACAGCAGGCCCCACAGGTAGTAGACGATGGCCGGCGCATCGCGCTGCGCGCGACGGTAGCTGAAGGCGGCGGCAAAACCGGCCAGCGCCAGCAGCAGGCCACTCATGAAGGTCGGGTTGGCAATGGCCGTGGCGTCCAGATGCCAGTAGTCCGCGCCAACCACGAAGCCGAACGCGGCGCCCAGGATCAGCAGCGCACCGGCGATCTGCGGCAGCCAGCGCTGCTGGCGCAGGCCCAGCCATGCCAAGGCGGCACCTTCCAGGGCGAACACGCTGGCGGTGGCGCGTGCGGACAGTGCCAACGGCACCGCCAGTGTCGCAAAGCCCACCGCGAGTACCGCGTGCGACTGACCCAGCGCGGCGTAGCGCTCACGCTTGATCAGCGCCCAGGCCAAGCCGGCATACAACGCGGCCAACGCGAGCGAACACAACGCCAGCAGCAGCCGGTCGTCATGCAGCAGGCCGGCCTGCAGCGAGAACGCGATCAGCGGCGTGCCGAACACCAGGCTGCCATCGATCAGATCGCGTTTTTCCGCGTTCTGCCGGCGCGCATAGAGGATCGGGATCAGCAGGTAGAAAGCGAAGAACAGCAGCAGGAACGGCTCGGTACTGGCGAACTTGTCCGCGCTGTACTGAAGCACGCCCCAGGCCGTACCGATGCCGAACGTGAACGCGAAACCAAGCAGGTTCAGCGCGCGCCACGGGCGCCACCAGGCAATGGCAAGGATCGCGGCGTTGAGCACGGCGTAGTACGAGAACAGCGCGACATGGTTGCCGCTGCCGGTGGACAGCCAGATCGGCGCCATGAAGCCGGCCAGAATGCCGAGCACGGCCAGCGTGCGCGAGTTCTGCACCACCGCCAACACGCCCATGCTGGCGATCAGCAGCACGCTGAGCGCAAAGGCCGGCGCGGCGGGTATCAGGTCGTAGCGTTTGAACGCAGCGAAGATGGTCAGCAGCAGCACGCCGATCGCCCCACCCTGCAGCGCCAGCGCAAACAGGCGCCGGGTATCGCGCTGCACCCAGCCGAACACCAGCCCGGCCAACGCGGCGACCGCGATGGCGGCCAGGCGCAGCTCGATCGGTGCGTTCAACCACCCCTGGTCGCTGGCGTACTTGAGCAGGGCGGCCACACCGGCCAACAGCACCAGCATGCCGATCTTGACCGGCACGTTGCCCTCGGTGAACCACTGTTTGATGGTGCCGACGATGCGCTCGCCGATGCCGGGGCCTTCTGGTTCGGCCGGCAGGATCGGGGCAACCGGCGGCACGGGCGCCGATGGCGGCAGCGGCGGTGGCATCGCGGCAGCCGCGGCAGGTGCAGCAGTGGCGTCCGGGGTCTGGACGGGCGTCTCCACTGCGGGCTGCATGGCGAAGTCCAGCGGCGCGGCCACCGTGTCCACGGATTGGATATCCGTCCAGCGCAGCGGCCGCTCGGGCTCGGCCGGGGCCGACGATGCTTCCCAGGCAGATCCGGCCGCACGTTGCTCCAGCGCGGCCACGCGGCGGCGCAGGCCGGCGATCATCACCAGCGCCACGATCAGCAGCAGCGGGATCGCCAGCAGCACCAGCACCAGCAGGACAATCAGAGCTTCCATTCCAAGCCATCCTCAAGAGGTCGCCACGGCTGCGCCCGACAGGCGCAGTGCCGATGGCACGCGGGCCATGCTAATGGATCGGCGGCACGGGCGGGATCAAGGCGCTGATTGGTCTGCCTGAAACGACAGACCCCGGCACGGGGCCGGGGTCTGTGGAATGACGCAGGAGCAGCGCTGGCTTACGCAGCGACGACCTTGACCATTTCCAGGCACTTGTTGGAGTAGCCCCATTCGTTGTCGTACCACGACACCAGCTTGACGAAGGTGCCATCCAGCGCGATGCCGGCATCGGCGTCGAACACCGAGGTGTGGGTTTCGCCGCGGAAGTCGGTCGCCACGACCTTGTCTTCGGTGTAGCCCAGGATGCCCTTCAGCGCGCCTTCGCTCTGCGCCTTCACTTCAGCGCAGATCTCGGCGTAGGTGGCTTCCTTCTCCAGCTCGACGGTCAGATCGACCACCGACACGTCCGAGGTCGGCACGCGGAAGCTCATGCCGGTCAGCTTCTTGTTCAATTCCGGGATCACCACACCGACGGCCTTGGCCGCACCCGTGGACGACGGAATGATGTTTTCCAGGATGCCACGGCCACCGCGCCAGTCCTTGTTGGACGGGCCATCGACAGTCTTCTGGGTGGCGGTCGCGGCGTGCACGGTGGTCATCAGGCCACGCTTGATGCCCCACTTGTCGTTGATGACCTTGGCAAGCGGTGCCAGGCAGTTGGTGGTGCACGACGCGTTGGAGACGATCGCCTGACCGGCGTAGGTCTTGTCGTTCACGCCGAACACGAACATCGGAGTGTCGTCCTTCGACGGTGCCGACAGGATCACCTTCTTGGCGCCCGCGTCGATGTGCTTCTGCGCGGTTTCCTTGGTCAGGAACAGGCCGGTGGATTCGATGACGACATCCACGCCGACTTCGTCCCACTTCAGGTTGGCCGGATCACGTTCCTGGGTCAGGCGGATCTTCTTGCCGTTGACCAGCAGGTCGTTGCCGGAGACCTCCACATCGGCCTTGAAGCGGCCGTGCACGGAGTCGTACTTCAGCATGTACGCCAGGTAATCCGGCTCCAGCAGATCGTTGATGGCGACGATTTCGATGTCATTGCCGAAGTTCAGCACGGCCGAGCGCAGCACGTTGCGCCCGATGCGACCGAAACCGTTGATGCCAACCTTGATTGCCATGTTCACAAGCTCCTGCAGCCGCGACGGTGCGGCGCCGATGGAAAGGGGTGTTCATTCTAGCAGGGCTGGAACCGGCCCGGCCCGAGGTAGCCAAATGGAAACCGGTTACAACGGTAAGTACCCGGATTGATCCGGATCAAGGCGCGCAGGCGCGTGAACGGGAAAACTGGCGCCATTCCAACCCGCCACGAGACCGACTCATGCGCAAGACCTCCCCCCTCCTGCTCTCCAGCCTGGCCGCCGCGCTGGCGCTGGCCGCCGCCCCCGCGATGGCCCAGTCCAAGGGTGACTGGACGATCGGTGCCGGCGTGCACCAGGTCGCCCCGAAGTCCAACAACGGCTCGCTGGCCGGCGGCACGCTGAAGGTCGATGTGGACAACGACATCAAGCCGACCATCACCGGTGAGTACTTCATTGCCGACAACCTCGGCATCGAGCTCCTGGCCGCGCTGCCGTTCAAGCACGACATCAACATCGCCGGCCTGGGCAACGTGGGCAGCACCAAGCACCTGCCGCCGGTGGTGTCGCTGCAGTATCACTTCAACAGCAAGGGCAAGGTTTCCCCGTTCCTGGGCGCGGGCATCAACTACACCACCTTCTTCAGCGAGAAGACCGGCGGCGCACTGGCCGGCAGCAAGTTGAAGATGGAAGACTCCTGGGGTCTGGCCGCCCATGCCGGCCTGGATTTCGCGATCAACGACAAGGGCTCGCTGCGCGTTGATGTGCGCTGGATGGACATCGACAGCAAGGTCAAGCTCGACGGTGAAAAGATCGGCACCGTCAATATCGACCCGCTGGCTTACGGCGTGTCGTACGTGTTCAAGTTCTGATCGGCGGATCAGAGCCCAACAAGGCAACACCCTCGCAGCAAGACAGTTTCCCCGGCTTCGGCCGGGGTTTTTTTTCGATCTTCTTGCAGCTGTTTGGCACGCATGAGGCGGAGACAGCGCTTGGCCTTCCAGCGAGATGGCCGACCTCAGCCTGCGGCCGGCCAGATCCCGGCAAGCCCGCGCGCGGCCGGCCCGCTAGAATGCCGCGGATGAAAATGCCTTCCCCGCTCCCGGCCACCGCCCTCGCGCTGGCCCTCACCTTCGTTTCCACCGATGCCCTGGCCTGGGGCGCACAGGGCCACCGCCTGGTGGCGCGGATCGCCGAAACCCGGCTGACCCCGCAGGCCCAGGCCGAGGTTGACCGTCTGCTCGCTGCCGAGCCGGACCCGACCTTGCACGCCATCGCCCCATGGGCCGATCAGCTGCGCGCCAAGGACCCAGGCCTGGGCAAGCGATCGGCTGGTTGGCACTACGTCAACATCGCCGAAGACGATTGCCACTATGAGGTGCAGAAACACTGCAAAGACGGCAACTGCGTGGTCGAAGCGCTGAAGGCGCAGACCGCGATCCTCGGTGATCGCAGCAAGTCCGACGCCGAGCGCGCGCAGGCGCTGAAGTTCGTCGTGCATTTCGCTGGCGACATCCATCAGCCGATGCATGCCGGCTACGGTCACGACAAAGGCGGCAACGATTTCCAGGTGCAGTTCAACAACCGCGGTACCAACCTGCACTCGTTGTGGGACAGCGGCATGCTGAATGAGCAGAAGCTGGACGATGACCAGTACCTCAAGCGTCTGCTCGCGCTGCCCAAGCCGGTGTTCGGCAAGCGCTCCACTATCGATGTTGACGCCGTACAGTGGGCCGAAGCCAGCTGCCGGATCGCCATTGCACCTGGCGTTTACCCGGACAAGCGTACGCTGGGACCCAGCTATTCGGCGACCTACCGCCCGGTCGCCGAGCGCGAGCTGCGCGTGGCCGGTGAACGCCTGGCCGTGCTGCTCAACGACACTCTGGGCAAACGCTGAGGTCAGCATCATGTCACTGCACGTCGCCAGTTTCTTCCATCCGGACAGCCACACCTTCAGTTACGTGGTGCATGACCCGGCGACGCTGCAGGCGGCGGTGATCGATCCGGTGCTGGACTACGACCCGGATACCGATGCATTCGGTGCAGGGCCGCTGCAGCCGCTGCTTGCCCATGTGCGCGACAGCGGCCTGAAGGTGGGTTGGCTGCTGGAGACCCATGCGCATGCCGATCATGTCAGCGCCGGGCGGTGGCTCAAGACGCAGTGGCCCGAGGCGACGCTCGCCATGGGCCAGGGCATCGTGCAGGTGCAGCGGACCTTCGCGCCGCGCTACGCGCTGGATGTCCCGACCGATGGCTCGCAGTTCGACCATCTGTTCGCCGATGGCGAGCGCTTCACCCTCGGTGATATCGACGCCGAGGTGATCGCAGTACCGGGCCACACCAGTGACAGCGTCGCCTATCGCATCGGCGATGCGCTGTTCACCGGCGATTCGCTGTTCATGCCCGACGGTGGCACCGCCCGCTGCGATTTTCCGGGCGGTGATGCAGGACAACTGTACCGCTCGATCCAGCGCATGCTGGCATTGCCCGATGCGACCCGTGTCTTCGTCTGCCACGACTACGGTCCCGGCGGCCGCGAGGTCGCCAATCAAACCACCATCGGCGAACAACGCGCGCACAACATCCATCTGCGCGATGGCATCAGCGAGGCGGACTTTGTCGCCACCCGCCAAGCCCGTGACGCCACCCTGCCCGAGCCGAAACTGATGCAGCCCTCGGTAAAGGCCAACCTCCAGGGCGGTCCGGAAAGGTAGCGCCGGCCGCTGGCCGGCACCCCCTTATTGCCCGGTTGGCACAGGACGCCTTGCCTGTTCAGCGTCCTTGCCGCCGCACCACGTGTTGCCCTTTCACGATCTCGAACGTGAAGCCGTACAGCAGGCTTACCGGCACCGGTTCGATGCGCTCGGCGCCTTCGCAGTCTCCCCGATCCGTCGGCACGCGCTGCGGGGGAAAATGACAGACCGCTGCGGGGGTGTAGCGCCACATCGCCACGGCTTCCTGCGCGGCCTGCATGAGCGGCGCGTTCTGCGGCGCGTTGCCGGCCGCGCACTCGCCGCGATCACTCAACGGCACACTGCGCTCCACCCTGCCCTGCGCATCGATCACCACCTGCAGGCACACCATGGTCGGTGCCAGCTCGCGCCGAGGATCGCGCTCCCCGACCACCGGATCGGGCGCCGCGTAGAGCTGCGGCATGCGGTAGCCCTCGGTGGGGCCGAGCTGATACGTCCCCACCTGCGCGCTCCCGGTCGTGCCCACGCTGGCCTGCAGACGCTGGTGGTCGACGTTCTCGGCACGCGTGTCCACCGTGGTCAGCGACGGTTGACTGGCGCAGCCGGCCACCAGCATCGCCAAGACCACAGCCAGCGCCCCCCGCTTCACAGCGTCGGATCCGATGCATCCAATTCGAATGTCATGGGAATCTTCAACGCCGAGGCAACGGCATGTCCGTTCTTGCGCGCCGGTTCGAACGTCCATTGCCTGGCCGCAGTGACCGAGGCCTCGTCGAACACGCCGGCCGGGGTCGAGCTGAGTACGCGGACATCGCCCGGCTTGCCGGCCGCGTCCACCTCCACGCGCAGTATCACCTTGCCGGAAATGCCCTGATCGAACGCCGCCTTGGGGTACTTCGGGGGCGTCAGATCACGGGCCTGTGCGTTTACATCGCTGGTTGCCGCTTTGGCCTGCGCCGGCTCGTCGCCTGCGCCGCCCTGGCTGGCCCATGCCACCGTGCAAAGCCCCACACACAACCCGACCACCAGCACCTGCCCGACCATCCACGGCAATGCGTTCCGCTTGTGTTCCTTCAACATGGCAATACGCTCCTTCAACAGCGGTTGGCTGCGCCAGTGGCAGGCCATCGGTGCAACCGGGTGGACCAACTGCGCCTTGAGCAACGCGTTGGCGTAAAGCCGGCGCAGGGCCGGATGCGGGTCGACCGTGCGTGCGTCGCAGGCCAGTTCCTGGTCCCGCAGGAACCGGCGCGCCACCCACGGCAGCAGCGGGTGGAACCAGAACACGCAGCGCAGCAGGGCCAGCGCGGCGTTTGCCCAGGGATCGCCATGACGGCGATGGCTGTGTTCGTGCCGCAGAATCAGCTCTTGTTCGGCGGGGCTGAAACGCTGCTCAAAGTCCGGGCCGACCACGATCCGCGGCCGCCACAGGCCGACCAGTGCCGGCAGGCCGGGATCGCCAGTGGCCTGCCAGCTGCCATCCCCGCGCTGTTGCAGCTCGCCCAGCGCATGTTCAAAGCGACGTTGCGCCCGCCAGCTGAGGCCAGCCATCGCCACCGCGCCGAGCAACCACATCGTCATCAGCAGCAGCGGCCACTGCGAAGCATCGCTGGGCACGGCCGGCGCGCGCAGGGCCGAGGCCATGACCATCACCGGCTCTGTCTCAGTGATCGGCAGCCGTGGCAGTGGCAGACAAGGCACCACCAGCATCAACGGCAGCACCCACCAGCTGCGATACGCCAGCGCCGCGCCGCCCAGACGAAGCAGCACCGGCCGTGCGGCGGCCACCACAAGCGCCGCCAGCGCCAGCCACACGCTGGCCTGCAGCAACCCATCAAGCAGCTCAGTCATGGTCCAGCTCCCGGATCAGTTGCTTGAGCTCGGCGATGTCCTGCGCGCTGAGCTCCCCGCGCTGGCTGAAATGCGCGACCAGCGGCGCAACGCGACCATCGAACACCCGGTCCAGAAAGCCCTCGCTCTGCTCGGCCACCCACGCCTGGCGCTGCAGCACCGGCGAGTAGAGATAGCGGCGCCCATCGCGGCTGGCACTGATCGCGCCTTTGGTCAGCAGCCGGTTGAGCAGCGTCTTGATGGTGGGCTCTGCCCAGTCGCGGCTGGCCAGCGCGGCCATCACCTCATCGGCGCCCAGCGGATGATGGCGCCACAGCACCTCCATCACGACAGCTTCGGCTTCACTGATCTGGCTCATCATTTACATCCGTAATCGACAGCTCGATTACGCCCGTAATCAGCGCGGGTGTCAACCCCTTCAACAGCCGGTTCATGCATCCACCGCCAGCGTCGGCGCATACCCCGACGGCGCCTTCGATGAGGCGCTGCCGAACATCCGATGGCGGTGCAAGGTTCGTGCGCGTCGGCGATGACGTCCCGCGTCGCCGTCTGTTCAACCCCGGAATGCTGTAATGGCCCGCATGATTCCGCAGGATAGCGCCGCATGACCGAACACCTGACCGACCTCGACGCCGCCGTCGACTGGCTGCTGCAGCGGGTCGATGGCCCGCTGCGCATTGGCGCACCACTGGCGCTGGGCAAGCCGCACCGGCTGCTCAACGCCCTGTACGCGCGCGTGGAAAACGATGCCTCGCGGCCGCTGCAGCTGTATACCGCGCTGTCGCTGAATCCGCCGCGCGGCGGTGCCGGGCTGGAAGCTCGCTTCATGATGCCGTTCGCCGAGCGTCATTTCGGCGCAGACTTCCCGCGCCTTGCGTATGCCGATGCGATGGTGCGCGACCAGCTGCCGGCGCATGTGCAGGTGGAGGAGTTCTACATGCAGTCCGGTGCACTGCTCGGCTCGTCGCAGGCGCAGCGCAGCTACACCAGCCTCAACTACACGCACGCCGCCGATGCGGTAGCCCAGCGCGCGCCGCACGCGATCGTGCAGAAAGTAGCGATGCGCGCGAATGATCGGCGCCTGTCGCTGTCGTGCAACAACGACATCACCCAGGACACGCTGGATGCGATGGTCGCGCGCGGGCTGCCCCGGCCGTTGATGATCGCCGAGATCGATCCGCAGCTGCCGTATCTGGCCGGCTCGGCCACGGTGGACGTGTCCTTCTTCGATCTGGTGATCACCCCGCCCGGGCCGTACCCGGAACTGTTCGGTCTGCCGCGCCAGCCGGTCAGCGATGCCGACTATGCCATCGGCCTGTACGCCAGCACGCTGGTGCGCGATGGTGGCACGCTTCAGATCGGCATCGGCACGCTGGCCGATGCACTCAGCCATGCGCTGGTACTGCGGCATACCGACAACGCACGGTATCGCCAGATTCTGCAGGCGCTGGATCCCGGCCTTGCCCACCACCCCACCGTGCTGGAATGCGGTGGCCTGGAGCCGTTCGAGATTGGCCTGTATGGCTGCAGCGAAATGCTCAACGAAGGCTTCCGCCGGCTGGTCCAGACCGGCGTGATCCGGCGCAAGGTGCATGACGATCTGGCGCTGCTGCAGCGCATCGAGAACGGCACCGCGTGGACCACCGATTACGCCACCCTCGAGGCCGAGGGCCAGTACCTGCACGGTGCGTTCTACCTGGGCTCGCCGGAGTTCTACCAGTGGCTGCGCGACCTGCCCGATGACGAGCGCAGCGCGATCGGCATGCGCCGCATCAGTGAGATCAACCAGCTCTACGGTGGCGATGAAACGCTGGAGCGGATGCAACGCCGCGATGCGCGCTTCTTCAACTCCTGCATGATGGCCACCGCGCTCGGCGCCGCTGTCTCCGATGCACTGGAAGACGGGCGCGTGGTCTCCGGCGTGGGCGGCCAATACAACTTCGTGGCGATGGCGCATGCCCTGCCCGGCGCCCGCAGCGCGCTGATTTTCCGCGCCACCCGTGAGGACAAGGGCGTGCTGCAGTCCAACGTGCGCTGGAACTACGGGCACACCACGATCCCGCGGCATCTGCGCGATCTCTACATCAACGAGTACGGCATCGCCGATCTGCGCAACATGACCGACGAGGACTGCGTGATCGCCATGACGGCGATCACCGATGCGCAGTTCCAGGCGACCCTGCTGGACAAGGCGAAAGCCTCGAAGAAGCTCGCGGGTGGTTTCACCGCGGCCGGTGATGGGCAGCGCAACACCGCCGCCGCCGTCAGCGCCGCGCTGGCGCCGTTCCGCCAGTCCGGCCTGCTACCGGACTATCCGCTGGGCAGCGATTTCACCGAAGTGGAGCAGCACCTGGTCAAGGCGCTGGGCTGGCTGAAGCAGAACACGCAGACGCCGATGGCCAAGCTGCGCACGGTGCTGGCGGCGGTGACGCAACCGGCCGGTGATGGGGATCAGGCCTATCTGCAGCGGATGGGACTGGAAGCGCCGAAGACGTTCGGCGAACGCATCGAGGCGCGGCTGGTGCGGTTGGGCTTGGCGCGCACGGCGTGATGCGCGCCGTCTTGGCACGCGGGTAGTGCCGGCCGCTGGCCGGCTCGCGCCAGGTCAGGGCAGACGGCAGATGATCGCGCCGTTTATCAATCCAGAACGCAGAAGGCCGGCTTTCGCCGGCCTTCCGTTTGATGGCGCCGAGCGTGGCTCGACGCCATCCAGCCGCCATCAGTTCGCCAGCTGCGCCTTGGCCGCAGCCACGACGTGCTCGGCGGTGATGCCGAAGTGCTTGTACAGCGCGTCCGCCGGGGCCGACGCACCGAAGGTGTCGATACCCACCACCGCACCGTCCAGGCCCACGTACTGGCGCCAGAAACCAGTGACACCGGCTTCCACGGCCACGCGGTTGCGCACGGCGTTGGGCAGCACGGACTCGCGGTACGCCGCGTCCTGACGTTCGAATACATCGGTCGAGGGCATCGACACCACGCGGGTCTTGATGCCGGCGGCATCCAGTTCCGCCTTGGCGGTCACGGCCAGGCCCACTTCCGAACCGGTGCCGATCAGGATCACGTCCGGCACGCCGCCTTCGGCATCGGCCAGCACATACCCACCGCGCGCGATCTGGGCGACCTGCTCGGTGCTGCGCGGCTGGTGCGGCAGGTTCTGGCGGCTGAACACCAGGCAGCTCGGGCCGTCCTTGCGGGTGATCGCCGACTTCCAGCTCACCGCCGATTCGACCGCATCGCACGGGCGCCACACATCGTTGTTCGGGATGTAGCGCAGCGAGGCCAGGTGCTCCACCGGCTGGTGGGTCGGACCGTCTTCGCCGAGGCCGATCGAGTCGTGCGTGTACACGTGGATCGCATGGGCCGGGATCAGCGCGCTCATGCGCACGCCGTTGCGGGCGTAATCGCTGAACACCAGGAAGGTGGCATCGAACGGAATGAACCCGCCATGCAGGGCCAGGCCGTTGGCGATGGCGGTCATGCCGAACTCGCGCACGCCGTAATAGACGTAGTTGGCGTTCGGGTCATCGGTGGCGACCGACTTGCTGGCCTTCCACAGGGTCAGGTTGGAGTGCGCCAGATCGGCCGAACCGCCCACCAGTTCCGGCAGCAGCGGTGCGAACGCTTCGATCGCCAGCTGCGAGGCCTTGCGCGAGGCGATGGTCTGGCCATCGGCCTGGACCTGGGCGATGTAGGCATCGGCCTTGGCGATGAAATCGGCCGGCAGCTCGCCGTGCGAACGACGGATCAGCTCATCGGCTTCGGCCGGGAACTGCGCGGCGTACTTGTCGAACTGCTGCTCCCACTCGGCCTGGCGCAGGGTGCCGGTACCGCCGGCACGCCAGCCGGCGTAGATCTCTTCGGGGATCTCGAACGGACCATACGGCCAGCCCAGCTGCTTGCGGGTTGCATCCAGCTCATCCTTGCCCAGCGGGGCGCCGTGGCTGGATTCCTTGCCGGACTTGTTCGGCGAACCAAAACCAATCGTGGTGCGGCAGCAGATCAGGGTCGGCTTGTCGAACTGCGACAGCGCGCTGTCGATCGCGGACTTGATGCTCTCCGGGTCGTGGCCATCGACGCCGCGCACCACGTTCCAGCCATAGGCTTCGAAACGCTCGGGGGTGTTGTCGGTGAACCAGCCATCGGTGTTGCCGTCGATGGAGATGTGGTTGTCGTCCCAGAAGCAGACCAGCTTGGACAGGCCCCAGGTACCGGCCAGCGAGGCGGCTTCATGCGAGATGCCTTCCATCAGGCAGCCATCGCCCAGGAACACCCAGGTGCGGTGGTCGACGATCTCGTGTTCCGGACGGTTGTAGCGCTGTGCCAGGAGTTTCTCGGCCAGGGCGAAGCCCACGGCGTTGGCCAGACCCTGCCCCAGCGGACCGGTGGTGGTTTCCACGCCGGGGGTTTCATGGTGTTCCGGATGGCCGGCGGTCTTGCTGCCGAGCTGGCGGAACTGCTTGAGCTGCTCGATCGGCAGGTCGTAGCCGCTCAGGTGCAGCAGCGCGTACTGCAGCATCGAGCCGTGGCCGTTGGACAGCACGAAGCGGTCGCGGTTGAACCACTTGGGATTCTTCGGGTTGTGACGGAGATAGTCGTTCCAGAGCACTTCGGCGATGTCGGCCATGCCCATCGGCATGCCGGGATGACCGGACTTGGCGGTTTCAACCGCATCAGCGGCGAGGAAGCGGATGGCATTGGCCAACTGGCGGCGGGTAGGCTGCGTCATGGTTCTGTCGGAATCGGGAGGCGGCCGCGAACGTGCGGGCGGCCCATTGTCCCACAGCTGATCGACCGGGTCAGGCCGGAGACAGGCCAGCCGTTAAACGAACACGCCCCGCACGAGGCGGGGCGTCGGGGAGCAGCGGACCTGCGCAGGCTTAGTCGCGCGGGGCCGGCGCGGGTGCCGGGGCCACGGCGGCCACCACCGGGCCATCGTCCACCTCGCCCTTGGCCACCAGGGTGGTCAGGGCCAGATCGCCGGTCACGTTCAGCGCGGTGCGGCACATGTCCAGGAAGTGGTTCACGCCCAGGATCAGGCCGATGCCCAGCGGGTTCACGCCGACCATCGCGCAGATCATCGCCACGACCGGCAGCGAGCCGGAGGGGACGCCGGCGGTGCCGATGCCGCCCAGGATGCAGACCGCCATCACCATGATCTGCTGGCCGATGCTCAGGTCCACCCCGAAGAACTGCGCCAGGAAGATCACCGTCACGCCCTCGAACAGCGCGGTGCCGTTCTGGTTGGCGGTGGCGCCGACGGTCAGCACGAAGCGCGAGACCTTCTGCGGCAGGCCCATCTGGTCGGCCACGCGCAGCGCGGTCGGCAGGGTGGCGTTGCTGGAGGCGGTGGAGAAGGCCATCACGGTGGCCTCCTGGGTATCGCGGAAGAACGCCAGCGGCGAGCGACCGGACAGCCACACGGCCACGCCGTAGGTCACCACCATGTGCAGGCCCAGCGCCAGCACCACCACGCCCACGTAGGCGCCCAGGCGGATGATCAGCTCGAAGCCGAACAACGCGGCCAGGTTGAACATGAAGCAGGCCACCGCGTACGGCGCCAGGCGGATGACCAGGTTGATCAGGGTCATCGAGACTTCGAAGATGCCTTCGATGGCACGACGCAGCGGGGCCACCTTCTCTTCGGGCGAGAGCACCATGCCGATGCCGAACATCAGCGCGAAGAACATCAGCGACAGGATCGCGCTGTTGCTGGAGGCCGCCTCGACCACATTGCCAGGCACGATCGACAGCAGCATGTCCATGCCCTTCGGCGTGCCATGGATACCGGCGACGATCTCCTTGCTGCGCTCGGCATTCTCGGCCAGCATCTGCGCGGCCACGACCGGGTCCACGCCCACGCCGGGCTTGAGCACGTTGACCAGCACCAGGCCGATGCCCACGGCAATGCCGGACAGGACGATGGTGTAGGCCAGTGTCTTCCAGCCGATGCGGCCGAGGGCGCGGATGTCGCCCATCTCCGACACGCCCATGATCAGCGCCGAGAAGATCAGCGGCACGATCAGCATGAAGATCAGATTGAGGAACAGCCCCGACGCCGGGCTGGTGATGTAGTCCATCACCCATTTGGCCACGCCGCTCAGGCCGTCAACGGTGCCGCCAAGGGCATGCACGGTCAGCCCCAGGACCAGGCCGATGATGAAGCCGATGCCCATTTTCCAGTGCAAAGGCAGTTTCTGCCGGGTCGTAGCGGCCTCAGTCATGGAGCGGCGTTCCTCGAAAAAATGAAATCAGCTTAGCAAAGGCGGCCGCCCTGACCGACACGCCTTTTTATGAATGCGCAGTTGGGTACAACGGCGCAAGGCCATTGTTCTGCGCGGCCGCGCGCACCCGCCAGTGTGGTCCGTCATGGAAGGCGCGCCGCAGGTCCTGCCGGGCCTGGCCGACATCGCCGCCCTGCCCGCCCCAGCGGACCTGCTGCATCCGTACCAATGCCTCGCGCTGCTGGGCATCGTCGAGGCGCTCCAGCACCTGTTCCAGGGTCTGCACACCGCCCATGCCCGCCAGCACCGCGACGATCTCATCCAGCCCGCCCGCTTCCATGGCACGGCGCAGATCGGCGTGGGTGTACGCGCTTCCTGCCGCGGCGACGGGAACGCCCCCTTCGGCACTGCGCACAGCAACAGGACGACCGCGACGTCGCCAGCCCCAGACCAGGGTCAACAGCCACAGCACGACCAGCCCGGCCGACAGCCCGATCCAGCCCCACGGCCGTGACGCGCCCTGCGCCGGGGCCAGCTGCAGATTGGTGGAAGATGCCGCCGGCTCGCCCGGCAGGGCCGAGGTGGTATCCACCGGCAAGCTGGGTGCGTCAACGCCACCAACGCCGGTGGCGATGTCCAGCTGGAGGTCCGGCAAGCTGGCACTGCGCGCCTGGCCGGCCGCGACATCCCACCACGCCATGCGCAGCCCCGGCACGGTCAACGGACCGGCCTGACGCGGCACGATCGCAAAGCGCCGGGTGAGCTTGAGCTGCGGCGTGTTGCCGTTGAAGGTTTCATCGAACTGCGGCGGCTCGGCGAACACCTGCGCGCCTGGGCCGACGTCCGGCACCGGCAGCTCCGGGAACTGTGCCTTGGTCGCGCCCTCGGCTATCGCCTCGACCACGATGGTGGCCGCTTCACCGGCACGGCCGGTGGTGGGCGCGGCGGTGTAGCGCAGGCGCAGCCCGTGCAGGGGCAGCCACGGCTGCGGTGCCGAGGCAGGCTGCGCCTGGACCTGCAGCGTGCGCTCGGCCGAGGCGGCACGCAGCCGGCCATCACCGCCGAACATGTCATTGAAGAAGCCCCCCGCGCTGCGCCCGTTGAATTGCGCGGCCGGCAGCACCAGCGGGCCGCTGCGTTCGGGGATCAGCAGAAAGCGGCGCTCCACCACGTTGTAGCGGCGGCCGTTGACCTCGCGCACCTGGCTGCGGTCATCGCCCACCCGCTGCAGCGATGCACCGGCAGGCGTATCGAGCACCAGCTCACCGCTGAGCAGCTGCGCGGCGTAGAACAGCCGCACCACCACGCCCACACTCTGCTGCACATACGGCGTGGGATCGTCGACCTCGGTTTCCAGGAACACGGCGGCATTGCTGCTGGCCGCCGCCGGGGCCGCGGCGCTGCTGGCACCGACCTGCAGGGTGAGCGGCTGGGTCCGGCTGCTGCCGACCTGCAGGGCGGGAATCTGCAGCGTGCCGCTACGCTTCGGCGTGAGCGCGACGGCATACAGCGCGCGCGAGGTGGTCGCGCCGTTGCTCCACTGCACCTGGCGGCTGCTGGTCTGGCTGCTGAGATCGAAGTCGGTCCGCAGCGGGCCGTAGTCAGGCGCGCCGCCGCCCGCATCGGATTCGATGTTGAGGGTGACGGTATCGCCGTCGGTGATCTGCTCGCGGTCGAGCCAGGCACGGGTCTGCGCGTGCGCGGCCATGCTCGCGCACAGCAGCAGGGCAAGCCCGGCGCGCAACCAGCGCTGTATCGTGGAATGTGTCATCGCCCTTCCCGTTTCCTGCGTTCGTTTTCCAGCTGGAACTTGGCCCGCAGCAGGCTGCCCGGGTCATCCGGCACGCGACGCATCCAGGCTTCGACGGCCTGCTGCTGCTCACGTTGCTGCGGCGTGCCGCTGACCTGGCCCTGCGCCTTGCCGGTGCCGTCGTGCTTCCCTTGGCGCTGCATCGCCTGCTGCATGCGCTCGCGCTGGGCCGCGTCGGCCTCGGCCTGCGCCTGGCTGTCGGCAGCTTGCGGCGACTTCTCGCCCGTTGATTGGCCATCCTTCGGATCACCGGACGAGGGCGGCGGCGAACCGTCACCATCCTTGCCCTGTCCCTGTCCCTGCCCCTGCTTCTTGCCGGCGTCGGGCTTGTCGGGCGGGTTCTTTCCGTCTTGCTGATCGTTGTTCTGGTCGTTGTTCCGGGGTGGCTTGCGCTTGCGCGCGGCGTCGACCGCGGCGCGGTTGGCGACCGCATCGGCCATGCCTGGATGCTTCTTCAGCGCGCGGTCGTAAGCATCGATGGCCGCGTCGTACTGGCCCTGCCGCGCCAACGCGTTGCCCAGGTTGTACCAGCCGGCATCGGTATCGATCCCCTCGAACTGCTGCTGCGCCGCCTTGAAGTCGCCCTTGCGGTACGCATCCACGCCGGTGGACAGGCGCTGCTGATCGACCTGATCGCCGCGTTGCCACCACGTGCCGTCTGCTGCGTGTGCAGACGTCGGCATCGCCATTGGCAGCGCTGCCATCATCACCAGCACCGCCAGCGCACCGCGCCGACGGAACGCGAACAAGGCCAGCAACATCAGCGGCGGCAGCAACCAGAAGCCTTCATCGCGCCAGGCACGGCCCTGCCCTTCGCGGCTATCGTCGGCACTGACCCGCGGGGTCAGCACATCAAGCGCGGCCAGATCCTTGTCGTCGCTGGCGATGCGCGCATAGCGACCGCCACCGCGGCTGGCCACGCCGCGCAGGGTGGTCTCTTCCAGGCGCGCCGGCACGATCTGGCCCTCGCCGTTGCGATACGCCGCGCCCTGCGGCGTGCCCAATCCGAGCACGGAGACCACGAAGCCCTGCGCACGTGCCGAGGCCGCGGCCTGCTCGGCATCCGCATCGGCGCGGTCGGTGAGCAGGAGAATGTCGCCGCCGCGCGCACCGGATTGCTGCAGCAGCTTCACCGCGGTTTCCAGTGCACGGTCGGCACGCTGACCATCGCGGGGCATGACGTCCGGTGCCAGCGCGTCCAGATACAACGCGACATTGGCCATGTCGTCGGTAAGTGGCGCCACCGTGTAGGCATCATCGGCGTACACCAGCAGGGCGACTTCGCCGCCTTGGCGCTCGCGCAGCAGCGTGGCCAGTTTGGCGCGCGCCTGCAGCAGCCGCGACGGCGGCAGATCGGTCGCGGTAACGCGCGAGGAGAGGTCCAGTGCAACCACCAGCGGCGACGGCGTCTGCCACAACGGCTGGGCCACCTGCCGCCACGATGGACCGGCCAGCGCCACGACGGCAATCGTTGTGCCGAGCAGCAGCACGATCAACCCACCCCAGGCGCGACGGTCGCGGCCGACCAGCAGATGGCGCAGCAGATGCGCATCGACCGTGTGCCGCCACACATTGCGGCGACGCCGACGCAGCCACCAGATCGCCACCAGCAGCGGCAGCGCCAGCAGCGCCCACAACGCATCAGGGCGCATGAAGTGCAGTGCAGTCAAGTTCGCGATCATCGCCACCGCCTCGGCAGCAGCCAGGCCAGGCCGGCCAGCAGCAGTGCCAACGCCAGCGGCATCGCATAGCGCTCGATCCGCGGCCGCACCGCGGGTCCGGCCGATTTCACCGGCTCCAGGCGTTCCAGCTCGGCGTAGATGCCGGCCAGCTCTTCGGTGTTGCGCGCGCGGAAGGAGCGGCCACCGGTGAGCTCGGCAATCTTGTTCAAGGTGGCCTCGTCGACCGGGTCTTCGCCCGGGGCGATCTGCACGCCAAACAGACTGATGCCGCCGTCGCCGCCAAAGGCCACGGTATAGACGCGCACGCCTTCGGTCTGCGCCAGTTCGGCCGCACGCAGCGGTTCAAGCACGCCGGCGTTGCTGACGCCGTCGGTAAGCAGGATCAGCACGCGCTGGCCCTCGGGTTGTTCGCGCAGGCGTTTGACCGCCAGCGCGATCGCATCGCCAATGGCGGTCTCGCGACCGGCCAGCCCGACCACGCTGTCGCGCAGCTGGTCGCGCACGCTGGTGAGGTCGGCGGTCAACGGGGTCAGGGTGTAGGCACGCTCACCGAAGATCAGCAGCCCAACCCGGTCGCCCACACGGCGGTCGAGGAAATCGGCGAGCACGGCCTTGGCCGCCGTCAGCCGCTCCACCACCTGATTGCCGAGCATCATGTCCGCTTCGCTCATGCTGCCGGACACGTCCACCGCGAGCATCATCTGCCGGCCCTGCTGCGGCGGCGTCACCGCCTCACCCAACTGCTGCGGCCGCGCGGCGGCCACGCACAGGCAGGCCCAGGCAAGCCACAACACGGCACGGCCCAGCCCTGCCCCGGCGCGGCCCGAGGCAGCACCCAGCGACTGCAGTTGATCGGCCGCATACGGCACCCGCAACGCGGCACCCGCGCCGGGCCGCGAGGGCCACCAGCGCATCAGGATCGGCAACGGTAGGGCCAGCAGCATCCACGGCCACGCCAGCCCGTCGAGCCAGCTCAACCATGTCGGCAGTGTGAGCGCGATCATCGGCGCCGCTCCGTCAACAGCGACAGGTAGCGGCGGCGTGCGAGCACCCGCAACCGCTGCACGGCCTCGGCATCCACGCTCGGCCGGTAGCCGCCATCGCGCAGCAGCGCGCCGTCGCCCTCGGAGAAAGCCCGGCTGTTCGTTTCATCGAGGAAGGCCAGCCATTCACTGCCCTGCAGGCGTTCGGCGCCGGGCTGGTACCGACGTGCCGCGCGACGCAGCAGCTCGGCAATCGCCGCGACCTCCAACACTGGCGAACCGGCCTGGGCTATCTGGGCATCGAACAGAGCCAGCCAACGCTGGCGTGCACGGCGCCGGCGCCATTGCCAGATCCAGATCGCGGCCACCACCACGATGATGGCGGCCAACACCAGCCACCAACCCGGCGCAGGCGGCCACCACGACGGTGACGGTGGCAGCTGCACATCGCGCAGCGGCAGCGACGCAGCGGCGCTCATGCCACCACCGCGGTTGGTAACGGGCTCAGCCAGCTGTCGCTCGCGTCATCGGTGGCGACCACATGCACCTGGATGCGGCGCGCGGCCAGACTGTTCTGCAGCGCTTCCAGTGGGGCCACGAAACGGTCGCGCCAGTGTTCGCGCACCGCTGCGCTGCCCAGATCCAGCAGCACGCGGCGGCCCTGCGAAAGAAACGGCAATGCCTCGGCCGGCGGTGCCAGCTCCAGCGGATCGACCAGCAGCATCACCACCACTTCATGGTGCATGGCCAAAGCGGCCCACCGCGCAGGGCTGATCGAGGCCGCGCGCGCCGGATCGGCCAGCACCACCACGCGTGCACCGGGGCGCAGCAGCCGCGCCGCCTGCTCCAGCGCGCGATCCAGGCCGACGTCTTCGGCCGGCGGTTCGGCGTACCAGCGGGTCAGGGCATCGAGCACGCGCAGCACACCGCGCGTGCCGCCGGCCGGTGCGATCGGCGGCTCCTGGGTGCTGCCACGCACGGCAGCAAGGCGGTCGCCCTGGCGCTGCGCCAGCCACGCCGCGACGGCACCCACGCGTGCGGCCTGCACGGATTTGAAGCGGACCCGCGTGCCGAAATACAGCACCGGGTCGGTATCGGCGACCAGCAGCGTCAAGCGCTCGCGCTCGGCCTGGAAGAGTTTGGTATGCGCGCGCCCGGTGCGCGCGGTGACGCGCCAGTCGATATGCCGGGCGTCATCGCCCGGCACGTACTCGCGCGATTCGGCGTACTCCATGCCGCGCCCACGCGCGGGCGACGGCGCACTGCCGGCATGACCGTGCCGCCCACGCCGCGCGGGTGGCGCGCGATGCGCACTGCGGCGCAACGCCACCAGTTCGGCCAGGCTGGGCTGCAGGCCATCGCCTTCCAGCGGCGTGGCCGTATGCACGGGCAAGTCCATGGCGCTCAGGGCGCCGGCACGCGGGCCAGCAGCTCGGCAACCAGCCGTTCGCCATCCCAACCCTCGGCGGTGGCTTCGTAGCTGGGCAGCACGCGATGCCGCAGCACGTCCGGGGCCACGCTGCGCACGTCTTCCGGCGTCACGAAGTCACGGCCGGCCAGCCAGGCGCGGGCGCGCGCGCAACGCTCCAGCGCGATCGAGCCACGCGGGCTGGCGCCCCAGGCGATACGCCGGGCAAGCGCCGGGTCATAGCGGGCGGCATCGCGCGAGGCCAGCACGATTTCGATGAGATACCGCTCCAGCGCCGGCGCCATGTGCAGCGACAGCACCGCCTTGCGTGCAGCGAACACATCGCTCAACGGCATGCGGGCAGGGGCGGCGGCCGGGGTGGACAGCGCTTCGCGGGCCCGCTCACGCGCCAGCCGCAGGATCTCGGTCTCGGCATCCGAATCCGGGTAGCCGATCCGGACGTGCATCAGGAAGCGGTCAAGCTGGGCTTCGGGCAACGGGAAGGTGCCCTCCTGCTCGATCGGGTTCTGCGTGGCCATCACCAGGAACAGCGACGGCAGCGGATAGGTGTGGCGACCCACGGTGACCTGGCGCTCGCCCATCGCTTCGAGCAGCGCGGACTGCACTTTGGCCGGCGCGCGATTGATTTCGTCGGCGAGCAGGATCGGGTGGAAGATCGGGCCAGGCACGAACTCGAAGCGGCCTTCCTGCGGGCGCCAGATCTCGGTGCCGGTCAGATCGGCCGGCAGCAGATCGGGCGTGAACTGCACGCGGGAGAAATCCGCATCGAGCCGGGCGGCCAGCGCGCGGATGGCCGTGGTCTTGGCCAGGCCGGGTGCGCCTTCCACCAGCAGATGGCCATCGGCCAGCAGCGCAGTCAGCAGGCGCTCCACGAGCGCGCTCTGGCCAACGATCTCGGCGGACAAGGCGTCGCGCAGTGCGCGGAACGCGTCGTGCAGGCGGTCGTGCTCCACCGGAGCGGATGAAGCGGTATCAGGCATGGGGGGCGGCAGATTCATGGCATCCATGTGACCTCCACGGTGGGCAGAGGTTCCATTCCCATGATGGCAGGACAGCAGCGGTTACGACATCAAGATTGGCTGAACACGAAACCGGTCACCGGCGGATCCCACGCTAGGCCGCGTTCGAACCGACGACACGGCCCTCAGTGGAGTAGATCGCGCTGCAGTAGGGGCCGGACATCACGAAGCGCCGGCACGCCTGAGGCCGGTCGTCATAGATGCTGCAGTTCATGCGCTGGCGGTCCAGCGCCACGCACCATCCGTCCGCACTCCGGGCCATCACGCGCAGCCCGCCCGGCCGTTCCGTGGTCAGATCCGCCGGAATGCAGTCCGATGCCTCAAGCACCACGGTCAGGCGACAACACTGCGCGCCGCAGCTGGAACAGTTGGCCCTTGCCATGGAAAATCACACGCTTCTGCGAAACATCAAGGGGCAGCATAGCGCGGATCCCTCGCCCACCCGGTGATGCCCGTCCGCCCCGCAAACGGGAAAGGGCCGCACTGGGCGGCCCTTTCCTTGGTGCACTGAGACGCGCGTCAGTTGACGGCCGGGGTGTTCCGGGACACACGCAGCACCTTGGGGGTCACGAACACCAGCAGTTCGGCCTTGTCCTTGTTGCGGCTGCGCTTCTTGAACAGATTGCCCAGGAACGGCACGTCCCCAAGGAACGGCACCTTGTTGACACTGTTGCGGTCAGTGAACTCATACACGCCACCGATCACAACGGTCTGGCCATCATCGACCAGCACGGCGGTATTCACTTCACGGCGGTTGATGGTCGGCACGGTGCCGTAGCCATCCAGCACGATGTAGCTCTCCACTTCGTCCTTCTTGACCGCCATGTTCAGGAACACGCGGTTGTCGTTGGTGATGGTCGGGGTGACCTTCAGCTCGAGCACCACTTCCTTGAACTGCACGTTGGCCTGGGCCACACCGCCTGCGCCGCCACCACTGATGGTGACGTAGCCGATTTCCTTACCCTGTTTGATCACCGCTTCACGCTGGTTGGTGGTGACCACGCGCGGGTTGGAGATCACTTCGCCGCGGGATTCTTCCTGCATCGCCGACAGCTCGACGTCCAGCAGGTAGCCCGCGTTGAGGATCGACAGCGCCAGCGAACCGGGGCTCTTGAGCGCGTCGACCGGCAGGTTCCAGTTCAGGCCACTGTTGATCGTGGACGGGGCGCGGACCGGAATCGAGCCGGTGCGGCCACCGGCCACCCAGTCGTTGATCGCTTTCTGGTACTCGAAATCCTTGGCCGAACGGTCGTTGATGTTCTTGCCGTTCTGCGCCAGGTCACCACTGAAGTAGACATTGTCGCGGCTGCCGCTGATGCCGAACTTGGCGCCGAGCTCGCGGGCGAACGTATCGGTGGCGATGACGATGCGGCTCTCGATCAGGACCTGGTCGACCGGGCGGTCGATCACGTTGATCAGTTCACGCATCCGCGCGATCTTCTTCGGGATGTCGCTGATCATCAGCGTATTGGTGCGCTCGTCAGCCACGATGCGGCCGCGCGAGGACAGGAAGCCGCTTTCTTCCTGCGAGTTGCTGCCGCTGCCACTGCCGCTGCTGCCGCTGTTGCCGCCACCGATACCCTTCGCTTCGGTCAGGGCTTTGAAGATGACCGCGGCGTTGTGGTAGTTGATCTGGATGTAATCGGTGACCAGGTCTTCGCGGTTTTCGATCGCGATACGTGCGTCTTCCTTGTCCTGCTCGAACTTGGCCAGCTCCGGCTGTGGCGCCACCCAGATCACGCCGCCATCGCGGCGCTTGTCCAGGCCTTTGGCCCGCAGCACGATGTCCAGCGCCTGGTCCCACGGCACGTTGATCAGGCGCAGGGTCACATTGCCCTGCACACTGTCGGAGGCCACCACATTGAGATTGGACTCCTCGGCCACCAACTGCAGCACCGTCCGCACCGGCACGTCCTGGAAGTTGAAGGTCACCGGCTTGCCGCTGTAGCCGCGCTGGGCAACGGATGCCGCTGCCTGGCTGACGGTCGTGGCATTGACCGCACCGGTCGCCGGCGCCGCCTGGCGCGGGCTGATCTCGACCACGTACTCGTTGCCGCTCTGATACGCGAGCGATTCGAACGCGGTGTTGGTGTTCAGCACCAGCTGGGTACCACCGCCATACGGCTTGGCGTCGATACGCTGCACCGGCGTGGCGAAGTCGGTGACGTTGATCGGCTTCTGCAGAGCCTCAGGCAGACGTGCGTTGCCGACATCGATGACCACGCTGTTGCCCTGGCTGCGCAGGTCCGGGCTGGCCCCCTGGCCATCGAACTGCAGGATCAGCCGGCCGGCGCCATCGTCGCCGCGCTTGAAGTCGATCTTTGACACCGAGAGCGACGCCGGCGCAGTGGCCGCGGCTGGCATGCCCGCTGGCTTGGCCGCGGTCGCACTGGGCGTCGCCGCCATCAACGTGCCGTTGGCCACCATGAGCGCGACTCCCAGCGCGCACAGGTGGAGCAACTTCGGGCGCCGGACGGAACGCAGCCGCATGGCGTTGGAAAAGGTCATCGTGCTATCCCCATAATCATTCATTGATCTTCAAGCGCGAGCGTTGCTGGACGTTCCAGCCAGCCACCCGCGCCATCCGGCACCAGTTCAATCAGCTCAATCCGGTCCTCGAAGACCCCGGTCACCCGCCCGTCGCTCTGCCCCAGATAGACACCCGGACGCACCCGATAGGTGACCTTGTCCGGTGCCATCACCAGCACGACGAGCCCGCCCCCACGGCCGATCGAACCCACCATGTCCAGGCTGTCCAGCGGGAAATCTTCCAGCGGCTCCTTGCGGCGGTTCGGGTCCGGACGCAGCCCCGATCCCCCTTGCGGATTGGCCCAGGCGTCGGTGAACGGGTCGCGCATCCCCTGCGCGGAATATTCAAACGTCTCAAACTGCTGCATCACCGGCAGCGGCTCAAGCGGCGGTGCCGGACGTGCACGCACATCGGCCACCCACTTTTCCAGGTTGGGCGCATCGCCGGGGGTACTGGTCACGCCGCGTGCGCAACCGGCCAGCAGTACGACCCCCAGCAGGCCGCATACCCGTGCGGTCGAGGTCAGGCGGCTCATTTCCGGCCTCCCTTCTTCGCAGCCTTTTCTTTTTCAGCCGCGGCTTTCTCCTGCGCTTCCATCTCCACGTCATCCAGGTAACGGTAGGTCTTGACCGTTCCGGACAACTCCAGCGCACCGCTGCGGGCAGTGATGCCGGTCTTGGGATCCTTCGGCTTCAGGTTGATGTCGTGCATGGTCAGGATGACCACGCGCGGCAGCGAGGCCACACCGCTGACGAACGCACCGAACTGGTGGTAACTGCCCACCATGCGCAGGGCGATCGGCTTTTCGGCGTAGAACTCCTTGGGTTGCTCGGCACCAGGCTGGAACAGCTCGTTGGACAGGCCGCTGGACAGTGCCGTCTGCGAGATGTCGATGATCAGGTCCGGCATTTCGGTCTTGCTGGGCAGCTGGCGCAGCATCTGCTGCAGCACCTGTTCCATCTGGGTCAGCTGCTGCTTGAGCGGCTCCAGGTTCACCGCCCGGCCCTGCTCCTTTTCAAATTCGGCACGCAGCTCGGTTTCCTTGTTCACCAGCGATGCAAGCTCGTCGCGCTTGCCACTGATCAGCAGGAACCAGCCCATGACCACGATGAACAGCGCCAGCACCACGCAGAACACGACCTTGGCCTGCTGCGGCCAGTTGCCGATGTTGTTGAAATCGAGCTCTTTGAGATTGATTTTCTGGCTCATTGCTGGCTCCCCTCCTGCGCGCTGGCAGGCGCCGGCGGCGGTGCGGGCGGCGTGGTCGGAACGAGGCGGCTGCCGGCAGGCTTGACCGGTGCGGCGGCGGCCGGCGCTGCCGGCGCTGCTGACGCAGCGGCCGGATCCTGGCTCGAGGTGGCCGGCGCAGCGGACAGCGGTACCACCGGCGGAACCGGCGCGGCCTCGGCCGCCGTGTCGACGACGGTGCCATCATCGGCCAGGGCGGTGTCGCTCTGCGCGGGCAGGTTCACTTTGACCACGAACATGTACGGCAAGGACTTGATGTCCATCAGCGGGCCAGGCGCCGTGGATGTCTTTTCCTTGTCCGGGGCTTTGGCTTCGATGATCGACAGCTCCGGGTTGGTCATCCAGCCCGAGCTTTCCAGGTTGCGCATATAGGCGCTGACCCGTGCGTTGGATTGCGTGCGGCCTTCCAGCGTCAGCACGTCACCCTCCTGCTTGAGCGTGGTCAGCACCACCCCGTCGGGGATGGTCCGGACCAGCGCATCGAACAGGTGCACCATCTGCGAACGCTTGGCCTGCAGTTCCTCGATCACGGCCTTGCGGGCCAGCAGTCGATCCTTCTGGCGATCCAGGCGCTCGATCTCCTTGTTCTGCTCCTTGACCTTGTCGATCTCGGCCTGCAGGAAGGTATTGCGATCGGCCTGGCCGCTGACCTGACGGTCGTAGTAGAACCAGATCAACAACGACAGCAGCAGGCCACCGATGGCAGCCCCACCCAGCATGGCGTAGAAGTCGCGCTGGCGTTGCTTGCGCCGCTCGGCGCGCCAGGGCAATAAGTTGATGCGCGCCATCAGTCAAAGCTCCTCAGCGCCAGACCGGTCGCAATCATCAGCGCCGGGGCGTCCTGGGCCAGCGCGTGCGCCTGCACCTTCGGGCCCAGCGTCATCTGTGCCAGCGGGTTGGCCACCACGGTGGCCACGCCCAGCTGCTCTTCCACCATGTCCGGCAGGCCGGTCAGGGCCGCGCAACCGCCGGCGAGCACGATGTGATCGACCCGGTTGAACTCGCTGCCCGCATAGAAGAACTGCAGCAGACGGCTGATCTGCTGGACGGTGGCTTCCTTGAAGGGCTCCAGGACTTCCATCTCGTAGCTTTCCGGCAAGCCACCCTGGCGCTTGGCCAGGCCGGCCTCTTCGTAGGTCAGCCCGTAGCGGCGCATCACTTCGTCGGTCAGCTGCTTGCCGCCGAACACCTGTTCGCGGCTGTAAAGGCTGCGCCCGCCGCGCAGGACGTTCAGGGTGGTCATGGTGGCACCGATGTCCACCAGCGCGACCACGCCATCACTGGCCACCGGCAGCTCGCTGGCGACCAGGGCAAAGGCGTTCTCGACCGCGAAGGCCTCCACGTCCATGACCCGCGCGACCAGTCCGCCCAGCTCCAGCGCCGACTGGCGCAGCTCGACGTTCTCCGAACGCGATGCCGCCAGCAGCACCTGGACCATTTCCGGGTTGTTCGGAATCGCACCCAGCACTTCGAAATCGAGGTTCACTTCCTCGATCGGGTACGGGATGTAGTTGACCGCCTCAAGCTCGACCTGGGCTTCCATCTCGTTCTCGTCCAGATCGGCCGGCATCGGGATCAGTTTGGTGATCACGGCCGAACCGGCCACGGCCGCGGCAGCATGCCGTGCCTTGGTCCCGGAGCGGTTCACGGCACGTCGAATGGCCTCCCCGACCGCTTCGACCTCCACGATGTTCTTTTCCACCACCGCATTCGGCGGAAGTGGTTCCACAGCGTAATGTTCCACGCGGAAACGATTGCCGCTGCGGGATAGCTGCAACAGCTTTACTGCAGTCGAGCTGATATCGACGCCGATAAGAGGCGACTGGCTTTTTGGGATAAGCCCCACGGTTTCTCCCCTGCCGATGGGCACTTGGACGCAGAAGCTGCGACCGCGCATTAATAACGTTTTTTTTGCAAATCGCAACCGTCAAGCTGTAAAACGAGCACCACTGCTCGTTTCACGCGTCCCCAGACGGTGATCGACTGCTCTCCCCGGGAACACCCCCAGCCGTTCCCTTGCGTAATCTATACTCTGCGACCACGAAATTCGCAATCGGAATCTGTCACTGATGACACGTCTTCGCCGTTGGCTGCGCTGGATGCTGGTCGCGTTCCTGGTCCTGGCATTGATCGGCGCTGCGGTGGCCGGCGGCCTCTACTACGCCATTTCCTCCAAGCTCCCCGACGTGCAGACCCTGCGCGATGTGGAGATGCAGGAGCCCATGTATGTCTATGCCAGCGATGGCAAGCTCATGGCGGTGTTCGGCGAGACCCGGCGCACTCCCATCACCATGAAGGACGTCCCGGAGCGCCTCAAGCAGGCCTTCCTGGCCACCGAGGATGCCCGCTTCTACGAGCACGGCGGGGTGGACTACAAGGGCATCGGCCGCGCCGTCTGGCTGCTGGCCACCACCAACGACAAGCGTGTGCCCGGTGGCTCGACCATCACCCAGCAGGTCGCCCGTCAGTTCTTCCTGAGCTCGGAGTACAGCTACACCCGCAAGCTGGCCGAGATCCTGCTGGCCCGGAAGATCGAGAGCGAGCTGAGCAAGGACGAGATCTTCGAGCTGTACCTGAACAAGAGTTTCTTCGGCAACCGCGCCTACGGCGTGGCCGCCGCGGCCGAGTTCTATTACGGCAAGAAGCTGGGCGAGCTGGACCTGGACGAAATGGCCTCGCTGGCCGGCATCCCCAAGTTCCCCTCCTCCGGCAACCCGATCAGCAACCCCGAGCGCGCCCGTGAACGCCGCGACTTCTATGTATTGCAGCGCATGGCCAGCTTGGGCTTCATCTCCCAGGCCGAGGCCGACGCGGCCAAGGCCGTGCCGATGCACGCCAGCGCGCATGAGCCGCCGGTGCAGGTCGAGGCGCCCTACGTGGCCGAGCTGGTCCGCCAGGAAATGATCGCCCGCTTCGGTGGCGACGTGGTCAACAAGGGTTACCACGTGACCACCACGATCAACGCCGAGCTGCAGACCGCGGCCAACCTCTCGGTGCGCGATGGCCTGCTGGCCTACGACCACCGCCACGGCTGGCACGGGGTGGAGCAGCATGTGGAGGTCCCGGCTGACGCCGATGCCGCCGCGTTGGCGCTCAAGCTGGTCGGCATCCCGGCCCAGACCGGCCTGCTGCCGGCGATCGTGGCGGCCACCGCCGCCGATGGCAGCGCCACCGTGGTGCTGGGCAACCGCAGCGAAGTGGTGCTGCCGGCCAGCGCCGCCCGGTGGACCAACAAGACCCCGGCCAAGCTGGTCACCCGCGGCGACATCGTGCGCGTGCGGGCCGCTGAGAAAGAAGGCGAGTGGCTGCTCGACCAGATCCCGCGCGGCCAGGCCGCCCTGGTCTCGCTGGACGCCGAAAACGGGGCCTTGAAGGCACTGGTCGGCGGCTTCAGCTTCTCCGGCAACAAGTTCAACCGTGCCACCCAGGCGCGCCGTCAGCCGGGGTCGAGCTTCAAGCCCTTCATCTACGCGGCTGCCTTCGACAAGGGCTTCAATCCGGCCTCGATCGTGCTCGATGCCCCGGTCGTGTTCCGCGACCGCCGTGGCAAGACCTGGTCGCCGCAGAACGACGGCGGCGGCTTCCGCGGTCCGATGCGCCTGCGTGAGGCACTGGTGCAGTCGCGCAACCTGGTCTCGGTACGCCTGCTCGATGGCATGGGCGTGGATTACGCGCGCAAGTACATCAGCGAGTTTGGCTTCGCCGAGGCCGAGCTGCCGCCGAACCTGTCGATGTCGCTGGGCACCGCCTCGCTGACCCCACTGTCGGTGGCGCGCGGCTATGCGGTGTTCGCCAACGGCGGCTCGCGCGTGGACACCTGGCTGATCGACCGCGTCACCGACCGTGACGGTGTGGAAGTGTTCAAGGAAAACCCGGCCATCGCCTGCCGCGACTGCGCCGGCAGCAGCGGCGTACCGGTCAGCCAGGTCGTGGATGGCTTCAACTTCGGCTCCGCGCCCGCGGCGAACGCCGCACCGGCCAAGCCGCAGCAGGCTGCCGCCGTCGAAGCGCCGGTACCGGTCAACCCGGATGCCAAGGTCGCCCCGCGCGCGATCGATGCCCGCACCGCGTACCAGCTCAACTCGATGATGCGCGACGTGGTCCAGCGCGGCACCGGCACCGCGGCCAAGGTGCTCGGCCGCGAAGACGTGGGCGGCAAGACCGGCTCGACCAACGATCACCGCGACGCCTGGTTCTCCGGTTTCGGCGGCCCCTACGCGACCACCGTGTGGGTGGGCCGCGACGACTTCCGTTCGCTGGGCTACCGCGAGTACGGCGGTCGCGCCGCGCTGCCGATCTGGATCGAGTACATGCGCGTGGCGCTGAAGGACACGCCGATCGCGCAGAACGAGCCGCCCACCGGCATGGTCCAGGCCACGCTCAATGGTGCGACGGAATGGGTCAAGGTGGAGGACATGGAGAAGCTGGAGGAGTACGACTTCAACAGCCAGACCCCGCAGGCCGACGACGCCGCGTTCGATATCTTCTGACCGCATGCGCCGGGTAAGCCCGGCGCCGCGATGGACCACAGGCCGGGCACTGCCCGGCCTTTTTTTGACCTCCCCGCGGGTGGACCCACGCCTGGCGCGGCTCTACCCGCCTGTCACATCTCCGGTGTACATTGCCGTGCAGGTCGCCAAGGAGTACCGGTCATGCATCGAGCCCGTCAGCATGCAGCCACCCAGACCCGTGAGCGTCGCCACCAGCTGGCGCATGAAGCCGCCCGCCTGATGGCCGAGGGCGGCATCCGCGACTACCACCAGGCCAAGCTCAAGGCCGCCACCCGGCTCGGCATCCATGACGATGCCTCCCTGCCCCGCAATACCGAGATCGAAGACGCCCTGCGCGAGTATCAGCGCCTGTTTGCCGGTGCCGACCACGGCGCGCAGCTGCGTCAACGCCGCGAGGCCGCGCTGCGTGCGATGGACTTCCTGCAGGGGTTCTCACCGCGCCTGTGCGGCCCGGTGCTCGATGGCACCGCCGATGCCAACAGCCCCGTGCAGTTGCAGGTGCACAGCGACGATGCCGATGCCGTGCAACGCTACCTCGATGAGCATGGCATCCCGGCCGAATCGCGCATGCGTCGGCTGCGGCTGGACCGCGAACGCAGCCTGGATGCGCCGGTGTGGGTGTTCAGTGCCGAGGATCTGACCTTCGATATCGCCGTACTGCCTTACGATGGCCTGCGCCAGCCGCCGCTGTCGGCCATCGATGAGAAGCCGATGCGCCGCGCGTCGGCCGCGCAGCTGCGCGAGCTGCTGGCCGACAGCGAGATCGAGGGGTACTTGAGCAGCCGCTGAGAGTACGCCCGGCCTCCTTCAGGCCTCGGCGAAAGGAACCAGAAAGTGCTCGATCGCCGCCACCAGGGCCAGCGGCGTTTCGTTCATGGGGTAGTGACCCGCATTTTCCAGCACCTCCAGGGTCGCCTGCCGATAGCGGCGAAGGTAGGTCCTGTCCATCAATGCGGCGTTGAACACCGGATCGTGCTCGCCGACCAGCACCTTCACCGGATGCCGGCCCGCAATCTCCGCGCTGAAATCGGTGTCCGCCCAGACCGGGAAGTACGCCGCGAACGCCTCGGGTGCCGCGCGCGCCATGGAGTACTGCGCCTTCCAGTCCAGCCACGCGGCGGGCAACCGTCCACCGGTGCTGCGATCGATGATGCCCCGGCGGATGCTCATGCTGCCCGCGGCTGCTTCAAGCAATTGCCGCGTGGGCGGATCGTAGGCAATGCCGCCGCACGGCACGGGCGCCACAGCGACCAGCGCGCGCACGCGATCCGGGGCGAGGACCGCGATCCGCTCGATGGCCATGCCGCCCATGGAGTGCCCGATCAGGCTGAAGGTCTCGATGCCGAGCGCGTCTGCCAAGGCCAACGCGTCGTTGGCGATCTCATCGATGGTGTAGTTGCCACGCACATCGCGCATCCCACCGTACCCGCGGCAGTCCATGAACACATAGGTGAACTCCTCACCGGACAGCCACGGTTCGATGGAGTCGAACGCGTGCGCGTCGCCAAACCAGCCGTGCAGGACCAGGACAGCATGGGCGCCAGTGCCGACGCGATGAAAGGTGTTGGGCATGGCTGCACCGTGCGGTCGTGAGGTTGGGCCGCGATGTTAGGGCGACGGCGCTTGGCCCGCCGTCGATATCAGGCCGATGGCGATAGAATCCGGGCCATGCGCAATACCCTGCTCGATCCCTTTGAAGATCTGCCACGCGCCGTGGTGGTCACCGCCAATGACTACGCCGCCGGATCCGTCTTCCCCGACCACGCGCACCGGCGCGGTCAGTTCGCGTTTGCCTCGCGCGGCACCATCAGCCTCACCACACCGGAAGGGCACTGGCTGGTGCCACCACAACGTGCCTGCTGGGTACCCGCAGACGTTACGCACGCCATGGCGATGCGTGGGCCGGTCACGATGCTCAATGTCTTCGTGGCGGCCGAAGAAGTGGCAGCGGTCCGGCTGCCGACGCGCTGCGGTGTCTATGCCGTGTCGGCCCTGCTCCGGCACCTGCTGGACGATGCGGTCGACCTGCCGGCGATGTACGAGCTGGACGGGCGTGCCGGCCGGCTGATGCAGTTGCTGGTCGCGGAGATCGCTACGATGCCTCGCCTGTCACTGCATGCGCCGCTGCCCCGCGACCCGCGTCTGGCGCGTGCCTGCCAGCAGCTGTTGGATGCGCCCTCGATCGCCTCCACGCTCGATGAGGTTGCCGCCGAAGCGGGCATGAGCCGGCGCACGTTCACCCGCCAGTTCCGCGCGGACACCGGGGTGGGGTTTGCCGAATGGCGCCAGCAGGTCTGCCTGCTCGCCGCGATCGAACGCCTCGGTGCCGGGCAGCCGGTCACCCGGATCGCACTGGACCTGGGATACGCCAGCCCGAGTGCATTTTCATCGGCCTTCCGTCGCGTTCTGGGTACATCGCCCAGCCGCTACGCTGAAGCGCGCTGAGGACCGCCGGGGGCTGAACGCAGAACGCCCCACAGTGCGGGGCGTTCGACGGTGCAGGCAGATCAGCGCGTGCCGATGATCCGCACGTGCTCCACATCGATATCGGTGGGCTTGAAGCGATGCGTATCGACTTCTCCCTGCAGCTCGACCACGGTCGTCGCACTGACGGGCTGCCGGTCGGGCAAATCCTTGTCATCGATCTCGACGTCGATCTCGCCGGTGGCATCCTTGAAGCGATAGCGTTCGTGGCCGATCTTGGCGATCAGCGTGCCCTGCAGCACGACGGGCTGGTCATCGCGCTGGTCGCGTGCTTCGGCGACGGTGGTGACCGCGCTGGTCGCGCCAGGGCCTGTGTACTGGGCATGTGCGCCAGTGCTGACCAGGCTCAGCGGTGCGGCGATGAGGACAGCAGCAAGCAGACGATTCATGAGGGACTCCATGGGCGTGAGGGTGACCGCCAAGGTTGTACCTCGATCGAAGTGAGGCCCATGCAAGAAGTACGAAAAGAAGCGCCCGTCGCCATCCAAAAAAAACGCCCCGGCGTGCGGGGCGCTTTCATCACAACCTGCCGGGGCGATCAGCCCTGGTAGTCGCGCACATCGCTGCCGGTGTAGACCTGGCGCGGACGGCCGATCTTCATCTCCGGATCCACCTGCTGTTCCAGCCAATGCGCCACCCAGCCGGAGGTACGGCCCAGAGCGAACATGACGGTGAACATTTCGGTCGGAATCTGCAGCGCCTTGTAGATGATGCCGCTGTAGAAATCGACGTTCGGGTACAGCTTGCGGGCGACGAAGTAGTCGTCCTGCAGCGCGGCCTGCTCCAGCTTGACCGCAACGTCCAGCAGCGGATCCTGCACGCCCAGCTGTTCCAGCACCTTGCCGGTCATCACACCGATGACCTTGGCGCGCGGGTCGAAGTTCTTGTACACGCGGTGGCCGAAGCCCATCAGGCGGAAGCCGGAGGTCTTGTCCTTGGCCTTGAGCACGGCCGACTCGACGTTGTCGGCCGTCCCGATCTCTTCAAGCATCTTCAGCACGGCTTCGTTGGCACCACCGTGGGCCGGACCCCACAGCGCGGTCACGCCAGCGGCGACCGACGCGTACGGGTTGGCGCCGGTCGAACCGACCAGGCGCACGGTCGAGGTCGAGGCGTTCTGCTCATGATCGGCGTGCAGGATGAACAGCAGATCCAGCGCCTTGACCACGTCCTGGTTCAGCTCGTACTGGCCATCGGCGGACTCGAACGTCTGCTTCAGGAAGCGGCTGACGTAATCCAGCGAGGTGTCCGGCTTGTTGGCCGGCAGGCCCTTGCCGTGGCGGTAGATCAGCGCCGACAGGGTCGGCACCTTGGCGATCAGGCGCACCGCAGCGTGGCGACGCTGTTCGGCGTCGGACAGGTCCAGCGAGGCGTGGTAGATGCCCGACAGCTGCGCGATGGCGGCGGTCAGGATGGCCATCGGATGGGCATCCTTGGCGAAGCTGCCGATCAGCGTGTTGATCGACGGATCCACATCGGCTTCGGCGGCCAGCTCGTCGGTGAAGGCCTTCAGCTGCTCGGCGCTCGGACGCTCGCCGTTGATCAGCAGGTAGGCCACTTCGACGTAGCTCGACTTTTCCGAGAGCTGCTCGATGGGATAGCCGCGATACAGCAGCACGCCCTTGTCACCGTCGATATAGGTGATGGCGGACTTGCAGCTGGCGGTGGCGGTGAAGCCGGAGTCGTACGTGAAGAGACCGGTTTCCTTGGTCAGCTTCGAGATATCGACGCAATCGTTGCCGAGCGTGGGTTTGATGACTGGCAGAACAACCGACTTGTCGCCGGCGTTGAGCGTGACCTGATCAAGATCGGACACTGTGTGCGCTCCTCGAGGGAAGGCGCCCGCCCAAGCGCATGGGTCAGGCACGTGAAGGAAGTCCACGATCGTTATCGTGGATCCCGCCATTATCGCACAGCAACATTTTCGACGCCCTAGGACGGAAGTCGTAGACGCCGGTTGCGGACCGCGCAACAGGCGCTATCCCAGCGCGCGCAAAGGCTCGCGCCACGTCACGGACACAGCGTTCCGTCGGCGGGGCATGCGGGCCTCACCTGGCGTTCAGCAAACCGGAAACAACAAAAAACAACGGCCGCCAAGGCGACCGTTGTTCTCAAGCAGCTGCGTCGACAGATCAGGCTGCGGTCGGCGCCGGCTTGCCGAAACGCTTCTGGAACTTGTCGATACGGCCGCTGGTGTCGATCACCTTGTGCTTGCCCGTGTAGAACGGATGCGAAGCCGAGGAGATTTCAACCTTGACGAGCGGGTACTCGTTGCCGTCTTCCCACTTGATCGTGTCCTTGGTGGACATGGTCGAACGGGTCAGGATCTTGAAATCAGAGGTAACGTCGTGGAAAACCACGTCGCGGTAAGCAGGATGAATATCGGCCTTCATGGGCGCGCACCGTAATAAGGGCTGGTGGTCAAGAGCGGCATTATAGTCCCGGCCGCCGCAAAGGGCAAGCCGGGTCCATCAACCGTGCGAAAGGTCCGCCGCAGCGGCGTCATCAGACGCCGAGTGCCGCCCTCACCTGGGCCTCGAAGCGACCCTGGTCGTAGGCCATCAGCAGCTGGGTGTTGTCAGGCTGCCCGGTCTGGCGGTTCCAGTCGACAATGGTAGCACCCCGGCTGTGCACACCGGCCAGTTCCACGTTCAGGGGACGCGATTCGACCCGCAGCGCGCCTTCCGGCTGCAGCGCCCAGGCCATCGCCAGGGCATCGGCGGCGTACCAGCGCTCGCCACGGCTGTCTTCGGACCACAGGCGGGTCTGGCGCGAGATCAGCTCGTAGAAACGGGCCTTGTCGCTGTCGGCGGCGAGCCACTGCTCGACGTCCGCGTGCAGCAGTCCGTGGGCGACGGTGGCCTCCCAATCGGCCACTTCGATATGCGGGAACCCGGTGAATACGATGTGCGCTGCCTCCGGATCGAAGGCGATGTTGAACTCGGCGGCCGGGGTGATGTTGCCGTGGCAGGTCACCGCCCCCCCCATGACCAGGAAGCGCTTCACGCGCTGCGGCAGGGTCGGGTCGAGCTTCAGGGCCAGGGCCAGGTTGGTCAGCGGGCCGAGTGCGACCAGGAACAGTTCACCGGCGTATTCGTGCGACAGGCGCAGGATCGCCAGCGCGGCGTGCTCGGCCTCGGCCTGGCGCTTGGCGGCCGGCAGGTTGACGTCGCCGAAGCCGTCGGCGCCGTGCACATGGGCGGCATCGACGGAGGGGTGCAGCAGCGGGTCGGCGGTACCGGCGTAGACCGGCACATCGTCGCGGCCGGCCACTTCGCACAGTTTGAGGGCATTTCGGACCGTGTGGTCCAGGCCAACGTTACCGGCGGCGATGGTCAGGCCAACGATATCGTGGCGCTCATCGGCAAAGGCCATCAACAGGGCCAGGGCATCATCGACACCCGGGTCGGTGTCGATCAACAGCGGAATCTTCTTGCTCATCGTTGCCGTCTTGATAATCGGCAAGGGACTTTCGCACCCTGTCATGACAAATACAAGGCGGTGCCCTTGGCGCCATGCGGCAGGGCGTTATGCCGACGCGTAGCGCACGGCCGTGCCGATCCAGCGTCGCACCACCTGATCGGCCACGTCAGGCGCTTCGGTCAGCAGCCGCTCGGCCAGGTCATGCACGCCCGGAAGCAGATCCGCGTCGCGGGCCAGATCGGCCATCCTGAAGCCGGCCAGGCCGGTCTGTCGTGTGCCCAGCAGTTCGCCCGGGCCGCGCAGCTCCAGATCCTTCTCGGCGATCAGGAAGCCATCGTTGGTCTGCCGCATTGTTTCCAGCCGCTCGCGCGCCATGGTCGACAGCGGCGCCTGGTACAGCAGCACGCACCGCGAGACCGCCGAGCCGCGCCCTACCCGGCCACGCAGCTGGTGCAGCTGGGCCAGGCCGAGACGCTCGGCGTTCTCGATGATCATCAATGAGGCATTGGGCACGTCCACGCCCACTTCGATCACCGTGGTGGCCACCAGCAGATCGATCTCACCGGCCTTGAACGCGACCATCGTGGCGAGTTTCTCACTCGCTTTCAGCCGCCCGTGCACCAGCCCCACGCGCACGCCCGGCAGCAGCGCCTGCAACGACTCGAACGTGGCCTGGGCGGGGGTCGCATCGAGCTCTTCGCTTTCCTCGATCAGCGTGCAGACCCAGTACACCTGCTGGCCTTCGCGGCAGGCCACCGCGATGCGTTCGATCAGCTCCGGCCGGCGATCATTGTTGAGCGCCACGGTCTGCACCGGTGTACGCCCCGGCGGCAGCTCATCGATCGCCGAGACATCCAGATCGGCGTACTCGGACATCGCCAGGGTGCGCGGAATCGGGGTGGCGGTCATCACCAATTGGTGCGGCACGCTGCGACCGTCCGCCCCCTTGTCGCGCAGCGCCAGGCGCTGGTGCACGCCAAAGCGGTGCTGCTCGTCGACAATGGCCAGCGCGAGGTCCTTGAACACCACGCTGTCCTGCATCAGCGCGTGCGTACCGACCACTACCTGCGCCTCGCCCGAGGCGACCTCGGCCAGCACCTTGGTGCGCGCCCTGCCGGTGACCTTGCCGGCCAGCCATGCGGTGCGCACGCCCAGCGGCTCCAGCCACGCGCGCAGATTGTTCATGTGCTGCTCGGCGAGCAGTTCGGTGGGAGCGGCCAGTGCGACCTGCTTGCCCCGCTCCACCGCCAGCATCGCCGCCAGCGCGGCCACCACGGTCTTGCCCGAGCCCACATCGCCCTGTACCAGCCGCAACATCGGATGCGCCTTGGCCAGGTCCTTGCGGATCTGCTCGAACACGCGCTGCTGCGCACCGGTCAATTGGAACGGCAGGCTGTCGCGCAACTGCGCCACCAACGCCCCCTGCCCGCGCAGCGATGGCGCGTGATGCGCCTGCAATGCCATGCGCTGCCGGCGCAGACTCAGGTGGTGTGCCAGCAGTTCTTCGATGGCCAACCGGCGTTGTGCCGGATGCCGGCCTGCGGCCAGCGCGACCAGATCCGCGTCCGGCGGTGGCCGGTGTACGGTCAGCAGCGCACTGCGCAGCGACGGCAGGCCCAGCCCGGACAACCAACCCGCCGGCAACAGTTCCAGCAGGGATTCTTCCGGCAGCTTGTCCAGTGCCAGCCCGATGAATTTCCGCATCGTCGCCGGCCCAACCCCCTCGACCGCCGGATACACCGGATCGAGGCTGTCGCCCAGCGCGTCATCCTCATTGCCGCCCATCACCCGGTAACTGGGATGGACGATCTCCAGCCCGTGATGGCCAGGCTTGGCGGTACCGTAGCAGCGGATGCGCGTGCCCACGGCAAACTGCGAGACCTGCTGGGCGCGGAAGTGGAAAAACCGCAGCACCAGCGTGCCGTACGAATCATCCTCGATCGCAACCTTGAGCACCGGCCGATAGCGGAACCCGCGCTCGACCGCACTCACCCGCCCCTCCACCTGCGCCGCCACCCCCGGCTGCAACTGGGCGATGGTGGTCAGCCGGGTACGGTCTTCATAGCGCAGCGGCAGATGCAGCCACAGGTCCTGCAGCGAGGACAGGCCACGGGCGGCCAGCTTGATCGCCACCGCCGGCCCGATACCGGAGAGCATCGACAACGATGCCTCCCCGGCTGCGGCCAGCGCCGGTGCAGGAGCCCGTGACCGCGCCACGTCAGGCCTGGTCGAGCACCATCACCGCATCGACTTCGAAGTTCGCGGCCTTCGGCAGACCCGCCACTTCGATGGTCGACCGCGCCGGGAACGGCGCCTTGAAGTAATCCTGCATCACTGCGTTGACCTTGGCGAACTCGCCCAGATCGGTCAGGTACAGGCCCAGACGCACGATCTGATCCAGCGAACCACCGGCCTCTTCGGCCACGGCTTTCAGGTTGTCGAACGCACGACGCGCCTGCGCCTCGATATCGCCGACACCCACGATGTCACCGGTGGCCGGATCCAGCGGAATCTGGCCCGAGAAATACACGGTGTTGCCCGCACGCACGGCCTGCGAATACGGACCGATGGCCGCCGGGGCCTTGGCGCTGGTAATGATCTGACGGGACATGGAAGCTCCACGATTCAAAAGGGGGAACGCAATTGTAGCGCCCCCGCGGGTAGCGCCACGCCATGCGTGGACGCCCCCCAACCGCGCAGCGCCAATGACCCATCCGTTCGCGGTAGCCACGCCACCTCTCTCCGCACCCCCGCACGCCCTGGCAGGGAGGTGACGGGTGGGCCGGGACAGGACCGTGTGTTGCCATGGATGGCAACACACGAGCTTACAGGGACGTACTTGCAGCGGGTCCTACCCCGGCCTGCCCGTCACCTCCTCCACGCAGCGAGAAGGCGCACGTGAACCGCCGTTGGCGGGTAGCAGTTCGCGCGTTACTGGCGCCTGACCGACTGCACCACCGACAACCGCCGCAGACGCCGCATCACTTCAGCCAGATGGTTCCGATCGCGCACCTGCACGTTGAAACACAGCACCGCCGCATTGAAATCGCGGTCCAGATAATCCACCCGCTCGATGTTCGAATGGCTCTGCGCGATCGCCGCCGCCAACTGCGCCAGCACGCCGGTGCCGTTCTCCACCTCCACGATCAACGACGTATCGTAGTCACCCGACACCGTCGTATCCCACCCGATCGGCACCCAACGCTCCGGCGACTTGCGCAGCTCGGCCAGGTTCGGGCAATCCAGCCGGTGCACCACGATGCCCTTGCCGGCCGTGTGGTACCCCATGATGTCGTCCCCCGGAATCGGCTGACAGCAGTTCGCGAAGCTGACCACGCCGCGCTCGCTGCCGTTGATCAGGATCTTCTCCTGCGAATGCCTGGAGTGCGCCCCACCGCGCAGCTCCGCATACGCCATCAACGCCTGCGCTGCCTGGTTGGGCATCCAGTTGCCCAGCGCCACTTCGGCCAGCAGGGCCTCCAGGCGCGGATACCGGTGCTCGGCCAGGAACGCATCCAGGCGCCCCTTGGGCAGGCGCTCCAGCGAACTGTCCATCGCCTCCAGCGCGCGATCGAGCATCCGATGGCCCAGCTGCACCGCGTCCTCGTGCTCCAGCTGCTTGAGCTGATGACGGATCGCCGTGCGCGCCTTCGAACTGACCACGAACTCCAGCCACTGCGGCTTGGGCGTGGCCGAGCGCGCAGTGATCACTTCCACCGTCTGCCCACTGACCAGCTTGGTACGCAATGGCACCAGCTTCTTGTCCACGCGCGAGGCCACGGCCATGTTGCCCACATCGGTATGCACCGCATAGGCGAAATCGAGGGCCGTGGAATTGCGCGGCAGCGCCAGGATCTTCCCCTTGGGCGTGAACAGATAGACCTCGTCCGGGAACAGGTCCACTTTGACGTTGTCCAGGAACTCCAGCGACGAGCCCGCGGCCCGCTGCGAATCGATCAACTCGACGATCCAGGCATGCGCCCGGCTCTGTGCGCTGTTGGGCGAGTCGCCACCGAACTTGTAGGTCCAGTGCGCCGCCACACCGCGCTCGGCAATCAGGTCCATCTCCTCAGTGCGGATCTGCACCTCGATCGGCGAGCCATACGGCCCGAACAGCACCGTGTGCAGCGACTGATACCCGTTGGCCTTGGGGATGGCGATGAAATCGCGGAAGCGCCCATCCAGCGGTTTGAAGGTGGCATGCACCGAACCGAGCGCGTGATAACAGTTGGGCACGTTGCGCACCACCAACCGGAATCCGAACACATCCATCACCTGATCGAAGGATTTGTTCTCGTCGCACATCTTGTTGTAGATGCTCCACGGCGTCTTGATCCGGCTGACCAGACGGTGCTCCAGCCCTTCCTTGGCCAGGCGCTGGCTCAACTGCACCTCCACCTGCGCCATCGCCTCGCGGCGGACCACCGGCTGGCTGCGGATGTGTTTTTCCAGAATCGCGTGGCGCCAGGGGTACAGCGCCTTGAAGCCGAGGTTCTGCAGCTCGCTCTTGACCAGGCTCATGCCCAGCCGCTGCGCGATCGGGGCGTAGATCTCCAGCGTCTCGCGTGCGATGCGGCTGCGTGCCTCGCGGCTCTGCGCGCCCAGCGTGCGCATGTTGTGCAGGCGGTCGGCGAGCTTGATCATGATCACGCGCAGATCGCGCGACATCGCCAGCAGCATCTTGCGGAAACTCTCCGCTGCCGCTTCCTGGCGATCGCGGAATTTCAGCTTGTCCAGCTTGGTGACGCCATCGACCAGCTCGGCCACGGCCTCGCCGAACTCGGCGGCCAGCTCCTCACGGGTCAGTGGCGTGTCTTCGATGGTGTCGTGCAGGATCGCGGCGATCAGCGCCTCCACGTCCAGGCCAAGCTCGGCCAGCACCTGCGCGACGGCAACCGGATGGGTGATGTAGGGCTCGCCGGACTTGCGGGTCTGGCCGGCATGCGCAGCGGCGCCTACTTCCCAGGCGCGGCGCAGCAGCGGCAGTTGGTCGGGCGGCAGATAGTGCGCTGCGCGCTCAAGCTGGAGTACATAGTCGGGTACGGCCGCGCCGGCGGGCGTGGCGACCTTGGCAGTGGGGCCTGGGTTCATGCTCAAAGACTATGCCAGCGGCGTGATATCGGCAAACCCCTGAACAGGGAGTTTCACCTGCAACAACACGCGTGCACCGGATCCACCACCCGCCCAAACGAAACAGCCCGCCAGAAGGCGGGCTGTTCGCAGCAACAACAACGAACGCGTGAGGCGATCAGTCGTCGTTCTTGGACATGTCTTCGTCGGCGACGACTTCGGCAGCGGCCCATTCCAGTGCTTCACGCTCGGCACGCTCGCGCTCGGCCTTCTCGACTTCGTCGATCAGGGCGTTGTCG
>Ga0160441_100102_pt1 | contig 100142 bp, 91 predicted proteins | sample HID1971K_E1MG_FD_108260 | JGI IMG/M metagenome (GOLD analysis project Ga0160441, IMG submission 108260) | Enriched millipede-associated microbial communities from UW Madison campus, WI, USA - HID1971K_E1 MG | ecosystem: Host-associated > Arthropoda: Insects > Digestive system > Unclassified ... | reverse complement strand
GTGCGCCACCGCCGCGAAGTGGTCACCCGCCGCACCGTGTTCGAGCTGCGCAAGGCGCGCGCCCGTGCCCACGTGCTGGAAGGCCTGACCGTTGCGCTGGCCAACATCGACGAGATGATCGAACTGATCAAGACCTCGCCCAATCCCAATGAAGCCCGCGAGCGCATGCTCGCGCGCCTGTGGGAACCGGGCCTGGTCGGTTCGATGCTGGGGGCGGCCGGTGCGGAAACCTCGCGTCCGGAAGACCTGCCCAAGGGCGTGGGCCTGATCGAGGGTGGCTACCAGCTGACCGAGATCCAGGCCACCCAGATCCTGGAAATGCGCCTGCACCGCCTGACCGGGCTGGAGCAGGACCGCCTGACCGAAGAGTACAAGCTGCTGCTGGAAACCATCGCCGGGTTGATCCACATCCTGGAAGATCCGGACCGCCTGCTGCAGGTCATCCGCGAAGAGCTGGTCAACGTGCGCACCGAGTTCGGCGACGAACGCCGCACCGAGATCCGCCACAGCGAAGAAGACCTGGACATCCTGGACCTGATCGCGCCGGAAGACGTGGTGGTCACCGTGTCGCACGCCGGCTACGTCAAGCGCCAGCCGGTCAGTGCCTACCGTGCCCAGCGTCGCGGCGGCCGTGGTCGCAGCGCGGCGTCGACCAAGGAAGAGGATTTCATCGAACAGCTGTGGCTGGTCAACACCCATGACACCCTGCTGACCTTCACCAGCTCGGGCAAGGTGTTCTGGCTGCCGGTACACCAGCTGCCCGAAGCCGGTTCGAACGCGCGCGGGCGCCCGATCATCAACTGGATTCCGCTGGAATCCGGTGAGCGGGTGCAGGCCGTGCTGCCGGTACGCGAGTACGCCGAAGGCCAGTTCGTGTTCTTCGCCACCCGCAACGGCACCGTCAAGAAGACCCCGCTCAGCGAGTTCGCGTTCCGCCTGGCGCGCGGCAAGATCGCGATCAACCTCGATGAGGGTGACGCGCTGGTCGGCGTCGGCCTGACCGATGGCGACCGCGACATCCTGCTGTTCGCCTCCAACGGCAAGACCGTGCGCTTCGGCGAAGACCGGGTCCGCTCGATGGGCCGTACCGCCACCGGCGTGCGCGGCATCAAGATGGCCAAGGGCGAGGAAGTGGTCAGCCTGATCGTGGCCGAGCGTGCCGGCGGCAGCGAGGACGAGAGCGAAGACGACGTGCAGGTGGAAGAGACCACGGTCGAGAACGGCGATGCCGTGATCGAAGGTGGCGACGACGACAGCATGCTGTACATCCTGACCGCGACCGAGAACGGCTACGGCAAGCGCACCCCGCTGCCGGATTACCCGCGCAAGGGTCGTGGCACCCAGGGCGTGATCGGCATCCAGACCACCGAGCGCAATGGCAAGCTGGTCAGCGCGGTGCTGATGGGCTCGCGTGACGAGGTCCTGCTGATCTCCGACGGTGGCACCCTGGTGCGTACCCGCGGCTCGGAAATCTCGCGCGTGGGCCGCAACACCCAGGGCGTGACCCTGATCCGCCTGTCCAAGGATGAGAAGCTGCAGGCGGTGGAGCGGATGGATGCGTCCATCGACGATGTCGAGGACGACGTGGAGACTGCCGCAACGCCGGTCGACACCGCCCCGGCACCGGTCGCAGGCGACGAAAACCCGCAGGGTTGATCCACCCGCAACGCACTACGGAGAACGCCGGCCAACGCCGGCGTTCTTCGTTTCCGGCACCCGGAGCCCTAAGCCCGAAGAAAATCCCACCCCATTCACACCCGAACAGGCATAAGCTTCAAAAAAACCGGCCAGCAGGGGAGGCCGGCAGCATCCAGGGTTCCGCCGTACCGGGGAGAACACCGATGTCCGCTGTGCCGACCTCAGAGCCGCCCGTGGTGCTGCCGCCGCGCCACCCCCTGATCACCGTGCTCGCGCTGGTCCTGCTGCTCCTCGGACTTGTACTGGGCGGCCTGGGCGCTTGGCTCGCGCAACTGGGCGGGTCCTGGTACTACGTCCTGGCCGGGGCAGGACTGCTTGCCGCAGGCGTGCTGCTGTGGGGTAATCGCCGCGCCGGCGCATGGGCCTACCTCCTGGTGTTCGTCGGTACGCTGCTGTGGACATGGTGGGAATCGGGCAGTGACTACTGGCGATGGGTGCCGCGCCTGGGGGTGATCACCGCGCTGGGCTTCCTGCTCGCGCTGCTGCTGCCGACCCTGCGCACGCCGGTGCCGCGTCGCATCTCCCGCACCCTGGCCGGGGCGCTGGGCCTGGTGTTCGCGGTGGCATTCACCCTGGCCTTCGTCCCGCACGGCGCGGTGGCCGGTGCGCAGGCATTCCCGGTCGATGCCGCCGGTACCGGACTCGCCCCGACCCGCGAGGCCAGCCCGCAACCGGCCGACCAGCCCGCCCCGGGCGACTGGACCGCCTGGGGCCGCAGCAACGCGGGCACGCGCTATTCACCGCTGCAGCAGATCACGCCGGCCAACGTCGGCGACCTTGAGCTGGCCTGGCAGTTCCGCACCGGCGACCTGCCGAAGAAGCGCTGGGGCGCCGAGACCACCCCGCTCAAGGTGGGCGACAGCCTGTACCTGTGCACCGCGCGCAACCAGCTCATCGCGCTGGACGCGGCCACCGGCAAGGAGCGCTGGCGCTTCAATCCCAAGGTGAAAGACGCATCCATTCCCTACACGGCCGCATGTCGCGGGGTGGCCTACTACGAAGTGCCGGGCGTGCCGCAGGTGGATCCGGTGCTGGCCGACGTCGCCGCCGACCTGGCGCTGCCCGAACCCCCGCCCGGCATGGGCAACCGGCCGCTCGCCGCGGGCAACCGCGCGCTGTGCGCGGCGCGCATCATCGAAGGCACGCTGGATGGGCGCCTGATCGCCGTCGACGCCGCCACCGGCCGGCCGTGTCCGGGCTTCGGCAACAACGGCCAGCTCGACATCACCCTGGGCATGGGCGAGGTGCCTCCGGGCTATGTGTCCATTACCTCGCCGCCGGCGATCGTGCGCGGGGTGATCGTCACCGGCCACCAGGTGCTGGACGGACAGCGCCGCGATGCCCCGTCCGGGGTCATCCAGGCCTACGACGCACAGACCGGCAAGCTGCGCTGGGCATGGGACATGGATGCACCCGACCGCAGCGGGCTGCCACCGCAGGGCCAGACGTATACGCGCGGCACCCCCAACATGTGGACCACCGCGACCGGCGATGAGCGGCTGGGGCTGGTGTACCTGCCGATGGGCAATTCGGCGGGCGACTACTGGAGCGGTTCGCGCACTGAAAACCAGAACCGCTACGCGACCTCGCTGGTGGCGCTGGACGTGGCCACCGGCAAACCGGTGTGGAACTTCCAGGCCGTGCGCAAGGATGTCTGGGATTACGACCTCGGCTCACAGGCCACGCTGATCGATTACCCGACCGCCGCCGGCAAGGTGCCGGCGATCCTGCTGCCGACCAAACAGGGCGACCTGTACGTGCTGGACCGGCGCACCGGTGAACTGCTGACGCCGGCGGAAGAGCGCGCGGTGCCCGGCGGCGGAGTTGAGCCCGGACAACGCGCGCCGACCCAGCGGTTTTCGCTGTACCACACGCTGCGCAAGCCCGACCTGACCGAGCGCGACATGTGGGGCATCACGCCGATTGACCAGCTGGTCTGCCGCATCCAGTTCCGCAAGGCCAGTTACCAGGGCTTCTACACGCCGCCCACTGCAGACCGCCATTCCATCGAATACCCGGGTTACAACGGTGGTTCGGACTGGGGCAGCGTCGCGGTGGATCCGCGCCACGGCGTGATCGTGGCCAACTACAACGACATGCCCAACTACAACCGGCTGGTGCCGCGCGCCGAAGCGGACCGCAAGGGCTGGGTGCCACGCGAGCAGGTGCGTGCCGACCGCGGCGGCGCCGAAGGGGCAGGGGACCCGCAGACCGGCACCCCGTATGCCATCGACGTCAACGCCGGCTGGCGCCTGCCGTTCACCAGACTGCTGTGCAAGCAGCCGCCGTATGGGGGCATCCGTGCCATCGACCTGCGTACGGGCCAGCTGCTCTGGGACCGCCCGTTCGGCAGCGCGCGCGGCAACGGCCCGTTCGGCATCCGCTCCGGCCTGCCGATCGAGATCGGCACCCCGAACAACGGCGGCGCCGCGCTCACCGCCAGCGGCCTGATCTTCATCGCCGCCGCCACCGACGACCTGCTGCGCGCCATCGACCTGAAGACCGGCAAGGAACTGTGGCACGCCAAGCTCCCTGCCGGTGGCCAGGCCAACCCCATGGTCTACGAATACGACGGCCGCCAGTACGTGGTGATCATGGCCGGCGGCCACCATTTCATGGAAACCCCGGCCGGCGATTACGTGATGGCATACGCGTTGCCAAAAGGAAGCAAAAACGGCCAGAGCCAGCGGTAGAGCCGACTGTCAGTCGGCTGCCCCACCGGGGCTAGGGTAGAGCCGACTGTCAGTCGGCTGCTCCACCGCGAAAGAACGAGAACAACCCCGATGCCACTGCCAACAAGCGCAAGGCATTCTGAGCGCATGAGCAGCCCAAAACTCCACTATGGCCGCTGGTCCCACATCGGCAACGTCTACGCGCTCACCCTGGTCTGCCAGCATCGGCTACGCAGCTTCGACGACGAGCGCTGTGTTCAGATCGTGAGCCGAACCCTTCGCGCGATGGACGAAGAAGGCTTCACCGCCTCACTGGCATGGGTCATCATGCCTGACCACATCCATTGGCTGGCGCAGTTGCGGACCCGCACCCTGGGCTATTGCGTGCAGCGCTTCAAGGCGCGCAGCAGCTACCTGATGAATCGATGTCGGAAGCGTAGCGGCGCCGTCTGGCAGCCGGGCTACTACGACCATGCGATCCGGAGCGACGAGTCACTGCGCGAACAGGCGATGTACATTCTTGCCAATCCAGTGCGTGCAAAGCTTGCGGAACGGATAGGCGACTATCCACACGCATGGTGCAGATGGGAGCTGTAGAGGAAAGGAGCAAAGCCGACGGCAGAGCCGACGGTAGAGCCGACTGTTAGTCGGCTGCTCTTCGCGAAACAAAAAAACACCCGACCAGCAAATCAACCCCCAAAAGCAAAAAGCAGCCGACTGACAGTCGGCTCTACCGCAGGGGCAAGAGCAGCCGACTAACAGTCGGCTCTACCGCAAGGGCAAAAGCAGCCGACTGACAGTCGGCTCCCAACCCATGATGCAACCATCACACCACCCGCACCATCCTGCGCATCAGATGCTCCACCACGCCTTGCGGGTCCGCTGTACGCCCCACGTGCGTGCTCGACATCTGCACCACTGAACTGCGCTTGGCGGTCAGGAAATGGAACCGCGCACGCGCCGGCAGCTGCGCGATGGGCCCCGCGGTGGCATCACCCCGGCAGATCGCCACGATCGCATCCAGCCAGGGCTGCAACGCCTCCAGGTCCAGCGACGGCGCAAAGGCCCGCATGCGCACGGGATCGATCTCAATCGCCGCCTGAAGATGCTTCGCCCCCGGGCAGGACACGATCACCCCGACGTTGATGAACTCTTCGCGTTCCACCCGCGGTACCACGCGGATGACCGCATAGTCATACGTGTGCAGCGTGGGCACGGACGGCCTCCTGTACAAAAGCGGCACGTGCCTGCAGCCGGCACTTCAGATAATCGATGTACGCCTGGCGGTAGGCCGCCGGGCTTTCAAAGGCCGGTTCGTCCACCAGCCAGCTGTCCGGCACCAGCGCGACGATGCGTTCAATCTCCGCATCCGGCAGCCGCGCCGCCAGCTCACCATCCACCTCGGCGATGTTCGTCGCGAACGACAGCAGTACATGGTCGCGGATCAGCAGGAACGGCTTCACGCAGGCATCCTCCGCTGTGGCCCAATCGTGGTGGAAGTACATCGCTGCACCGTGGTCGATCAGGTACAGCTTGCGGTGCCACACCATCAGGTTCGGATTGCGTGCGGTGCGGTCGACATTGCTGGTGAAGGCGTCGAACCACACGATGCGCGAGGCGAGGTCGGCATCCACCGGCATCGCCGCCACGTCGTAGTTGATCGCGCCGGGCAGGTAATCGCTGCCCAGGTTGAGGCCTTCGCTGGCGCGGATCAGGTCCTGGATCTCCGGGTCGGGCTCGGTGCGCGCGAACTCGCGGTCAAGCTCGACAAACACGATTTCCGGAATCGGCAGGCCCAGCGTGCGTGCCAGCTCGCCGGCGATCAGCTCGGCAATCAGTGCCTTGGGACCCTGGCCGGCGCCCCGGAACTTCAGCACGGCCATGCCGTCGTCGTCGGTCTCGACCACGGCCGGCAGGGAGCCGCCCTCGCGGAGCGGTGTGATGTAACGGAGCGCGTGGACGGTACGCAAGGGACATCCATTGACGGAGTGAGCAGCGCCATCTTACCGTGGCGCCGCCCCCTCCCGCATGCAAGGACGACACCTGATGTACACCGACGAACTGCGCATCCCTGATGGCGTCCTGAGCGATCCAGAGGCCTTCGAGATCATGCGCCTGTGGGCCGCCCACGAAGAGCTCCACGTGACCCTCAATTCCGATCTCAGTGGCGGCGCCGCCGATTTCGGCGAGTTGCTCTCGGACCTGTTCGAGCATGCCGCGCGGATGTTCGCCGAGCGCGATGGGCAATCCGTCGAGCACTGCCGCGAGGTGATGCTGCGCGACTTCATGGAGCGCATCGGCGCACCCAAGGACAGTATCGAAGGCGCAATCATCGACCGCGGCGAGCGCACGCCAGCCCATTGATCCTGGGACCCGGCACACGGCAGCCCCCAAGGGCGACGCCCCCGTAGACCCGGGCCGTGCCCAGCCCCGCAACCCAGCCAGGAGCGCCGTCATGCACGACAACCAAGGCCTGGCGCGCACCAATTCCTGCCGTCGCCACCTCCCGCATCTTGTTCAGTTCGCACAGCAACCGGAACTTCGCCATCGAGCTGCCGCCCCGGTTGCTCGGCCGAATGGCAGCGTTGGGCATTTCGCTTGTACACGACGTCTACCAGGGCGCCTGATTGACGGCATCCGAAGTGGAAGGCCGGCAATGCACCCAGTGCTTTCGGCCCATTCCGGCGCGATGACCCGGTGCTAGATTCGTGGGCATGCCGGCGACATGTGCGCCGCCGGGACCCACACCTTCAAGGGGATCTGGATGCTCATCCGTCGTACCTGCCTTGCCACCGCCGTCGCCGTGGCCGCGCTCAGCCTTGCCGCACCGGCCTTCGCCGATTACGCCAAACCGCCGGAGCAGCTGCTCAAGGTGCTCAAGGCGCCGCCACCGCCGCAGCCCAGCCTGGACCCGAGCGGGCAGCGGCTGCTGCTGACCACGCTGCAGACCTATCCGTCGATCGAGCGCGTTGCCCAGCCGTATCTCAAGCTGGCCGGCGTGCGGCTGGAACCGAAGAACCGCAGCCGCCACGATACCCAGGGCGGCTACGGCATTCCTGCGTGTGTCGCCGATTTCTCGCTGGTGGATGTCGGCACCGCCCGCACCACCAAGGTCGCGTTGCCGCAGGGCTGTGCCGGCGTGGCGCAGTGGTCGGCCGATGGCAGCCACTTCGCGTTCCAGAACGCAGTAGACACCTCGGTGCAGCTTTGGGTAGGTGATGCACAGACCGGCCAGGTCAAGCAGATCCCGGGCGTGCAGCTCAATCCCATTTTCGGTTACACCGTGCAGTGGCTGGGCGGTGGCCAGCAGCTGCTGGTCAAGACCGTGCCGGCCAACCAGGGCCCGGCCCCGAGCAGCGGCAACGGCCCCGGTGGCCCGGACGTCCAGGAATCGCTGGGCAGCAGCGGCGAGAGCAGCACCTACGAAGCCCGCGACACCCTGACCAGCGCGCATGACGAAGCGTTGTTCGCCTACTACGGTGCCTCGCAGCTGGCCGTGGTGGACGCCAGCGCCGGCAGCGTGCGCGCCATCGGCGCGCCGGCGCTGTACAACGAGGTCAATGCCGCCCCCGATGGCGTGCATGTGCTCACCGAAACGCTCAAGGCGCCGTTCTCGCACGCGGTGACCTACCAGCGTTTCGCCAATGACGTTGCCGTGCTCGACCTGGGCACGGGCCGCAGCACACCCATCGCCAGCCTGCCGCTGGCCGACCGCGTGCCGGTGCACGGCGTGCCCGAAGGCCCGCGCGATTTCGACTGGCGCTCCACCGATCCGGCCACGCTGGTCTATGCCGAAGCGCTGGACAAGGGCGACTGGAAAGTGACCGTGCCGCACCGCGACCGCGTGCTGGCGCTGAAGGCGCCGTTCTCCGCCAAACCGCAGGAAATCGCGCGGACCGCGCAGCGCTTCGAAGGCATTGCCTGGAGCGCGGACCCGGCGGTGTCGTTCCTGTTCGAAAACGATGAGAACCGTCATTGGCGGCAGACCCGCATCGTCGATGTCGACCAGCCCAGGCAGGAAGGCCGGCTGCTCTGGGACCTGTCCAGCGACGAGCTCTACGCCGACCCGGGCAACCTGGTGTTCAAGCGCCTGCCCAACGGCGCGCCGGTGGTGCGCCAGGACGGCAGCTTCGTGTTCCTGCGCGGGCAGGGCAGTTCGCCGCAGGGCGACCGTCCGTTCCTGGACCGGTTGGACCTGGGTACGCTCAAGACCGAACGCCTGTTCCGCAGTGGCGCCGACGCCTATGAGCAGGTGTTGGGGCTGACCGCCACCCCGGGCCGCTACCTGACCTGGCACCAGTCGGTGATGGACCCGCCGAATGCGTTCGTGCGCCAGCAGGGCGAACGCACCGCCAGCGCTGAAGACGGCGAGGCGCAGTACACCTCCACCGCCACCGCGCTGACCACGCTCAGCGACCCGACCCCGGAAGTGCGCCAGATCAAGAAGCGCCTGGTCACCTACAAGCGCGCCGATGGGGTGGACCTGTCGTTCACCCTGTACACCCCGCCGGGCTACCAGGAAGGCCAGCGCGTGCCGGCCATTCTGTACGCGTACCCGGCCGACTTCGCCAATGCGGCGCAGGCCGGGCAGGTCTCCGGTTCGCAGCAGACCTTCACCCGCCTTGCGCCGTACCGGCTGATGCTGCTGGCCGGCTACGCGATCATCGACAACGCCGCGTTCCCGATCGTCGGTGATCCGAAGAATGCCTACGACACCTACCTGGAGCAGCTCGAAGCCGATGCCAAGGCTGCGGTCGACAAGGCAGTGGACCTGGGCGTGGTGGACCGTAACCGGATCGGCGTCACCGGGCACAGCCATGGTGGGCTGATGACCGCCAACCTGATCGCGCACACCAACCTGTTCAAAGCCGGCGTGGCCACCAGCGGGTCGTACAACAAGACCTTCACCCCGTTCGGTTTCCAGAACGAACGGCGTTCGGTGTGGCAGGCGCAGGATGTGTACCTGAAGGCCTCGCCGTTCTTCTATGCCGACAAGATCAAGCTGCCGCTGCTGCTGGTCCACGGCGAGGATGATGCCAACCCGGGTACCGAACCGTTCCAGTCGCGCAAGCTGTACCAGGCGATCCGCGGCAACGGCGGCATCACCCGGCTGGTGATGCTGCCCAACGAACCGCACTGGTACACGGCGCTGGAATCCAACGAGCAGCTGGTGTCGGAAATGCTCAACTGGTTCGACACCTACGTCAAAAACGCCAAGTAGCGCCACGCCCTGCGTGCTGCCCGTCGATCTGGACGCGCGCGGGTGGCACAGGCACAGTGCGGGCATCGGCCAGAATACGACGCCAGGAGCTGACATGCAGGATGACCCCCGTCCGTCGCACAGGAAGGTGCGCCTGCTCCGCCGGTGGGCATTCCTTGCTGCGCTCCTGCTACCGCTGGCAGCCGGGGCGCAGCAGGCAGCGACGGATGCGCACGCCGGCACGCACCCCGACCGCCCGCGCACCTGCCTGGTGCTCGGCGGTGGCGGCGCGCGTGGCGCAGCGCATATCGGCGTGCTCAAGGTGCTGGAGCGCGAGCGGGTGCCGGTGGACTGCATCGTCGGCACCTCGATGGGCGCGGTGGTCGGCGGGCTGTATGCCTCTGGATACTCGGCCGATGAAATCGAAACCGTGCTCGACCGCATCGACTGGGCCGACGTACTGCGCGACAAACCACCGCGCAACGAACGCAGCATGCGCCGCAAGGAAGACGACCTGCGCCTGCTCGGCGGGGTCGAAGTCGGCCTGAGCAACGGCAAGATCGCGTTCCCGCGCGGCCTGATCCAGGGCCAGAAACTGGAAATGCTGTTGCGGCGGCTGCTGCTGCCGACCTGGCAGGTGCGCGATTTCGACCAGCTGCCCATCCCGTTCCGGGCGGTGGCTACCGATATCGTCACCGGCGACAAGGTGGTGTTCGGCCAGGGCGACATGGCGCTGGCGATCCGCGCCAGCATGTCGGTCCCCGGCGTGTTCGCACCGGTGCGTTACCAGGACCACCTGCTGGTGGATGGCGGCGTGGTCGACAACCTGCCGATCGACGAAGCGCGCCGGCTCGGCGCGCAGCGCCTGATCGTGGTGCGGGTGGGCACGCCGTTGATGAGCGAAGAACGCCTGGATTCGCCGTTGGCGATCAGCCACCAGATGGCCGGCGTGCTGATGAAGCGGGTGGTCGATGCGCAGCTGGCCACGCTGGGCGCGCAGGACCTGCTGATCACGCCGCCGCTGGGCGACATGGGCAGCCAGGACTTCAACCACTCGCCGGCGGCGGTGGCCGTGGGCGAGCAGGCCGCGCAAGCCGAGCTGGCGGGCATCCAGCGCTACCAGGTCGATCCGGCGCAGTACGCGATGTTCCAGCAGCAGCATCGGCCGCCGACCTATGAAACGCCGATCGTCGCGTTCATCGACGTGCTGCGCGAGGACACGCAGACCCCGCGATTCATCGAACAGCGCCTGCAGCCGCAGCTGGGCCAGCCGCTGCAACCGGAACGGATCGAACGCCAGGTTGCACTGACCTACGGCGAAGGCCGCTACGAGCAGGTGCAATGGCGGCCGGACCAGCGCGATGACCAGTTCGGCCTGGTCATCGCCCCGCAGGACAAACGCTGGGGCCCGGATTTCCTGCATTTCGCGTTGCGCCTGTCCGATGACTTCGATGGCAGCAGCAATTACCAGCTGATCAGCGAGTTCACCCGCACCGGCCTGACCGACCAGGGTGCCGAACTGAAACTGCGCATCGGGCTGGGCGAGGTGGAAGAAGCCTTCGCCGAGTACTACCACCCGTTTGGCAGCAGCGGCCGGCACGCGCTCTCGACCTATGCACGCTACCGCGCCACCGACCTGGACCTGGCGCTGCTGCAGCGTGGTTCGCTGGCGCAGTACCGCTACAGCCAATGGCTGGGTGGCCTGCGCTGGGCCTGGTCGCCGCATCCGGACTGGGAACTGGCCAGCTTCCTCGAGCGCGGGCAGGAGCGCACCCGGCTGGATGTGGGCAATCCCAGCGAGCTGGGCAACTACCGCGCCGACATGGGCAGCATCGGCTGGCAGCTGCGCCACGATTCCATCGACAGTTCGGCCTTCCCCAGCCGCGGCCAGCGCCTGTCGCTGACCCGCCAGCACTACCTGGGCGCGCTGGGCACGGATGATCCCGCCGCCGTCACTCGCCTGCAGTGGGATGGCGCCTGGGCGCGGGGCGAAAGTCGCTGGCTGGGTGGACTGCGCATTTCATCCGCCCACGGTGGCGACGACCTGCTGGCCACCTACGGCTTCCTGGGCGGCCTGGGCAACCTGTCGGGGTACCCGGAAGAGGCGATCTTCGCCCCGCAGACCGCGCTGGCGCGCATGGTGTACTACCGCCGCGTGGCCCATGCCGACTCGTTGCTGACCATTCCGCTGTACATGGGCGGGAGCCTGGAATGGGGCGGCTTCTGGCGTACGCGCGATGACGTGAACATCGACGGCATGCAGAGTGCCGGCAGCGTGTTCGTCGGTGCCGATACGTTCCTTGGGCCGGTGTTCCTCGGCTATGGCCGCGCACAGGGCGGGCACGATTCGTTCTATCTCACCTTCGGTTCGTTGCTGCGCACCCTCGACGGGTTCTGACGCCCCGCGACAGGGGTGCCTTTGGTCAGATTGCGGGCGGGGTTTAGATCGATACAATCGATCCAGCCACGCAGGCCGTGGCGCTACGTTGATGGTCCGTCCTTTCCGCTTTGGGAGTTCGTCGTGCACCGTTCGATGCTGGTTGCCGTTTCGCTTGTCCTGACCGCCGCGCCCTGCGCCCTGCAGGCCGCCGACCTCGCCGCCGAGGTCAATCCCTTCATCGGCACCACCAACGCCGGCAATGTGTATCCGGGTCCGTCGGTGCCGTTCGGCATGGTGGCCTTCAGCCCCGAGATGACGCCGCTGCCGGGCAAGCGCTTCGCCATTGCGGCGCCCGGTGGCTACGAGTGGCGCGGCAACGGCGTGCGCGGCTTCAGCCTGACCCATGTGTCCGGTACCGGCTGCACCGGGGCCAGCGGCGACGTTCCGATCATGCCGGTCACCACCAAGGTGGAACTGTCGCCGTCGTCGGCCGAGGCCGGGCTGCGCTACGCCAGCGTGCTGGACCACAAGCGCGAGTCGGCCAGCCCCGGCGCGTACCGGCTCACGCTCGACAACGGCGTGGTGGTGGACCTGGGCGCCACCGCGCGCACGGCGGTGGGGCAGTTCCAGTTCCCCGCCGACAAGCCGGCCAACCTGCTGTTCCGCACTTCGGACAGCGAAGTGGGCAGCACCGACTCAAGCATCGTGATCGATCCGGACACGCGCACCGTGCGCGGCACGGTCACCGCCGGCAACTTCTGCGGTTACCTGGCCGAGGATCGCCGCGAAAGTTATTACACCCTGCATTTCGTGGCCGAGTTCGACCAGCCCTTCGAGGTCGGCGGCACCTGGCGCGACGAGACCGTGCAGGCCGGCGCGCGCGAAGGCGGTGGCGGCACCACTTACGGCAGCCAGGGTCACCCGCCGGTAGGCAAGGGTGCAGGCGGCTGGATCCAGTTCGATCCCAAGCGCAGCCCGAAGGTGACCGCGCGCATCGGTATTTCCTACGTGGACGAGGCCGGTGCACGCGCCAACCTGCGCCGCGAAAGCCCGGTTGGCACCACGGTCGAAGCGACCCAGGCCGCGACCCGCGCCGAGTGGAACAAGACCCTGGGCCAGGTGCGCGTGGCCGGTGGCACCCCCGACGAACGCACCGTGTTCTACACCGCGCTGTACCACACGCTGCTCGCGCCCAACCTGTTCAGTGACGGCGATGGCCGCTACCGCGGCATGGACGGCAAGGTGCATGCGCTGTCGAAAGGCCAGCGTGCGCAGTACGCCAACTACTCGGGCTGGGACGTGTACCGCTCGCAGCTGCAGCTGGTCACGCTGCTGCAGCCGCAGGTCGGCTCGGACATCGCGCAGTCACTGCTCAACCAGGCCGACCAGAACGGCGGCGTGTGGGACCGCTGGACGCACCTGACCGGTGCCACCGGTGTGATGAACGGCGATCCGTCGCCGCCGTCGGTCGCTGCGATCCACGCGTTCGGTGGCCGCAACTTCGATCTGAAACGCGCCTACGCGTCGCTCAAGCAGGCGGCCACGGTGCCGACCGAACGCGACCTCAGCCGGCGCGGCTGCCCGGTACTGTGCGTCGGCCAGCGCCCGGGCCTGGATCAGTGGATGGCGTTGAAATACATGCCGGTGGGCGCGCCGGGCTGGGGCACCGCCTCGGACACGCTGGAAATGGCGGCCGCTGATTTCGGCCTTGCCGAACTTGCCAACGCCGCAGGCGACAAACAGGGCGCGGCGCTGTTCCGCGAACGCTCCGGCTGGTGGCGCAACCTGTACAACCCCAAGGCGACGGCGCAGGCCGGCTACCTCCAGCCGCGCAATGCCGATGGCAGCTGGCCGGCGTTCGACCCGGCCTCGGATGAGGAGTTCGTCGAAGGCAGCGGTGCGCAGTACCTGTGGATGGTGCCGTTCGACCCGGCGGGGCTGATCGCCACGCTTGGCGGCCGCGACGCGGCCATCCAGCGCCTGGATGCGTTCTTCCGCAAGGAAGATGGCGCGTGGGCGGTGACCAAGTCCGGCCCGTTGCATGCCGAGCTGGACAACGAACCCTCGGTGGCGGCACCGTGGCTGTACAACTTCGTCGGCCAGCCGTGGAAAACACAGGAAACCGTGCGCCAAGCCATGCGCCAGATCTGGACCAATGCGCCTGAAGGCATGCCCGGCAACGATGACCTGGGCCAGATGTCGTCGTGGTACGTGTGGTCCGCGCTTGGCCTGTACCCGCTGTACCCGGGCCGTGCCGACCTGGTGATCGGCAGCCCGCTGTTCCGCGAAGCGGTCATCCAGCGCCCCGGCGCCACCTTGACCATCACGGCCAATGGCGCGGCGATGGACGCACCGTACGTGCAGTCGCTGCGCGTGGACGGCAAGCCCAGCGAGGCCAGCTGGCTGCCGGCCAGCGTGGTGCAGAAGGGCGGCACGCTGGAGTTTGAACTGGGCAAGGCGAAGAACACGCAGTGGGGCACCGCCACGCTGCCGCCGTCGTATGGGCCGAACTGACATGCTGCACCACATTTCGCTCGGTGTTCGCGACCTGGTTGTTGCAGGCAGGTTCTACGACGCGGTGTTGAGTGCGTTGGGCTACCGCCGTGTGTTCGAGGACGACACGGCGATCGGTTACGGATTGATCGACGACCAGGATCTTTTTTGCTTGAAGCTTCGTGACGATGCCAGCGCACCGGGGGCCGGCTTCCACCTGGCCTTCGCGGCATTGTCGCGTGAGGCGGTCGATGCCTTCCATCTCGCCGCCCTCCAGGCCGGCGGTCGAGATAATGGTACGGCGGGCTTGCGGCCGGATTACGGCGATGGCTACTACGCAGCATTCGTCATTGACCCGGATGGTCACCGGATCGAGGCAGTGATCAATGCCGTGGAAGGGGCCAGCCAGGGGTGAACCTAGCCCATCCGCTCCTGCAGCGCAGTGCCGGCATCCTGCCGTGGGTGGGGTTGGCCGCCAGTGTGGCCATGGCGTTCGTGGTGACCCTGTTCGGGGCACTGCTGCTGCCGCAGTTCGTGGAGATGTTCGGCAGCGCCGGCCAGGCACTGCCGTGGATCAGCCGCGTTTACAGCCAGGGTTATCTGCTGGCCTGGCTGGCGCCGGCGCTGGTGGGGGCGTGCTGGTACTTCGGCCCGCCCATCGCCGGCCGCATCCTGGCCGGGCTGCTGGGCCTTGGCGCAGGCCTGCTGGGCTCGGTGGGCGTGCTGTTTGCGATGTACCTGCCTTACTTCATGCTGGGTTCGCTGGTCTGAGTTCAACGGCGGCATCGAGACTGGGCCTGCACCAGGTGGTAAAGCCGCTCCGGCACCGCGGGGCGACCTGACCTGGGTCTAGCCCAGCCGATCAGTGCGCCACTGGCAGCCCCAGCAGCTCGGACAGTCCCATCCAGCCGATCTCGACACCGATGCACAGGATCACGAACGCCAACAGGCGCAGCATGACCTGCATGCCCGTAGGCCCCAGCAAGGATTGCAGCCGCCCGGCGTAGCGCATGCACAGGTAGATCAGCACGCTCAATGCCAGCAGCGCGCAGCCTGCCGCGACGACATGCACCGACTCCGGCCCGTCCTTGGGCGAGGTGGTGCCGACGGCGGTCGCCACCGCGATCGCACCGGGGCCCACGGTCAGCGGCAGGGTGAACGGGTAGAACGTCTGCGACTCCACCGTGGCATCCAGGTCGTGGCGCGCTTCCGCTTCGGCGGCGCCGGCCACCGAGCTGCGTTCGGCCTGCGCCGGTGCCTGCAGCAGGCGCCAGCCGGTGGCGGCAATCACCAGCCCGCCGGCCAGGCGCAATACCGGGATGGAGATGCCGAAGAAGGACAACACCCACGCCCCGACGCTGACCGACACAGCGAGCATCACGAGGCTGTTGAAGGCCACCGCGCGAGCGACCCGGCCGCGCTGGGCGGGCGTGGCATCGGGCAGCAGGCCCAGCACCATCAGTGCCGCTCCCGGCGGATTGATAACCGGCAGCAGGCTGGTGAAGATAACCAGGAAGGTGTGGCTGAATTCATTCCACATGGGGGAAGTGCGCGCGACTATCCGGCCGCTCAGGGCCGCCAGAACCCAGCCCGCAGTTCGGTCAGGGTCAGGTTATTGTCGTGGTTGGCGTCCAGCGACTGGAAACGCATGTCGGTCACGCGGCTGACTTCGTCTTCGGTCAGCTCGCCGTTGCCGTTGAGGTCGGCCACGCGGATGCGGTCAGCCGCGCTGAGCTGGCCGTCGCGGTCCGGGCCGAGCACGGACTGGATGTCCTCGACCGACACCCGGTAGTTGTGGTCGACATCGAGCAGGCGAAACAGGGCCGCGCCATCGTATTCGTCCTCGCTGACCTGGCCGTCGCCGTTCTTGTCCAAAGCGGTGAAACGCTGTTCGGCGGTGTCGCTTGGCGTCTGCGCCTGGCAGGTGGCGGCTGCGCCCAATCCGAGCAGCAGGGCACAGGCAAGCAGGGGAATGGACTGGTTCACGGGAACTCCGTAGGGCGGCCAGGGAGGTTCCAGTGTCTGCCGCACCGACGCGTGCGGCTACGGCAATAGATGCGCCGGGCGCCAGTATTTCTACTGGCACCCGGGCACCCTCATTCGAATCGCCAACGCACGCCCGCGTAAACACCGCGACCATCGCCGGGGGTCGAGCGCGCCACGTCGCGGCCGGCGTCGTCATAGCCGGGAGTCACCGTCGCGGCGTAATGGCGGTCGCCGATGTTGCGCAGTTCGGCCCAGGCCTGCCAGCGGCCGTTCGGTGCATCGAAGCCCACCCGCGTGCCGAAGATCAGATGGCTGTCGGCGCGGAAGCTGTTGGCGTAGTCCACGAACATCGCCGAGGCGTACTCGGTGTTGACCGCGGCGTAGAACCCGGTCGGATGATCGAAGCGCAGTTCGCCCTGGTAGTAGTGGCGCGGCAGGCCCGGCAGGCGGTTGCTGCCGAAGCGGGCATCGTGGCGGTAGCGGAAGTCGCTGAAGGTATACGCCTGGCGCAGCGAGAGGCGACCGTCGGCGCCCTGCCACAGGGTGCTGTCCAGCCCGGCCTCGATGCCACGGTGCACGGTCGGGCTGGCGTTGTTCTCGGCCACGAACAGGTTCGGCACCGGAACGACTTCCACGCTCAGCAGTTCATGCAGCACGCGCGCGTAGTAGCCGGTCAGTTCCCAACGGCCGAGTGCGCTGTCGCCGCGCGCGCCCAGCTCCAGCGTGGTGGCGGTCTGGTTGTCCAGCGCCACCGGTGCGCGTTGGCGTCCGCTGGACGCGCCGTTGCCGGGGGCGAAATACAGGTTGGAGCCCCAGATCATCGACCACGGGTGCGCCGGCTCCACCGAGCGGCTCAGGTTGCCGAACCACTGCGTGGCGTGCGTCTGCTGCCAGGTGAAGCCCAGTCGCGGCGCGTAGTCCCAGTCGCTGCCCGACAGCCGTTCCGGCGTGCTCGGCCAGGTGACCTGCACATCGTGGCGGGTGTTGATCAGCGCAAGGCCGGTCTGCAGGCGCAGCGTGTCGCTCAGCGCCAGGTCGTTGCCCACATGCAGCGTGCTGTTGGTACCGTGGTGGGAGAAATCGCGGGTGTGGGTGCCGGCGGGGTAGCCGTTGCTGGGGTAGCGCAGGGTTTCGCGCACGTCCGCATCCAGGTCGTGGGTGACGCGCAGGCCGAGCGTGGTCACGCTGTCGCGCCCGAACAGCAGGTGTTGCCGCCGGTAATCCAGCGTGGCGTTGAGATTGGTGTAATCCAGCTGCTGCCGGTACAGGCTCTCGTTGAGATCCATCGGGTAGTGGTGGTAGACCAGCCCGGCCTGCAGCGAGGAATCGTCATCGATCTGCAGCGTGGTCATGTTGCCCAGCCAGGTGCTGCCCGGCTGCGGGCGCTGCGCATCGATGGCCAGGTTGGCCGGGTTCGCCGCACGCGGATCGTTGCGGATCTGCGTGCGGGTCAGGCGCCCAGGCGTTTCGTGGTTGGTTTCGCGGTAGCGCAGGAAGAAGCGCGTTTCCAGCTGCGGAGTGATCTGCCAACCCACGTTCGCCATCGCACCCTTGCCGTCGCCGGCGGCGTGCTGCTGGTAACCGTCGTATTCGGTATCGGTGTAGGCCAGGTAGTAGTCCACGTCGCCCGCCACGCCGCCGTAGCCCACGCTGCGCTTCTGGTAGCCACGGCTGCCCGCTTCATACTGCAGCTCCACGCCGGTGGCGTCACGGCCGGTGCGGCTGACGTAGTTGATCGCACCCCCCAACGCCAGCGCGCCGGTTTCAAATCCGTTGGCCCCGCGCAGCACCTCTGCGCGGCTGAGCCACAACGGTTCCAGCAGCTCGTATGGGGTGCCACCCGGGCCGGTGAGGGGCAGGCCATCCAGCGAGACCGAGATGCCGGAGGCATGCGCGCCGGGGCCACGGTTGATGCCCGAGCCCCGAATGGAGACCTTGGCCCCTTCGTTGCCGGGCGACTGCGCGCTGATGCCGGGCTGGTAGGCCAGCACATCGGCGGTGCCGGCCAGGCGGCCATCGATGCGGGCCAGGTCGATCACATTACCGGCACCGGGCACGCGCTTGAGCGCGGCACGAGCCTGTTCGGTGGTGTCGGCGGCGGTGACGTTGACCGATTCCAGCGTGGTGGGCTTGTCGGACGGAGCGGCGGAGGCGGTGGCAACCAGTACGGTCGAAAGGGCCAGGGTCAGCGCGGACAGGGTGGGGCGGTGCAACGACAGGAGAGGGGGCATGCGTCTGGAATCGGTACGAAATGGGGCAGCGGCGGTCAGGCACGACACCTGTAAACCGCCGCGAGGTCGCGAAAGTTAACAGGTTGCGCCGCCGCCGTCACCCACCGAAGGAACGGGGGGGTAGGGTCGGTTCCCAAACGACTGCACGCACGGCAGGCGATCCCTTTAACGCATGGACGCCTGCAACCACGCTGCTTCGGGAGAGGCGATCCCGATCATTGCAATGCCGCCACGGGGCGCGGTGTGGCTATCGGCAGTCGATCGGGATGCGACCCTACCAAGGTGCGGAGCGTGCGGCCTGGGTGAGAAACAAGTTTCCCGGGCTCCCGGCACGGCCATGCTGACCTCAAGCTGGGCGGCATGCGTTCAAAGAATCCCAGGCAGATCCAACCCCTTCTCCCTCGCGCATTCAATCGCGATCTCATAGCCCGCATCGGCATGCCGCATCACGCCGGTGGCCGGGTCGTTCCACAACACGCGCGCGATGCGCTTGGCGGCGGCTTCGGTGCCGTCGCAGACGATCACCATGCCGGCGTGCTGCGAGAAGCCCATGCCCACGCCGCCGCCATGGTGCAGTGACACCCAGGTCGCGCCGCTGGCGGTGTTGAGCAGGGCGTTGAGCAGTGGCCAGTCCGAGACCGCGTCCGAGCCGTCGGCCATCGCTTCGGTTTCGCGGTTCGGCGAGGCGACGCTGCCGCTGTCCAGGTGGTCGCGGCCGATCACCACCGGTGCCTTCAGCTCGCCGTTGGCGACCATTTCGTTGAACGCCAGCCCGAGGCGATCACGATCCCCCAGGCCGACCCAGCAGATGCGCGCGGGCAGGCCCTGGAACTTGATCTTCTCGGCGGCCATGTCCAGCCAGCGGTGCAGGTGCGGGTTGTCCGGAATCAGTTCCTTCACCTTCGCATCCGTTTTGGCGATGTCCTCCGGGTCACCGCTCAGTGCGGCCCAGCGGAACGGGCCGATGCCGCGGCAGAACAGCGGGCGGATGTAGGCGGGCACGAAGCCGGGGAAATCGAAGGCGTTTTCCACGCCTTCCTCCAACGCCATCTGGCGCAGGTTGTTGCCGTAATCCACGGTCGGCACGCCCAGCGCATGGAAGGCGAGCATGGCCTGGATGTGGTTGGCCATCGACGCGCGCGCGGCTTTCTCAACCACCTTCGGCGCGGTCACGCGCTGTTCGTCCCATTGCTCCACCGTCCAGTCCTGCGGCAGGTAGCCGTTGACCGGGTCATGCGCGGAGGTCTGGTCGGTCAGCAGGTCCGGCTTGACCCCGCGCACCAGCAGTTCGTCCAGCACGTCGGCGACATTGCCGAGCAGGCCCACCGACAGCGGCTTCCTGGCCGTGCAGGATTCCTCGATCAGGCGCAGCGCTTCGTCCAGGTTGTCGGTCCAGGTATCCAGGTAGCCGGTGCGCAGGCGCATCTCGATGCTGCTCTTGCGGCACTCCACTGCCAGGCACGAGGCGCCGGCCATCACCGCGGCCAGCGGCTGCGCGCCGCCCATGCCGCCCAGGCCGCCGGTGAACAGCCACTTGCCGGCCAGGCTGCCGTTGTAGTGCTGGCGGCCCATTTCCACGAAGGTTTCGTAAGTGCCCTGCACGATGCCCTGCGCACCGATGTAGATCCAGCTGCCGGCGGTCATCTGGCCGTACATGGCCAGGCCCTTCTTATCCAGCTCGTTGAAGTGGTCCCAGTTGGCCCAGCGCGGCACCAGGTTGGAATTGGCGATCAACACGCGCGGTGCATCGGCATGGGTGCGGAACACGCCTACCGGCTTGCCCGACTGCACCAGCAGGGTCTGGTCGTCTTCCAGGCGGGTGAGGGTCTCGATGATGGCGTCGTAGCTTTCCCAGTCGCGCGCGGCGCGGCCGATGCCGCCGTACACCACCAGTTCCTGCGGGCGCTCGGCCACGTCCGGGTGCAGGTTGTTCATCAGCATGCGCAGCGGCGCTTCAGTCAGCCAGCTCTTGGCGGTGAGCGTGCTGCCGGTGGGGGCGATGATGGTGCGGGTGGAATCGTGACGGCTCATGCAGCACTCCGGGAGTTCGCGAATTCAAGGCAGGCGGTAAGCACCTGCTGCAGCGTGTGGCGCAGCGGCGCCGCGTGGTCGGGGTCGAGCGGGGTGGGCCAGCTGTGCACGTCCACCTGTTCGGGTTCGTGCATGTAGCCGCGGCAGGCCAGCTCCATCTGCAGGCTGTGCACGCCGCCGGCGATGTCGCTGTAGTGGCGTGTGATCCAGCCGCCCTTGAAGCGGCCGTTGCGCACATGCGGCAGGCCGCTGATCCGGCACAGGTTTTCGACTACGTCGCTGAGCGCGTTGTCGCAGGACGTGTCCGGCGCGCCGGAGGGACCGGCAGTGCCCAGGTTGAACTGCGGCAGTTCGCCGTCGAACAGGTGCGGGATGTGCGAGCGGATCGAATGCGCGTCGTACACCACCACGGTGCCGTGGCGCTGGCGCAGGCGCGCGATCTGCGCGGCCAGCGCCGCGTGATAGGGCGCAAAATACGTATCGCGGCGCTGGGCAATCGCGTCGGCATCCGGCTCCCGGCCCGGGCTGTAGAGCGGCTGGTTGTCGAAGGTGGTCAGCGGGCACAGCCCGGTGGTGTTCTGGCCGGGATACAGCGACACGCCGCTGGGGTCGCGGTTGAGGTCGATCACCGAACGCGAGATCGCCGAACGCACCGTGGTGGCGCCGATGCGCTGCGCGAAGTCATACAGCTCATGCACCCACCAGTCGGCATCGCGGCGGGCCAGCCACGGCGACACGAAATCGTCGGCCAGCGCATCGGGCAGCTCGGTGCCGGTGTGCGGGAAGCTGACGATCAGCGGCGCATCGCCTTCGTGCACCTGCAGCCAGTCCGGGTGGGCGTTCATGCCAGCGGCTCCACCTGCGGCAGGATGTCGGCCAGCCCTTCGGCCAGCGCGCCGCTGCGCACCAGCGCGGTGGCGGCCAGCATGTCCGGGTGGAAGTAACGGTCGTCCTGCAGGGTCGGCACCTGTGCACGCAGCCGCTGTCGCACTGCTTCCAGCGCATCGCTGGAGCGCAGGCCATCGTGGAAGTCGCACCCCTGCGCGGCGGCCAGCAGTTCGATGCCGACCACGTTGGCTGCGTTCTCGGCCATCTGCAGCAGGCGGCGTGCGCCATGCGCGGCCATCGAGACGTGGTCTTCCTGGTTGGCCGAGGTGGGAATCGAATCCACGCTGGCCGGGTAGGCGCGTTGCTTGTTTTCCGAAACCAGCGCGGCGGCGGTTACCTGCGGAATCATGAAACCGGAATTCAGGCCCGGCTTCGGGGTGAGGAACGCGGGCAGGCCCGACAGCGCCGGGTCGACCAGCATCGCGGTGCGGCGTTCACTGATCGAACCGATCTCGCACACCGCCATCGCCAGCATGTCGGCGGCGAACGCCACCGGTTCGGCGTGGAAGTTGCCGCCGGACAGCGCTTCGTTGGTATCGGTGAACACCAGCGGATTGTCGGACACGCCATTGGCCTCGAACGACAGCGTGGTGGCGGCCTGGCGCATCACATCAAACGCCGCGCCCATCACCTGCGGCTGGCAGCGAAGGCAGTACGGGTCCTGCACGCGAACGTCGTTGTCGCGATGCGATTCACGGATCGCCGAGCCCTGCATCAACCTGCGCAGTGCCGCAGCGGTGGCGATCTGGCCACGCTGGCCGCGGATCTGGTGGATGCGCGGATCGAACGGGGTGTCCGAGCCCTTGGCCGCTTCCACCGACAGCGCACCGGTGACCAGCGCGGCCTGGAACACGGTGGTGATCTCGAACAGCCCGGCCAGCGCATAGGCGGTGGAGTACTGGGTGCCGTTGAGCAGGGCCAGGCCTTCCTTGGCGCCCAGGACCAGCGGCGCCAGGCCGAAGCGCGCCAACGCATCGGCGGCCGGCAGGCGCTCGCCGCCGACGAATGCCTCGCCTACGCCGATCATTACGCTGGCCAGGTGCGACAACGGCGCCAGGTCGCCCGAGGCGCCCACCGAGCCCTGGCACGGAATCACCGGCACCAGGTCGTGCTGCAGGAAGGCTTCCAGCAAGGCGAGCGTTTCCGGGCGGATGCCCGAGGCGCCCTGGGCCAGGCTGGTCAGCTTCAGCGCCATCATCAGGCGCACCACCGGCGCGGGCATCGGCTCACCGACGCCGGCGGCGTGCGACAGCACGATATTGCGCTGCAGGGTTTCCAGGTCGTCGCGTTCGATGCGTACGCTGGCCAGCTTGCCGAAGCCGGTGTTGATGCCGTACACCGGCTCGCCCTTGGCCACGATGTCGGCCACGGTCTGCGCGCTGCGGCGCACCGCTTCGGCCGACGCGGGGTCCAGGCGCACGCGGGCACCGTCGAAGATCGCGCGCCAGTGCGCCAGCGTCACCGCGCCGGGCTGCAGGGTCAGGGTCGTACTCATGGAATCTCCAGGCATCTCTATGTTCAGACGGATACGCCGCGCATCACGCGCGCGTGCAGGGGGTTGAAGCCGATGCGGTAGACAAGGTCGGCAGGCGCCTCGATGTCCCACACGGCCAGGTTGCAGTCCAGCCCAATCGCCAGGCGGCCGATCCGCGCCTGCCGGCCCAGCGCACGCGCCGCTTCACGGGTGAAGCCGGCAATGCACTCGTCCACGGTCATGCGGAACAGTGTCGCGGCCATGTTCATGGCCAGCAGCGGGCTGGTCAGCGGCGAGGTGCCGGGGTTGCTGTCGGTGGCCAGTGCCAGCGGTACGCCGGCCGCGCGCAGCGCGTCGATCGGGGGCAGGGTGGTGTCGCGGGTGAAATAGAACGCGCCCGGCAGCAGCACCGCCACGGTGCCGGCGGCACGCATCGCGGCAATGCCGTCTGCATCGAGGTGTTCGATGTGGTCGGCCGACAGCGCGCCATGCCGCGCAGCCAACGCAGCGCCGTGCTGGTTGCTGAGCTGTTCGGCGTGGATCTTCACCGCCAGTCCATGCGCCTGCGCGGCCACGAACACCTGCTCGGCCTGCGCGGTGCTGAAGGCGATGTTCTCGCAGAACACATCGACCGCTTCGGCCAGGTCCTGCGCGGCCACCGCCGGAATCATCACGTTGCACACCTCATCGATGTACTCCTGCGCCTGCCGCCCCGGCGGCACGGCGTGCGCACCGAGGAAGGTGGGCACCACCTCGACCGCGCGCTGCCGCGACAGCTCGCGGGCCACGCGCAGCTGCTTGGTTTCATCTTCAAGCGAGAGGCCGTAGCCGGATTTGATTTCCACCGTGGTGAGGCCTTCGGCCAGCATCGCGTCCAGCCGTGGCAGGCTGGCCGTCAGCAGCTCCGCTTCGCTGGCGGCACGCGTGGCGCGCACGGTGGAAACGATGCCGCCGCCGGCGCGGGCGATGTCGGCATAGCTCACGCCCTGCAGGCGCTGTTCGAATTCATTGGCGCGGTTGCCGGCGTACACCAGGTGGGTGTGGCAGTCGACCAGCCCCGGGCTGATCCAGCGCCCGCCGCAGTCCACGCGGCGGTTCGGCTGCAGGTGCGCTTCGGAACCGGCCGGGCCGACGTGCACGATGCGGCCGTCGTGGGCAGCGATCACCCCGTCGCGGATCACGCCCAGGCCGGGGCCGTCGACGGTCATCAGGTGGGCGTTGGTCCAGAGGGTGTCACAGTGCATGGCAGCAACCACGGCGGCTTATATGTCTATACAATATAGGCGCCACTTCCGGGATGTCCAGTGATGCCAGCCAACCCCGCTTCCGTCCTCGCTTTCCACGCCGACCATGCCCTGCTGCCGCAGGGGTGGGCGCGCGATGTGCGCATCGTCTGCGCCGGCGGCACCCTCCAGTCGGTCACTCAGGGCGTGCCCGCGCAGCCCGGCGACACCGCGCTGGCCATCGCGCTGCCCGGGCTGGGCAACCTGCACAGCCACGCCTTCCAGCGCGGCATGGCCGGGTTGACTGAAATCGGCGGGCGCAGCGGCGACAGCTTCTGGAGCTGGCGCGAACTGATGTACCGGTTCCTGGCCCACCTGCAGCCTGATGCAGTGCAGGCCATCGCCGAGCAGGCCTACGTGGAGATGCTCGAATCCGGCTTCACCCGCGTGGGCGAGTTCCACTACCTGCACCATGCCCCGGACGGCACGCCGTATGCCGACCGCGCCGAGATGGCCGCGCGCATCGCCGCGGCAGCGCAGGGCAGTGGCATCGGCCTGACCCTGCTGCCGGTGTTCTACGCCCACGCCGATTTCGGTGGCGCAGCGCCGAACCCGGCCCAGCGCCGGCTGCTGCATGACGTGGACGGGTTCGCCGCACTGCTCGACGGCTGCCGCCATGCGCTGCGCGGACAGGACGATGCGGTGCTGGGCATCGCGCCGCACAGCCTGCGCGCGGTGACCGGCGAGGAGCTGGCGGCGCTGCTGCCGCTCAACCGCGGCCCGGTGCACATCCATATCGCCGAACAGACCCGCGAGGTTGATGCGTGCGTGGCCTGGAGCGGACTGCGCCCGGTGCGCTGGCTGTACGAACACGCCGCCGTCGATGAACGCTGGTGCCTGGTGCATGCCACCCATGTGGATGCCGACGAAGTACAGCGCATGCTGGCCAGCCGTGCAGTGGTCGGTCTGTGCCCGATCACCGAGGCCAACCTGGGCGATGGGCTGTTCCCGATGCAGGCCTTCGCGCGGGGCGGCGGCCGGTTCGGGGTGGGCTCGGATTCCAACGTGCTGATCGATGCGGCCGAAGAGCTGCGCGTGCTCGAATACGGGCAGCGCCTGCAGCTGCATGGGCGCAACGTGCTCGCGCCGCAGGAAGGCGTTTCCAGCGGGCGCTGGCTGTTTGAACAGTCCCTGCAGGGCGCCGCGCAGGCCTTGGGCGTGAGCACTGGCCTGCAGCCCGGTGCGCCGGCCGACGTGGTGGAACTGGACCCGCAGCACCCGGCGCTGATCGCGCGCGACGGCGATGCGTGGCTTGACAGCTGGGTGTTCGCCGCCCGTAATGGCGCCGTCCGATCGGTCTGGCGTGGGGGGCGCGAGCTGGTACGGCAAGGCCGCCACCTGCAGCGCGACGCCGTAGCGGCGCGCTTTGCCCACGCCCTTCGCGGCGTGCTTGCCGCGCACTGAACGTGGCCGCCACCCCCCACCAGGATTCCCGCGTGACCGGCAAGAAAGCCGAAACCCTCAACCAGCGCATCCGTGCCGACCTCGAGAGCCGCATCCTGAGCGGGGAGTGGGCGCCGGGGTTCCGCATTCCGTACGAGCACGAGTTGATGGAGCAGTACGGCTGCTCGCGGATGACCGTCAACAAGGTGCTCACCGCGCTGGCCGAGAGCGGCATGATCGAACGCCGGCGTCGCGCCGGCTCGTTCGTGGCGCGCCAGCCGCCGCACCTGGAACAGGTGGCGCTGGAGATTCCCGACATCGCCATGGCGGTCGGTGCGCGCGGCCATGTGTACGGCTACCAGCTGCTGGACCGCGCCTACCGTGCGCCGGACACGCAGGTGGAGGAAGAAATGGCGTTGTCCGCTGGCGAGAAACTGCTGGCCATCCGCTGCCTGCACCGGGCCGACGGCAGGCCGTTCGCGCTCGAACACCGGCTGATCAGCCCGGTCGGGGTGCCCGAAGTGCTGGACGTGGATTTCAACACCACCGCGCCGGGCAGCTGGCTGCTGCAGAACGTGTCGTGGACCCGCGCCCAGCACCGGATCAGTGCGTGGGGCGCCGATGCCGCAGCAGCGGCCCTGCTTGAAGTGCCGCTGGGCACCGCGTGCCTGGTGATCGACCGCCTCACCTGGCGCGGCGACCAGCCCATCACCTGCGTGCGGCAGATGTTCCTGGGCGACGCCTGGGACCTTGTGGCGCGGTTCGCGCCCGGCGCGCGCTGATCCTTACGACGTGGCGCACTGGCGCCAGCGCACCGGCTCGTCGGTGTTGATGCGGGGATTGAGCTGGATGCGCACCGTGCGCAGTGCCGGATAGCGCTTCACCTGGGTGCAGATACGTGGCCAGACCTCGTCGATCTCGGCCGAGCGGTTGACTGCCAGCGTCTGCCGGGTCTGCCAGAACGCGCTGAGCACGCCCTCCTGCTGGGCCAGCAGTGTTGCCAGTTCGCGCTGGTACACCGCCAGCGTGGCCGCATCCGGGTCGGCCACGGTGCCGAGGATCTGGTTCGGCGCGGCGGCCGTCTGGGGCGGGTTGGCCGGCGCAGCAGGTGCAGGGGCGACTGGAGCGGGCGGGGTGGGCGCCGGCGGGGTCGCTGCCTGCACGGGGGCCGACGCCGGCGCGGGCGCCTGGGCTGCCTGGTCCAAGCGGGACGTCAGGTATCCCATGCCGACCAGCAGGCCCAGCGTCAGCGAGCCCAGCCCGGCGATCGAGATGCGCCGCACCGCTTCGCGGCGTGCCGCGTGCTTGACGCGGGTTTCCACGTCACCGGGCAGGTAAGGCTGCAGCATCGGCCACAGCAGCGCTCCATCCAGCACTTCCACGTTCTGCTTGTCGGCGGTGGAACGGCCATCGCGCTCGACCATGCCTTCGGTGATGAGGATGCCGCCGCGGGCACCGGCCAGGCGCGCCGCGGCGCCCAGCTCGTTCACCGCCGCCCGGCCGATCCGGTAGGCGCGGCCATGCTTGCACGACACCAGGTAGCGCTGGTGCTGGGCGTCCTGCATCAGGAAGTCGCTGCTGGGCTCACGGCTGTCGTCGGCCTCGCCGGTCACGTCCTGAAGGCCGCGCTGCTCGTGCAGGGCGCGCCGGACGATTTCGGAGAAGTCCCGCCAGTGCATGCCGGCCAAGGCGTTGAGCCCCAGCCGGGTCTCCTTGCGGCGGCGTTTCACCAGCCAGAAGTAGGCAGCGGCGAGGGACCAGACAACGAGGGCCAGCAGGAGAGCCAGAATCCAGGAGAACATGGGACCTAGAGATGAACACGGAGGTGCAGACGACAGTTTATATGCGCCCGCCCCCGTCTGCGGGATGTCGTTTTGAGATCGCGCACACAGAAAACCCGCCAATCCTTAGCCGTGAGGGGAGGGAACAAACGGCGCAGAAGCAATTGGCGGGTCGATTTCGATTGTCAACAAAGTGGTGCTGCTTTGCAACAATCGCCGTACGGAACAGTGTGGTCCGCGCTCAGGGGTCCGAACCGGGCGACTGGTGGGTGCCGGGCCGTGGGTCTGCGTTGGGGGAGGCGTTGCGGGCCTCGGCGCGGTTGAGCCGGGCGGTCAGGGCATCGATCCGCACATTGAGCGCCGCCACGTCTTCTGCCGTGGGGATATGCAGGCGCTTGAGCACGCCCTGGACCCGGTCGTCGAAGGCCTTCTCGACCTTGTCCCAGGTGCCGGCGGCCTTTTCGCGCGCCTCGCCCAGGTGTTCCTCGACGTTGTCGCGCCAGCGCGGGGTGTCGCCGGCCTGCTCGCGGTTGCGCGCGTCCACCGACTCGCCTTCCCTGACCAGGTCGTCGAAAACGCGGCTGCCTTCGGCCTGGGCGCGTGCGAACACGCCGAGCCCGGCCAGCCAGATCTGCTGCGCCGAACCGGTCAGCCTGCGCGAGAAGCGCTCGGCCTGGTCCTGCAGCGAGGGCTTTTCGCCGGTGCGGTCATCGTAGTCGTCGTGAGTATTCATGGGGCGATCCTGTGAGTGGCCACCCCTTGATCCTACCCAGCGTTTCGATTGCGTGGCGTGATGGCGTGCGCGCCGCCACGCCAGCGGTTCAGGCCAGCTTTTCCTGCAGGACGCGTTGGATTTCGCCTTCGACCATGCCCTTCATCATCGACACCGGGAAGCCCAGGTCGGCGACCACGCGCACCTGGTGAGCCAGCAGCTCGATCTGGCCATTCACGCCGGAGCCGTTGAACGTGAGCGCATCGCCGTCCCACTGGGTCTTGAGGGAAAACTTGTCGGTGAGCTTGGCCGCCATCGCCTCGATCGCGTCGCGGGCCGCCTCGGTGGACAGCGTGTGGTCGTGGCGGATATCGATGCGGGACATGCGGACTCCTGACGGGCGATAGCGGGAAACGGGCGTGCATTGTGCGCATCCGCAGACAGAACTCCAAGCAGTGCGTCACACTTCTCTATCTTCCCTGACATCCAACCTGCTAGGCTGCGCCGCGTGCAGAACCTGCTTGTTCACTTCACTCATCGCCAACACCCCGACCAGCCGTTGCGGCCCGGGGTACAGCGCATCGTGCGCCATGCCTCGGGCAGCGTCCGCCTGGGCGGCGACGCGGCCGGCACGCTGTTGCTGGCCCAGTTCTGCCTGGACGACCGCGGCCTGTGGCTGCAGGTAGCCGCCGGCATGCGCGGCATCCACGTCAATGGTCGCCCGGTGCGGCGCATGGCGCTGCTGCGGCCCGGCGACGCGGTGTACGCCGACGGCGTGGAAATGCTGATCCAGGGCGAATGCGAGGCCCTCAACCACGCCCCGTCGCGCAGCGATGAGAGTGGGGAGGACCAGCGCCTGCTGCGCGGGGTGGGTGGCCAGCACCACGGGCGCAGCTTCACCCTCGACCGCCCGCGGGTGATCGGGCGCGGCGCCGAATCCGACATCGTGATCGACGATCCCGCGTTCGCCGAACAGCACGCGCGCCTGGAACGCCACGGCGACCGCCTGCTGTTGCGGGATCTGGGGGCGGGCGAATCGACCCGGGTCAACGGCGTCAGCGTCAGGCACTGCTGGCTGCAGCCCGGTGACCAGCTGGTCTTCGATGCGCAGCACCGGTTCGTGCTGGAAGTGCCGCACGACGGCCGCAAGCGGGTGGTCAGCGATGAGGAGGACGAGCTGCTCGACCTGCCATCGCCGGTGGAAGCACAGGCCAAGCCGAAGCGGGTAAGCCGCTGGCCTTGGTTGCTCGGCAGCGCGCTGCTGCTGGCCGGCCTGATCAGCCTGCTGCTGTGGTTCGGCGCGCGTTGAACGCGTCGCCCGACCAACGGTCGGGCGCTACCCCTGTGTCGCACGATCGCCGGTAGCACACGACCGTTGGTCGTGTGGCGGCGTCGATAGATTCGGATGCAACCAATTTCGCCTTGTCCTGCAAGGCCTAAAGGCTGGTGCGCTGCGGCATACTAGGGGTCTTGCCCCATAGGTGTGACATGACGCGCGCGTTCAATTTCAGTGCCGGCCCTGCAACCCTGCCGGAATCGGTCCTGCGCCAGGCGCAGGAAGAGATGTTGGAATGGAACGGCGCTGGCGCCTCCATTGTCGAAATGAGCCACCGCGGCCCGGAGTTCATGGCCGTTGCCGCCCAAGCCGAAGCCGACCTGCGCCGCCTGCTCGGCGTGCCGGACGATTACGCGGTGATGTTCCTGGCCGGCGGGGCGACCACCCAGCAGGCCCTGCTCGCGCTGAACTTCGCCGCCCCCGGGCAGACCGTGGATTACGTGCTCACCGGGCATTGGGGCAAGACCGCGATCAAGCAGGTCAGTCCCTACGTGCGGGTCAACGTGGCCGCCAGCAGCGAAGCCGGTGGCTTCCATGACATCCCGCCGCGCAGCCAATGGCAGCTGTCCGACGATGCCGCCTACGTGCACATCACCGCCAACGAAACCATCCATGGCGTCGAGTTCCGTGACACCCCGGACGTCGGCAGCGCGCCGCTGTTCGCCGATTTCAGCTCCTCCATCGCCAGCGAACCGCTGGATGTCTCGCGCTACGGCCTGATCTACGCCGGTGCACAGAAGAATCTGGGCCCGGTCGGCGTGTCGGTGGTGATCGTGCGCCGCGACCTGCTCGAGCGCAGTGGCCAGCCGCGCGCGGACATCTTCGATTACCGCTCGCACGTCGCCCGCGATTCCATGCTCAACACTCCGCCCACCTGGAACTGGTACCTGGCCGGGCTGGTGTTCCAGTGGATGCTCGCCGAGGGCGGGGTGGAAGAATTCGCGCGCCGCAACGCGGTCAAGTCGACGCTGATCTACGGGGCCATCGATGCCTCCGGCGGCTTCTATCGCAATGAGGTGGTGCCTGCCGCGCGTTCACGCATGAACATTCCATTCTTCCTGCCTGACGAAACCCTCACCGCCCGTTTCGTGAGCGAATCCAAGGCTGCCGGGCTGCTGGCGCTGAAGGGCCACAAGGCCGTCGGCGGCATCCGCGCCTCGCTGTACAACGCACTGCCGGTGGAAGGCGCACAGGCGCTGGCCGCCTTCATGCGCGATTTCCAGCAACGCAACGGCTGACGTTCCCGAATCTGTAACTGGATACCCTGATGGCCACCAAACCCGCCAAGCCCAAGGCACCCGCCGCCAAGCCCAGCAAAGCCAAGGCCGACGCCGTACCTGCTGTCGCCGCCCCGGTGCTGTCGGACGTGCGCGCCAAGATCGACCACATCGACCGCAGCATCCAGGCGCTGATCGCCGAGCGCGCCCAGTTCGCCCACCAGGTCGGCAAGGCCAAGGGCAAGCTTGCTGCTGCCGTGGATTATTACCGCCCCGAACGCGAAGCCCAGGTGCTGCGCATGGTGGTGGACCGCAACGAAGGCCCGCTCAGCGATGAAGTGCTGGTGCATGTGTTCCGCGAAATCATGTCGGCCTGCCTGGCCCAGCAGGAGCCGCTGAAGATCGGTTACCTCGGCCCGGAAGGCACCTTCAGCCAGCAGGCCGTGCTCAAGCACTTCGGCCGTTCGGCGCTGGGCCTGCCGTTGGCCAGCATTGAAGAAGTGTTCCAGGAAGTGGAAGCGGGCAACGCCGATTTCGGCGTGGTGCCGGTGGAAAACTCGGGGCAGGGCACCATCCAGATCACCCTGGACATGTTCCTCACCTCCAACCTGAAGATCTGCGGCGAAGTCGAACTGCGCGTGCAGCAGTACCTGATGTCGCGCAGCGGCCGGCTGGAAGATGTCGAACGCGTGTATGGCCACCCGCAATCGTTCATGCAGACCTCCTCCTGGCTGCGCGCCAACCTGCCCAAGGCCGAGAAGATCCCTGTGTCGAGCAATGCCGAAGGCGCGCGCCGCGCCCGCAATGCCGATGACGCCGCCGCCATTGGTGGCGAAAGTGCAGGGCACGTGTATGGCCTGAAGAAGGTCGTGACCAAGCCGATCCAGAACGACGCCGACAACACCACCCGCTTCCTGGTGGTGGGCCGCCAGTTCTTCCCGACCTCCGGCCACGACCGCACCTCGGTGCTGGTATTCATCCACGACAAGCCCGGTGCGCTGTTCGACGTGCTCAGCCCGTTCGCGCGGCACGGCATCAGCATGAACCGCATCGAGTCGCGTCCGTCGCACAACGCCAAGTGGGAATACGGCTTCTTCATCGACCTGGCCGGCCACATCGACGACGAGGCCATGCAGGCCGCGTTGGCCGAACTGAAGGCGCACTCGGCGCAGATCAAGGTGCTGGGCTCCTACCCGGTGGCCGTGCCCTGATACCCCGGCGCCGCCGCCCTGCGCGCGGCGCCGCTTACCGTCATTCCGCACCATCGCTGCCTTCCCGGGCGGCTTTCTACAGGATTCACCGATGACCGCTTCCGCTTCCTGGACCGCCCGCAAGGGCCAGCCCCTGCAGGGCAGCCTGACCATTCCCGGCGACAAGTCGGTCTCGCACCGTGCGGTGATGTTCGCTGCACTGGCCGATGGCGTTTCGCACATCGACGGTTTCCTGGAAGGCGAGGACACCCGCGCCACCGCCGCGATCTTCTCGCAGATGGGCGTGCGCATTGAAACCCCGTCGCCGTCGCAGCGCATCGTCCACGGCGTGGGCGTGGATGGTCTGCAGGCACCGGCCGGCCCGCTGGACTGCGGCAATGCCGGCACCGGCATGCGCCTGCTGGCCGGCCTGCTCGCCGCGCAGCCGTTCGACTCAGTGATGGTGGGCGATGAATCGCTGTCGCGCCGTCCCATGCGCCGGGTGACCGGCCCGTTGGCGCAGATGGGCGCGAAGATCGACACCGAGGCCGACGGCACCCCGCCGCTGCGCGTGCATGGCGGCCAGCCGCTGCACGGCATCGACTTCGCCTCGCCGGTGGCCAGCGCGCAGGTCAAATCGGCCGTGCTGCTCGCCGGCCTGTATGCGCAGGGCGAGACCGCCGTGACCGAACCGCACCCGACCCGCGACTACAGCGAGCGCATGCTGCGCGCCTTCGGCGTGGAGATCGACTTCTCGCCCGGCAAGGCCCGCCTGCGTGGCGGCCAGCGCCTGCGCGCCACCGACATCGCGGTGCCGGCTGACTTCTCCTCGGCGGCGTTCTTCCTGGTGGCGGCCAGCATCATTCCCGGTTCGGCACTCACCCTGCGCCAGGTCGGCCTCAACCCGCGCCGCACCGGCCTGCTTGCCGCGCTGCGACTGATGGGCGCCGATATCCGCGAAGAAAACCATGCAGAGCAGGGCGGGGAAGCCGTAGCAGACCTGGTGGTCCGCCACGCACCGCTTCACGGCGCCGAGATTCCCGAAGCGCTGGTGCCGGATATGATCGACGAGTTCCCGGCCCTGTTCGTTGCCGCTGCCGCTGCACAGGGCAACACCATCGTGCGTGGCGCGGCCGAACTGCGAGTCAAGGAATCCGACCGCCTCGCTGCCATGGCCACCGGGTTGCGCAGCCTCGGCGTACAGGTGGATGAGACCGAAGACGGCGCCACCATCCACGGCGGGCATGAGCTGGGCAGCGGCACCATCGAAAGCCACGGCGACCATCGCATCGCGATGGCCTTCGCCATCGCCGGCCAGCTCAGCAGCGGCGAGGTGCGCATCAACGACATCGCCAACGTCGCCACCTCGTTCCCCAACTTCGACGGCATCGCCCGCGCCGCGGGCTTCAACCTCCGGTAAGGCACCGCCGGCGGCAAAAAAAAAGGAGCCGACCAGATGGTCGGCTCCTGCTCCCCCGCCGTTTTACAGATGAGGGTTACCGCTGCTCGGTGCGGAAATCTACCGGCACGCGTACCACGCTGGCCACGGCGCGGCCGTTGTGCATGGCCGGTTCGAACTTCCAGTCACGCACGGTGCTCAGCACTGCACGGTCCAGGTCGCGATCACGACCGCCACTGCGCTGCACGATATTGGCGTCGGTCACCTGTCCACGCGGGTCCACGTTGAGGCTGGCAATCACGCTGCCTTCCACGCCACTACGCAGTGCGGTCCGCGGATACACCGGCTTGGCATTGCTGCTCAGCGGGCGCGCATCGCGATCGCGAACCACGGGAGCAGCACGACGCTGCGTGGTGGCTGGCGTCGCTTCACGGTTGGCCGGGGCCGGCGTCACCGCCACCGGCGTCTCGGTAGCAGGCAGCATGCGTTCCCCGACCGGCGCGCTGGCGCCTTCATCGGGATTGGCATAGCGCAGCCACACCAGCGCGGCGGCAAACATCGCGACGATCAGCGCGATCCACAGCAGGGGGGAGGTACGACGGCGGCCCGGCTCGTCAATGATGTCGCGCTGCTGCTGCGGCGACGTAGGCATCTCGTGTGCATGGGTAACACTCATGGCGGACTCCTGGTGTCGAGTTGACGACGCCAGTCTTGCCTGAGCCGGGTTGCGGGTGTGTCACCGATGCGTCAACGCCACGCGTGCATTGCCGTCGAGGTTCAGCATCATGAGCCGGACCTTTACGCGGGGCTCGCGCGGTTTTCAGACGTGTGCCCACTAACAGTGGGCACCTACCAGTGGCCACCTACCAGTGGGCATCTAGCCGCGCAATTTCACTGTGCCTTGAAATCGAACGGGACTTCGATGCTGCCCGGCACCGCAATGCCGTTGCTCTGCGCCGGCTGGAAACGCCAACGGCGCACGGCATCGCTGGCAGCACGATCCAGGTCACGCGAGCCGCTGCGCTGGATGATGGTGACGTTCATCGGGTAGCCGGTCGCGTCCACATCCACGCGCACCACCACGCTGCCTTCCACGCCGTTGCGCAGGGCGGCAGGCGGGTAGGTCGGCGGCGGCGACTGGTCGGCAATCGGCTGCGGGCGGTCGCCGGCGGCCATCGCCACGGGGGCGGTTTCCGGCGCGGCAGCGGCCGGGGCGGCCGGCGCCGGCGGCGGAGCGGTTTCCACCAGCTGCGGCTTCTCGTCTTCCACCGGCAGCGGCTTGGCGTCAGGCATGTCGCTGGACCCGGCCGCGGCGGGCAGGGGTTCGGGCAAGGGTTCGACTTGGGCGACTTCCTGCGGGGTCTGCGCGGGGCCGGCCTTGTAGAAGTCGTTGTTGCGGTTGCCCAGCCACACGGCCAGGAACAGCAGCACGCCGACGCCAAAGGCGATCCCGGCGATCATGAGGCTGCGGCGGGGCAGCTGGAAGGTGATGTTCTTGCCAGACGAGGAACGGGAAGCGGACATGAGCCATACCATGGTGAACCCCCCGATTCTGCCACGCCGGGAATGAACCGGGCGGCAGAAAAGCCGATTACAGGCGATAATCCCCCTCCAGACCCGTACTTACCGCCCAAACGCCATGCTCGATCCAGCCCTGCTCCGCCAACAACCCGCCGAACTTGCCGAACGCCTGCGCTCCTCGCGCGGTTTCGAGCTGGACGTCTCCGGGCTGGAGTCGCTGGAAGCCGACCGCAAGCGCATCCAGATCCGTACCCAGGAGCTGCAGAGCCTGCGCAACAGCCGCTCCAAGGCCATCGGCCAGGCCAAGGCCAAGGGCGAGGACGTCTCGGCGATCATGGCCGAAGTGGCCGCCTTCGCCGACGAGCTGAAGGCCTCGGAAGTAACCCTGGACGAGCTGCGCGAGAAGATTGAAGCCATCGCGATGGGCATCCCCAACGTACCGGCAGACGATGTCCCGTACGGCAAGGACGAATCGGAGAATGTCGAGCAGAAGCGCTGGGGCACCCCGCGCAGCTTCGATTTCCCGGTGCTCGACCATGTTGAACTGGGCGCCCGCAACCAGGGGTTGGATGGTGAAGCCGGCGCCAAGCTGTCGGGTTCGCGCTTCACCGTGCTGCGTGGCCCGGTCGCGCGCCTGCACCGCGCCCTGGCCCAGTTCATGCTCGACCTGCACACCGGCGAGCACGGGTATGAGGAAACCAACGTCCCGGTGCTGGTGAACCCGGAATCGCTGCGTGGCACCAGCCAGCTTCCCAAGTTCGAAGACGACCTGTTCAAGACCGCTGTGGGCGAGTCGACCCGCTACCTGATTCCGACCTCGGAAGTGTCGCTGACCAATATCGTGCGCGACGAAATCGTCGATGCCGAGCGCCTGCCGTTGAGCATGACCGCCCATTCGCTGTGCTTCCGCGCCGAAGCCGGCAGCGGCGGCCGCGACGTGCGCGGCATGATCCGCCAGCACCAGTTCGAGAAGGTCGAGCTGGTCACCGTCTGCGCCCCGGCCGAGAGCGAAGCCGAGCACCAGCGTATGACCCGCTGCGCCGAAGTGGTGTTGGAAAAGCTGGGCCTGCCGTACCGCAAGGTGCTGCTGTGCACCGGCGACATGGGCTTCTCGGCAATCAAGACCTACGACCTGGAAGTGTGGCTGCCCTCGCAGGACACCTACCGCGAGATTTCCTCGTGCTCCAACTGCGGCGACTTCCAGGCCCGCCGCATGCAGGCGCGCTGGCGCAACCCGGAAACCGGCAAGCCGGAACTGGTGCACACGCTCAACGGCTCGGGCGTGGCCGTGGGCCGCGCAATGATCGCGGTGATGGAGAACTACCAGAACGCCGACGGCAGCATCACCGTACCGGATGCGCTCAAGCCCTACATGGGCGGCCTGGAAAAGATCGCGTAACAGCAGAAGCCCGCCGAAAGGCGGGTTTTTTGCGCGTAGCCGCCTGAAAAAAGAAACGGCCCCGCAGAAGCGGGGCCGCAGGGTGGGCCGGATGGGGGAGGGGGAATCCGGCCCGGGCAGGGCGTCCGACGAGGACTCAACGCCTGCCCTGGAACACTCAGGCTTCGGCCAGTTCTTCGAACTCGGCGGCCGGCAGGCTGGCCAGCGCAGCGGCAATGGCTTCTTCGCGGTGGGTCGGCGAATAGGCAATGCCTTCGGCACGCACGAATTCGACATTGGTGATGCCCATGAAGGCGAACACCTGGCGCAGGAACGGCTCCTGGAAGTCGGCCGGCGAATCGGTGTAGATGCCGCCACGCGAGCTGGCGATGATCACGCGCTTGCCACCGGCCAGGCCGACCGGGCCATTCTCGGTGTACTTGAAAGTGCGCCCAGCCACCGCCACGCGGTCGATCCAGGCCTTCAGGGTCGACGGAATGCTGAAGTTGTACATCGGCGCGCCGATGACAATCACGTCTGCGGCAAGGAACTGCTGCATCACCGCTTCGGCATCGGTGGCTTCGGCCGCGTCCACCTGGGCCAGCGAACCACTACTCAAATGGGGAATGGGATTACGATCGAGATCGCGGTAGGTTACATCGAGGTTCTCAACGGTCTCATTGAACCGTGCGACCACGGCCGCGGACAGCTGGCGGGAAACCGAGTTGTCGCCCAGCACGCTGGCATCAATGTGAAGAAGCTTCATGGCAATCACCTGTATCCGGGGAAGGGCGGTCAAGGCGCCGCCGACGGAAAGCAGGTTAGGTTGTTGCGTCGCTGGGATAAAGGTGGTTGAATACCACGTATTGTTCTATATCTGGAACTTCGGTATGCACGACCTCAACGACCTGTACTACTTTGCCATGGTGGTGGACCACGGCGGTTTCGCCGCGGCCGAACGCGCCCTGGGGATCCCCAAATCCCGTCTGAGCCGCCGCATCAGCCAGCTGGAAACCGATCTGGGCGTGCGCCTGCTGCAGCGCTCCACGCGCCGCTTCGCGGTGACCGACGTCGGCACCAGCGTGCATCGCCACGCGCAGACCATGCTGGCCGAAGCCCAAGCCGCACGCGAAGTGGTGGACCGCCTCAGCGCGGAGCCCCGCGGCCTCGTGCGCGCCAGCGTGCCGGTCTCATTGGCGCAGATGCAGCTGCCCAAGCTGCTGCCGAAGTTCCTGGCCCAGTACCCTAAAGTGCGCCTGCAGCTGAACATCAGCAACCGCCGCGTGGACATCATCAACGAAGGCTATGACGTGGCCCTGCGCGTACGCTCACGCCTGGACGATGACGGCAGCCTGGTGATGCGCAGCTTCGGCCAGGTGCAGGAACTGCTGGTGGCCAGCCCGAAATATCTGGATCGCGCCGGCCGCCCGAAAGATCCCGATGAACTGGCCAACCACGTCACCCTGAGCATCAGCGAAGACGAGGCCCGCCAGCGCTGGGAGCTGCACGGCCCGGAGGGCGCGGTACGCCGCGTGGACCTGCAGCCGCGCGTGGCCGGATTCGACTTCCCGCTGCTGCAGAGCATGGTCAAGGACGGCTTCGGCATCACCATGCTGCCCGAGACCGTCTGCGCCGACGCCGTGCGCAGCGGCGAGCTGGAAGTGGTGCTGCCGGAATGGTCGCTGCCGCAGGGCATCTGCCACGCCGTATTCGCCTCCCGCCGCGGCCTGCTGCCGGCAGTGCGGGTGTTCATCGACTTCCTGGCCGAGCATCTGCCGCCGCAGCTGGAAGCGTCGCGCCTGGACTGCGGCGGCGCCTGCGAGCGGGCCAAGGAAAAGATCCGCGCCAGCGCCCTGGGCGCCCTGGCGGTAGACGCCGGCTGACGCTGTCGGGGTCGGCCTTGGGTAAACCCGGCCGACCATGCGAGAATACGCGCCCGGCCCCGGCCGGCGCGGGACATCCGGAGAGATGGCCGAGCGGTTTAAGGCACCGGTCTTGAAAACCGGCGAAGGGTCATTCCTTCCGTGGGTTCGAATCCCACTCTCTCCGCCATATCATCGCGAGTAATTGATTTATATGATTATTTGCATCATTTGATTGATTGTTAAATGGGACACAAGTCGGGACACATCTCCCGCATCCGCATCCCTCACAATCTCGTTCGAGCTGCTTCTGCCCACTACTCTTTCCGCCAGCGTGTTCCTGGTGATCTGCACGCAGTTGTGGGTTTTACGCTCATCAAACGCGCTCTAAACACTGCCGATACTAGCTGCGTTCGTATGCGCGCCACCGTTCTCGCGACAAGCTATGCTCAGGCCTATGACTTGCTGCGAGAACGAAGTGTGGAGAAGTTCGGTAAAAGGGATCTGGAAGATCTTGTTGAGCGACTGAGCAACGGTGCAGTTCGAAAAGATCTCACTCTGCATCGGACTCAAGTCGCCATGGCACGATCACAGAGCGGTGGCAGATGGATAGCGAGGAAGACGTAAAGCTCTTCCGTCAAGCGCCAGCCCCAAACGAATGCTGCGGGAGTCGCAGCGATTGGCGTCCTTGATCCCACTCCTGTTCGGCAAACACACGCTTCTCGACCCCAAGTCACCGAGACCATTAGCCTCGAGAAGGCTCGCGATGCATGGCTTGCAACCATCAAACCGCGCACACTACCGAAGACCTACACGGTCAAGCTCGCAGCTGTGGAATCGTTGGTTTCGTTGCTTGGGCCGAATTCCAAGCTCCACACTATGTCCCGTGCGGACCTGGCGCGCTGGTATCAGCACCTTCGCGACAACCGGGCCTCCACGCCCACGCTCACGAATAAGCAAAGCTATGTGGGCGAGAAAGGCGGCGTCTTCGATTGGTCAATTGCCTCAGGCTTTTACCCGAAGGGCGATAACCCTGCCATGGCATGTTAGCTATTCGCTCCGCGAGAGGCGGGCGCGCAGGAAGCTGGTATCAAAGCATATGACCATGAGCGGATCCAGACGAACTTCTCATCGAGCAACTTTGAAAAGCTATCCGCAAACGCCAAATGGGCGTCGCTTATCGGACTCTATACCGGGGCACGCGCGTCAGAAGTTGGGCAACTCTTGATTGCCGACGTCTTCCTGGAAGGCAAGCTGCCCTGCATTCGCATCTCCGATTAAGGCGAGAACCAAAAGTCAAAACGGAGGCCAGCCATCGGACCGTTCCCCTGCATCCGGACATCTTGGAACTGGGCTTCATGGAGTGGTTTGCGACTCGCAAAGCGGCAGGTCAAAAACGCTTGTCCCCTCTCACGGGCATCAAATCTCTGCCAAGCCGCCAGGAATCGTTGTGGAGTGCAGGCGTCAGCAGACGCCTAATAGCTCAAAGCTTGCGAAGGCCCTTCGCTGGTCCACTGCTAGAAGCCCATTCGGTCAGATAGCTCGAGAGGCCGTCCGTGAAATGTTAAATAAACTAGGTTGCCGAAATTGCGTTTGTGACACGTCGATAAGTTTGGCTCTATATAAGTCATGTAGAACCAACCAAGGAAAAATTACATGAAAAATATAATTGAGCTGGGAAAACAGTATCGCCTGAAATTGCAAGACCAGAGCGTCGCAACTTTGATTGTCCATGGCGCGAGGCCTGGACGCGTTGAACTGACGTTCGACGGCATCTATCAAGAGCATCCGGACTTCGGATTCGTGATTTTGCTCAGTATTGAGGAGGTTGAGGCCGGAGTCGCTTAATGGTTGAGCGCTACAAGGAGTTGCCGACCGCTGAGTTCCTACTTCACGGGCAAAGGGCGAGGCGCTAAGCTCGCCGGATGCTAACCGTCCTCCACCCTCAGCTATACCACCAGGTCTTGAGCTTCCCAATCGGCATGATGGCAGCTCCTGATCCTGAGGGTGGCAATCCCTTCTTGATCGTCAAAGCGACAAAGGAAGTCCTTCTAGCTGCAAAGCTTAGTGGCTTCTTCAAGGTGTATGTGTGCCCTGCGGACCTTGGCGGACGAGAGACGCTGGCATTGGTCTTCGCGTTCTTCGACGACGAAGACGAGCCCTTCAATATCCGCACGCCACTGCTCGATGATGTTGATAGTCGTCATATGTTGGCGGCACTGAGAAGCCCTTGCGTCAACGTCCACTTTTTCGATGAGCATGGACGAGAGTTCTTGGTCTACGAAGCCGAGATTGATGTCCCAGACGTCGCTAAGAAGCGTCTGGATGGGTTGACGCTGCTTGAGTCGGACTTGGTCGACGCTCAGAACATGCTACATGGAGTCGGCGACTGGTTCGGCCTGCGAACCCCTCAGGACGACGAAGAGGCACTGACAGTCAGGCTTGTCCACGCCCCCTTTGGAGAGAGTCTTGCCATCCAGGATGCCCGGTATCCGCTCCATCAACATCATGGGGCTAAGGGATACAGCATGTCGATGTTGGAGCGGGAAGAACCTGGAAACTTTCAGGAAGAAGACATCATCAAGTGTTTGGCGATGTGCTTTCCACAAAGCCATATCTACCACGGACCACTACGAACGACTGACAAAGAAGAAATTTGTGATGTCCTGGTGGTGACAGATGATCGAGTGCTCATCATCCAAGCCAAGGACAGCCCAAACATCGAGCGCATCGCAAAGCAGAAGCTCAGTCGCAAGCAAACCACTGCGATGACCGCGTTCAAGAAGGCGGTGGCACAGGTTCGAGGTGCACAAAGCTACATCAAGGCAGGCAACGGAGCACTTCGCTACATCCTCAATGGGGAAGAGCGGTCACTCGATATCAGTCAGAAGAAGCTCTCTGCGATCACGATCATCAAAGAAGTCTTTGATCGAGAGAGCGAAGAATACGCGAAGATTCTCAATGTGCTGATGGTAGAGCGCAGAATTCCTTGCTTTGTCATCGCTTACGGCATGTTTTTTGAGCTCTGCTATCGAGTCCATGACTCTGAAAAATTCTTCGATTTTTCAGAAGAGGTGGTAGAATACATTCGCAGCAAGCACGATCTTCCCGTGATCAATTTTCATGGCTAGCGGTTGACATCAACGCCGGGCGCCCTAGTTGTTGAAGAACTCAACAGCTAGGAGATAACATGCCGCCTATCAATCCTGTGAATATTCTTGCAGTCTGGCGGGCGAACGCAATGCCTCAACTGGTAATTGCAGACGTTGATCAAGTCATCCCTCGGATCGACGCATTCGCTGATGCTGATCTCATCCTTGATTTGGAAGGCGTGGCTAAGCTTGCAAGCGAGCTGAACGTCGGCGTTGGGAAGTCCAGCAGCTCATCAAATCAAAGATGGAGTTTGCTCGAGAGCTCGGAGCGGCTTGACCTGGATCAGGAGCAGTTGGCCCAACGCGCCTTCGGTGCTTCGCACGCGATCGATGATCGCCCTAGGCGGGCCTGAGTCGCTTGCTCAGGATCCAGAGCTTCTGCGCTCTATGGCATCCCAGCGGTCTGCTGCCGCCCGGTAGATGAAGCCCAGGGCAGGGAACGTCAGCAACACCGCTGCTCCGGCCGCTATGAAGGTCCTCAGCGGTTGAACGTCGCCCTCTTCGTCAGTCCAACCCCAATCGTCCGGCATCCAGAAGAGTGCGCTCTGGGTGCCTCCATACACCATGATCGCAAGTCCCAGCCACGCCAAGCCAAAGTAGATCCACTTTAGGGGCGACATGCCCGACTGGATGTGAGCTCGGCGGACGAACGCCTCGGGCTCAAAGTGGGCACTGCAAACGTAGTGGATCAAGGCAACAAGCGAGGCGGTGCTGATAGCACCTGCTACGGCTGAAAGAACAGACATGCATGCTCCTTGGCGTTGTCGCCGGTTTGACTACTGTGACCCCAGCACTGCCATCTTTCTGGCCTGGCCATCTAGCGGCGGCCCCTTCCTAGATCGACCAACTGTCAGTGTTTTCTGACCCATGCCTGGGATGCCATCTCGTCTACACTAGATCGTTCATCAAGGGGAACAGGGGAAGTTCGTGCCGCACGTGAAGATGCTATCCGTTTGGGCAGATGTGGCTTCGTCCGACGGTCGGGCCGAGATACGGTCACCGGCCTCCGGCCATGGAGCAGTTACCGTCGTCAACGATCAGGGCTGAGCTCTTGAAACCGGGCTCCCAAGATCAGATTAGGATCGCTGCTCAGCAGAAGGGTGTGGAGTGCTTGTTGCACTTTACGCCGCTTCCCAATTTGGCTTCTATCGTAGAACACGGCATCCTCTCGCGAGAAGCGCAGCGTGCCAAAGAGGCGTTCGGCTACACGAGTAGCGCCCATCGCCTTGATGACAAAGATAGCGCTAGTTCGATATCCGTGTCCGCGATCAACCATGACATGTTCGCTTCCAAACGGAAGGATTCGGGACGGGGTGACTGGGTGGTGTTGTGGCTGTCGCCAGAGATCCTTTGGACTCATTCTTGCCGGTTCTATGCGAGAAATGCGGCGCGGCGAGAGATGCGAGATCACCGGGGATTCCTGGGTGGGCCGTGGGCTTTCCAGGAGATGTTCGGTGAAAGCACTACACGTGTAGGTTCTAGGGAGGAGCATGGCTTGCCCGCCGTCCTGACCACCCATCCGGACGCGGAGGTTCAGGTGTTAGGGCCCATATCGCCTTCACTCATCCTCGGGGCTTGGGTCAGCCAGCCATACCAACAGAAGGATGCAGAGTCGCAGCTCAATTGTCTGACGCTTAAAGATGGACGGGCAAGAGAAGTTGTCGTTCGTGACTTTTCACCACGCTTCGTAGTGGGAGCTGATGCATGGGGATGATTGAAAAGATCAAGGCGCTCATCCCGAGAAGAGTTCTCTCCGCCGTTGAATCGCTTGGACTAAGTATTTCAAGGGGCGCAAGTATGGAAGTGCAAGAGCAATCCAATCCGGGCGACAACGAGCTGATTGCGGTGACCAGTAGGATGTATGAGAAGATCCGTGATCAGCTTGTTGCTAACGATTTCCGAGTGGAACTCTTCAACTGTAAAGCTACTCAATGTGTTTCGAGTCAGAACGCGGATCGGATTTGCGCACTGGGTTGATCTCCGTTCCAATGGTCTGGGTTCTACCGAACTTATGACAGAGATCAGATCAATGCTTAACGAGCTGGATTTGTAGTGCCCGAATTGCACTAAGCCCGTGCTGTCAGACAACGAGTCCTTGTTCAGGCTTTACGAGCAAAATTCGATTGTCTGCTCTGGGTACGGATGGAGCTTTGACGTCAATTCAGGTGTGCAAGCAGCGGCGGCCGATTGAATTGACCCCCTAACCAAGGCCAGCCGACATTGCTGTGCTTGAGTCAATGGCACTTTGGCAATAGACTCGAAGGACACTCACCAGGACACATCTCGGCTAGAGTTCTCGATTAGTATCAGTGGGTTAGTGTGGGGATCGTTTAGTCCCACTCTCTCCGCCACTAGATCCTGAAAAAGTGATCTGGATTGAAATCTTAGTTTGAGTCGATTGGATGGCAGGAAGCATGCAGAGGAATCACTCGCATGCGCATCGCTCGTCGTCTGAGCCCGCCCGCCACCGGCCGCTGGTCCTTCGTCCAGCGAGTCCCCGTCGAACTTCGCGTCGTGCTCGACTGCCGGCTTATCAAGCGTACCCTCCGGACCAAAGATCTGGCCCAGGCCACGTGCGTGCGGTCGTCCTTTCATCGGCTGTGCTCGACTCTTCGCATAGTTGAAGGATCAACGAGTGGTCAAGCTCAGCAAGACGGATGCTGACCTGGTCATCACTCGACTGACTTGCGCCGGGGAGTTACAGGAGCCCACGTTGAACCGGAGCGGCTCCCCAGACGCCACGGTCAACGAGCAGTGGCAGATCGAGAGCCCTGGCGATGTGGAATCCATCCACGCTCAAAATGTGCTCGCAGTCTCGCCATATCGAAGTCATGAGCTTGTCGCGTATGTGGAAGCCAAGCTTTCCACTCAAGGCAGTCTGACAGTGGCCTGTTGGATTCGCCTCAAGTGCGAATGATTCGTGATAGCATTTGTGGGCCGCAAGCTTCCATCGCGGTCATGGACGACTCCCAGCTCAAGCAGGACCGAAAAAGATGAATAGACGAACTTACATCGAACTTGTTCTTGAGTTGTTTGCGTTTATCGCCTTGTGTCTGGCGATGATGGCAAGCGGCAAAGCAGTGGTGATCTTCTCGCTGATCACTATCGCTTTAGTCATCTGGATTCCATTCCAAGCCAATGCGGGCAACCGTTTGACCCGGGCCCTAAGCATCGCGCTCCCCATCGCTGCTATAGCAAGGACTGTCGTTCACTTCCTGCCAAACCCTTCGCTTTAGGAGCTGAACTACATGAATGTGCTTGGATGTTGTGCGGCGGCGGCGTTGGCGATCTGTGCCTCAAGCCTCATGCAGGCGGCGACGCAGCGCCCCCACCGCTGCCGCGATAGCCATCGCGGGCACCGCCAGCACCGCTGCGTATACCAGTCCGGCCAGCAACATCGGGCCAAAGCCCGACGCCATGGCCGCCACTGGCACCTGCAGCGCCATGAACAGCAGGCCCCACAGCCACGCATGCCGGGGAAAGCACGCGCCTAGAGCCGCGGCGATCCCCAGTGCGATGGGATAGACGACGGTCCAGAACGCGGGCGCGTCCCAAGGCCCGCCCCCCGGAGTCCGCCAGGCCACCAGGACCCAGAACACGACGCCTACCTTCAGCGTGACAGCACTTGCTGCAAGAAAACTGCCCGATATCCGCATAGTTATTCTCCCGCACGAACATTCAGCATGCCCCTGTCGCATTGACGCTGTATGACCAGCACCGGCAGGCGTTTTGCGTATCTGGCGGAGAGCGCCGGATGTCGAAGCAGAAAACCGCAAAAAGAAAACGCCCCAGGAAGGGGCGTCTTTCATGAGGTTGAGGCAATGCCACGCCTGCGTGGCACCGGCATCAATGGCGCGCGTTATCGCGGGCCTTGCCCACGTCGCTCTGCACCTTGCCGACTTCCTTCTGGACCTTGCCTTCCAGTTCCTGCGACTTGTCGCCGGTCACCTTGCCAGCTACTTCCTTCACGGTGCCCTTGACCTGGTTCTTCGCGCCTTCAGTACGATTCTTGTCCATGTTCAATTACCTCGTGGTTGAACCCGTTGTGGGTGACTCGATCCTGCTTGGAACCTGGTAGCGAAGCAGTGAATCCGGGCCTCACGCGGCGCGAACGCTAGGCAACTGTTCATGTGCAATCGATCCGCAAGCTACCTGACGCTGCAAGCTGCGGCCACGTGAGCGGTACTTCACGCGGCAACCGTATGCTGCCGAAATCCATCTACACAGGTACCACCCGCGCATGAGCCGTACAGCGGAAGACCATTTCGACGTCATCATCATCGGCGGCAGCTACGCCGGCATGTCGGCCGCCCTGCAGCTGGTCCGTGCCCGGCGCAGCGTGCTGGTGATCGACAGTGGCCTGCCGCGCAACCGCAATTCCCTCGAAGCGCACGGCTTCATCGGCCGGGAAGGCATGCATCCGGCGGAAATCGCCGCGCAGGCGCGCACCGAACTGCTTACCTATCCGACCCTGATTTGGGTGGAGGGCAAGGCCGCGAGCGCCCGCGTCGTGGAGGAAGGCGTTTCGTTCGAGGTGGACTGCGACGACGGCCGCACGTTTGCCGCCGACCGGCTGGTGCTGGCATATGGCGTAACCGATACATTACCACCCGTCGATGGCCTTGCCGAGCGCTGGGGCCGCAGTGTCTACCACTGCCCCTACTGCCATGGCTATGAGTTGTATGAAGGCAACATCGGCGTGCTCGGCTGCGCCAAGGATGGTGGCGTCGGGCAGGCGCTGCTGCTGTGCGACTGGGGAAAGATCACCCTGTTCTGCCCGGACCCGGGCAGCATCGATCCGGAAAAGCGCGAGCGGCTCGATGCATGCGGCGTGGTGATCGAATCGACCCGCGTCCAACGTGTCGAAGACACGGCCACCGTGGTGCTGGCCGACGACCGCCGTGTGGTACTCGATGCGCTGTTCCTGCTGCCGACGTCGACGTTGTCCTGCGACCTGGCCGAACAGCTTGGCTGCGAGCTGATGGATGCCGGCTGCATCACGGCCGATTCGGCCAAGCAGACCACGGTGCCGGGCGTGTTTGCCTGTGGTGATGCCGGGCGGATGGCCGGCAGCATCGCCTTGGCGGTGGGCGAGGGTGCATTGGTCGGGGTTGCGGTGCACCGGTCGCTGCTGGGATTGCTTGATTGATTGATGCGTCAGCCACGCAGGGCGTGGCGCTACCGTGGTGCAGTTGCCGTTGCCGCCGCCGTCTGTCGCGGTTTGTACTGGCAGCGCGGGTAGCCCGAGCATGAGGCGAACTCGCCATAGGGCCCGGTGCGCTGCACGATCACCCCGCCATCGCACGCGGGGCAGGCCTGCTCGCGGATCGGCTCGCCGCTGGCGGCCGTGATCTCCACGGCGCCATCGTGGACCAGCTCGTCGAGGAACGGCGAGCGTTTGCCCTGCACGGTAAACATGACCACCGAGCGACGCGCGCGGGTCAATGCGACATAGAACAGGCGGCGCTCCTCGCTGAGCGGATACGCATCGGCATGCGGCATTGCAAGTGCGAGTACTGGATCGTCGGCACGGGCGCTGGGGAAGCTGCGGTCGAGCATGGCCGGCAGGATCACGATATCGGCCTCAGCGCCCTTCGCGCGGTGCGCGGTGAGGAAGCTCAGCTGCAGCTGCGCGCCGAAACGCGCCGCCCAGTGCGAGGGAAGGAACGCGCGCTCGGCGTTGTACCGCCCCACGATGAACACCGACAACCGGCCATCGCGGCCGGGCGCGATGGCCCCGCTCTGAAGCTGCTGCTGCAGTCGCTGCAGGTACTGGTAGATCGCATCCTGCAGGCGGTCGCGCGCGGCCACCTGGAAGGCCTGCAGGACCGGGCCCTGTACCGGTGCGAGCGAGCGCACCTGCTTGGCGATCTGCCCGGGGTTCCTTGAAACGAAGCGGCTGGAGGCGTCGCACAACGCCTGCGGGCAGCGGAAGGTGCGGGTGAGGTGCAGGATCTGCGACGGCCCGAAGGTCGCTTCGAAGTGGGTCATGCAGCTCACATCCGCGCCGGCGAAGCGGTTGATCGACTGCCAGTCGTCGCCCACCGCGAAGAGGTGCCGCCCCGGCGCCTCCACCAGTGCCCGGCACAACCGCGCACGGGCACGCGAGGCATCCTGGAACTCATCGGCCATCACCAGCAGATACGGTGATGCGTAGCGGCCCTGTTCGAGATGTTCGGCGGCCTGGTTGAGCATGTCCTCGAAGTCGATGGCATTCTCGGCAGCCAGCGCATCGTCCCACGCGTGCAGGATCGGCGTGGCCAGTTCGAGGAACAGGCGGTAGCGGTGCTTGAAGCGGTCCTCGGGCAGCTGGCGCAGGCGCTCGGCCAGGTCGGCCACGGCAAGGCCGTTGCTCTTGGCGTGGCTGATGAAGGTACGCAGCAGGCCAATGAGGTCGCTGTCCGGCATCGGCTTTGAACCCTCCGCAGGCAGCTCGCGGTCCGGGTTGGGGTCGAGCCCGATGCGGTGCGCGCTCAACGCCGTTTCGAGTGCCTCGAACAGCGCGCCGCTGCGCAGCTGCCCGCTGCTGGTCTGCAGTTGCATCGCATCGCGGCCGCGCGGGTGCGGATCGGCGCCGTCACCCGTGCGATGCGTGTGGTACAGCGTGGTGCCCGGATAGAAGAAGTCCGCGCGCCCCGGTTGCCAGGTCTCGGTGGTGGTATCCAGCACCGGGTGCGGTTCGTAGGTGTATTCAACGCCGTTGTAGAACAGCCAGTCGGCAATCACGCATTCTTCTATGTTGCCCACGCGTTCGCCACGAAGCGTGCGCACATAGCGGTGACCCTCGGCGTCCCAGCCGTCGGCCGGCGCGGCCTGGCCCTGCGGCGGCAGGTCGCGCGCGAACACCAGCCGGAACATGTCCCACTGGGTGCGGAAGTGCAGCGATCGGTCCTTGAGGCGGTCGATGATGTCGGCCAGCTGTTCGAAGCCCTGGGCGGCGTCCACGGCCCATGCAGGCACCTCCGGCATGCGCCCGGTGACCTTGCCGATGATCTGCCGACCGAGCGCGTGGAAGGTACAGGCGGTGACGTCGCCGGCAGGCAGGCCCAGCCGCTCGAAGGCGGCGCTGGTGCGCTGCTGCAGTTCGCCGGCCGCTTCGCGGTTGAAGGCCAGCATCACGATCTGGTCCGGTGCCATCAGGCCGCGCTCGACGGCGTAGGCCGCCTTGGCCACCATCGTCGAGGTCTTGCCAGAGCCGGCGGCGGCCACCACCAGCATCCGGCTGTCGAAGCACAGCACCGCGCGTGCCTGCTCGTCGCTGAGGGGCAGCCGCTCCACGTGGCTCAGCAGTGCCGCCGCATCGGTCCGTTCGCGTTGCAGGTGCGCTTCATTGCGTGACGCCCACACCGCCGTCCAGTCGCCCGACCAGCGCAGCAGGTCATCCTCGATCACCGCAGCGGTCCCGGCGAGCTGCGGGCGCAGCGCAGGATCGTCGAACACCGCCCACAGCGCATCGTCGTCCAGCGCCAGCACCGGGCGCGCGTGCAGCAGTGCATGCTGGTGTTCCTGGGTCAGCCAGAGGTCCGCGGCATCGGCACCTGCCATCACCGCGTCGACCTGTTGCAGCCACTCACGGATCTGCGCCAACGCTGCATTGGCCCCGGCCACCGCGTGGTCCTGTCGATGGATCTGCGCACTGGCGCTCCACAGCGCTTCCAGTTCGCGCGCCTGCGCGTTGGGGAGCCCGCCCAGGCGAAGCTCACCCTCATCGGTCGCCATGCACAGCGTGGTCCATACCGCACCGCGCTGCAGGTGCCACGCCTGGGTTGCGCTGACCGGCAGGGAAAACACCTGCGTGTCGACGGTGAGCTCTAAATGGTCATCGACCCGGCGCAGCCGCCAGTCCGGGGAACGCGAGAGGCGTCGGCCCCACGGGGAAGGGGACCAGTCGTGGATCATCGGTACATCCAGGAAAGCGGGCCACGTACCGGAACGGGCCGGCATCGGGGAGAGGTGGGCCGCCATGATAGGAAAATCCCAACCAAAAAGCCCCGCCGGAGCGGGGCTTCTTCAGCGCGGCGCCACGTTCGCGGATCAGCGCTCGCAGGCCACCACCGCACCGGTGCGCGACTGGCGCTGCACCAGTACTGCCACGACCCACAACAACAGGCCGCCCAGCGCAGTGGCCGCACCGACATAGCCGGTCACGGCGGGGCTGAAGCCGGCGCCGATAGCCAGGCCACCGAACCACGGGCCCAGCGCATTGGCGGTATTGAACGCGGCATGGTTGGACGCCGCGGCCAGGGTCTGCGCTTCGCCCGCCACGTCCATCAAGCGGGTCTGCAGCACGGCGGCGAGGGCGCCCATGGTGCCTACCGCGATGATCATCGGGAAGATCGTCCACACCGAGTTGGCGGCCAGCGGATAGGCCAGCAGCACCACGATCGACCACAGCAGCACGATCGCCGCCGCCCGGAACTGGAAGCGGTCCACCAGCCAGCCACCGGCGACATTGCCGATGATCGCGCCGATGCCAAAGATGCCCACCGCCACCGGCATCCACGACTCGGCCAGGCCGGTCACCTGCACCAGCGTCGGCGCCAGGTAGGTGAACACGCAGAACATGCCGGCAAAGCCCACCGAGCCGATTGCCAGCGCCAGCCACACCTGTGGCCGGTTGAACGCGCGCAGTTCGCGCATCGGCGAGGTCCGCACTTCATCCGGGTCCGGCAGCAGGAAGCGGGCAATCATCAGCACCGTGGCAATCGCCAGCACGCTCACCAGCGCGAACGCGGTACGCCAGCTCAACTGCTGGCCCAGCCAGGTGGTGAGCGGATTGCCGACCAGGATCGCCACCGACAGGCCAAGCAGCACCTTCGATACGGCGGCGCCACGTTGCGCCGGCGGACTGATCGCGGCGGCCACCAGCATGGCCACGCCGAAGTAGGCGCCGTGCGGCAGGCCCGCGATGAAGCGGGCGATCAACATCGTCAGGTAATCCGGGGCCAGCGCGCTGGCCAGGTTGCCCACGGCATAGAAGCCCATCAGTCCCAGCAGCAACGTGCGGCGTGCATACCCCGCGCCGGCGAAGGCCAGCACCGGTGCACCCACCACCACGCCGATGGCATAGGCACTGATCAGGTGGCCGACCTGGGTCTCGCTGATGGACAGCCCGCGGCTGATCTCCAGCATCAGGCCCATGCTGGCGAATTCGCTGGTGCCGATGGCGAAGCCGCCCAGCGACAGCGCCAGGATGATCAGCGTGCGCTGGCGCGCGGTGAGGCGCGCGGCCAGGGGGAGGGGAGTGGGGCTCATGGGCAGCAGGCGGAGAATGAAGCGGCTCATTGTACTGCTGCGGCGCAACATATGGCCGGAATCAAGGTATCCGGTGCTGGAATGCTGTGGCGTGGCCGCTGGAACCGGGGATCCGTTTCGCCTTTTCTTCACGCGACCTTCACGTCGGCGAGGTGGGCACGATTCACGCTTGGACCATCCCATTCCGCGTGTGGATGCCGATGCTGCTGACGCCGAACTTCCATCTTGAAGAGTTCACCCGGACCGCGACAGGGCTGCCCAACGTGCCCAACCGTGCGGAGCGCGCCGCACTACAGGATCTGGCTGTGCACGTGTTGCAGCCGCTCCGCAACTCAATTGGTAAACCGGTGTACATCACGTCCGGCTTCCGCTCGGCCGCGGTCAATCGCGCCGTAGGCGGGGTGGCTGGCAGCCAGCACCGCAGTGGCCAGGCCGCAGACATCCAGGTGGAGGGGATGAGCTCCATGGCGCTGGCGCGACGCATCGTCACGCTGCAACTTCCGTTCGACCAGCTCATCGAAGAGTTCGGTGAGTGGGTGCATGTGTCCCATGCACCGCAACCCCGGCGACAACAACTGACCGCGGTGAGACGTGCGGGACGTACACGCTATCTTCACGGCTTGCGATGAGTGTTGAGCGCGATCTCGTTACATTGTCCCGCCACGCGCAACATTGTTGCGAGTACACCTGTATTCACAGCTGTATTGTAAGTAATTTCTGATTGGCATCGCCGTAAACGTGCATTAGCATGCGCGCATTGGCATCGACCCGAGGGAGCGTGCGTGATGGTGCAATTCCCTCACGCACTGCGGGTAGATGGCAGGTTTCAGCTGGTGGCTTTGACATATTCGCCGGTCTACAGTCCGGCCGATGTGTTCGGCTTCGCCGTCCTCACTTCCGACGGCGCGCGGCTGACCGATGTGGTGTCGCTTGATGAGGCGCACCTGCACTGGTCGCTGTTGCGCGAGGAAGCGAAGACGGCCCTTGGGGAAGTTGAAGCAACCGGAACACGCGCGGCGCCACGCAGGCGTCGGCGTCAGTCGTAGCGCCTTCGGGTGCGTCATGGAGGATTGGGTTTGTCCACGCAGAAGATCGTTGTCACCGCTGTTGTCATCCTCTTGACCGCACTTGTTGGCTACTGCCTTGCCGGCTACCTCACGCTGCTGTTCCTCGGCCTCGATACCGGGCTGTTCAAGTGGAATACCTACTACCAGTACGTCCAGGCGATGGACCAGCCGGCGGTTGCGCCGTACCTGACCAAGATCAAAGCGGCGGGCGTGGTGGGTTTCAGCCTGCCGATCGTGGCCTGCCTGGTTGCGCTGTTCTTTGTGCTGAAGCCGAAGAAGAAATCCCTGCACGGTGATGCCCGCTTCGCGGACGCCGCCGACCTGGCCAGGCACGGTCTGTTCAAGAAGACCGACAACGGCATCGTGGTGGGCAGCTTCGGCGGCAAGCTGGTGCGCCTGAGTGGCCAGCAGTTCGTGATCCTCGCCGCGCCGACCCGTTCGGGCAAGGGCGTGGGCGTGGTCATTCCCAACCTGCTCGAGTACGGCGAGTCGGTGGTGGTGCTGGACATCAAACAGGAAAACTTCGACCTCACCAGCGGCTGGCGTGCCAGCCAGGGCCATGAGGTGTTCCTGTTCAATCCGTTTGCCGAAGACCGCCGCACTCATCGCTGGAACCCGCTCAGCTACGTGTCCGACGACCAGGCTTTCCGCGTCTCGGAACTGATGAGCATCGCCGCGATGCTGTACCCGGATGGTTCGGACGAGCAGAAGTTCTGGATCAGCCAGGCGCGCAATGCGTTCATGGCCTTCACCCTGTACCTGTTCGAGAACTGGGACGACGAGCGTCGCCAGGGCTTCCCCGGCGGGCAGGGCACCCCGACGCTGGGCGCGGTGTTCCGCCTGTCCACCGGCGATGGCAGCGACCTGAAGAAGTACCTCAAGGCCCTGTCCGAGCAGAAGTTCCTGAGCGGCAATGCGCGTTCGGCATTCGCCAACCTGCTGTCGCAGGCCGATGAGACCTTCGCGTCGATCATGGGCACGTTCAAGGAGCCCTTGAACGCCTGGATCAACCCGGTGCTGGACAAGGCCACCAGTGCCAACGACTTCCTGCTGACCGATCTGCGCAGGAAGAAGATGACCATCTACATCGGCATCCAGCCCAACAAGCTGGCTGAAAGCCGATTGATCATCAACCTGTTCTTCAGCCAGATCATCAACCTCAACACCAAGGAACTGCCCAAGTCCAACCCGGACCTGAAGTACCAGTGCCTGCTGTTGATGGACGAATTCACCGCGATCGGCAAGGTGGACATCATCGCCTCGGCGGTGTCCTACATGGCTGGTTACAACGTGCGCCTGCTGCCCATCATCCAGAGCATGGCCCAGCTGGATGCCACTTACGGCAGGGACGTCTCGCGCACCATCATCACCAACCACGCCCTGCAGATCCTCTACGCACCGCGTGAGCAGCAGGATGCCAACGACTATTCGGAAATGCTCGGCTACACCACCGTGCGCAGGAAGAACGTCACCCATGCCCGTGAGAAGACACACAGCTTCACCGAAGAGCGGCGCGCGCTGATGCTGCCGCAGGAGCTGAAGGCGATGGGCAACGATCACGAAGTGTTCCTCTACGAGGGCATTCCGCATCCGGTCAAGTGCGACAAGATCAAGTATTACCAGGACCGCTACTTCACATCGCGTCTGTTGCCGAAGACGTCGGTGCCGACGTTGGATCTGTAACCGTCATATGTGAAGGCATGTGACGTGCGTCAAAGAAACGCGGGATGAACGTTAAAAAATTGTCGCTTTTGACGTTGATTTGACGCGAATGTGTGGCATCGTATTTGTGATGGACGTTCTGTACGTCATGAATTTGTTGTTGAGACCAGTGCTGGAAGACATGCACTGAAGCAGTCAAGAGGAACATGGATGGCTTTTCTCGGGTTGGGTGTGCAGGCGCAGGGGCCGGACAGGCGTTCGGGGCGTTTACACACCAGACGGGGCGGGGGCCCGGTTGCACCGGTGAAAGGTGTTGCTCGCATCCAACGTTGCGTTGTCGGGCCTGACCGCAGGCCATGACACGCCAGCGTGTTGCCGTTTTTTCCCGGTTAAAAGCCGCTATTCCGTACGTCATAGGGAAGTTCGTATGAAGCAAGCGTTTCTGTCAAAGGGATCCATCAGCGTTGCCACCGCCGTTGCCGTGCTGCTGCTCGCCGGTTGTGCGACTCCCGACGCGCCGGATTTTGGCGGTCGCTGGAAGCCGGTGAACCGCTTCGCCAGCACCACCATGGAAATTCCGCTGTACACCAGCTACGTGTACCAGGCCTCGCCCATGGATGGCACCTTGAAGACCATGCTTGAACGCTGGGCCAAGGATTCGGGGATGACGCTGGATTACCGCATCAGCTCCGATTACACGCTGTATGGCGCGGTCTCCACGATCGGCACCACCAATCCGCAGCAGGCGATGATCGATCTCACTGCCGCCTATGCAGGGCAGGGCGTGTCGGTGTCCATCGTCGGCAACCAGATCGTCGTGCAGTCCGCCTCCGCCGCATCGCCGACCGCTGCCGCCGGCAGTGTCGACGCGTCCAGCGGAAGCTGAGTTCCGCGGCCCCTTGATGTTCCAGCAGTACGGATGACCCCATGTTCCGAAAGAAGGAAACAGGCAACACCCCCAAGGTCGACCAGGCGGTCGCCAAGGCGGTGAGCTACGAGTTGACCGTTGCCGACATGGCGCGCCGCAGCGAGCGCCGCGCCTGGTGGGTGGCGACCGGTTCACTGGTGATGTCGCTGGCGTTGGCCGGCGGCTATTACTACATGCTGCCGCTGAAGGAGAAGGTGCCGTTCCTGGTGATGGCCGACGCCTACACCGGCAACGCAACCGTGGCCCGGTTGGCGGGTAATTTCGGTGACGGATCGATCACCGCCAACGAAGCCATCAACCGCAGCAACGTGGCCCAGTACGTGCTGGCGCGCGAGTCGTTCGACTCGGCGGTGATGGGCCTGCGCGATTGGGACCTGGTGTTCACGATGTCGTCCGAGCCGGTCGCCGCCACCCAGCGCCAGCGCTATGCGAACAACAATCCGCAGAACCCGGTGTTCGTGTACGGCACCAACAAGGCAATCCGGGTCAAGATCCTGAGCATCACGCCGCTGGCCGCCGAAGGCAATGGCAGCTTCCGCGGCGCCTCGGTGCGCATCCAGCGCAGCCTGCTCGACAAGACCACCGGGGTCTCCCAGTTCCTGGACAACAAGCTGGTCACGATGCGTTTTGATTACCGCACCGACCTGGCGTTGAGCGAACAGGATCGGATCCTCAATCCGCTGGCGTTCCAGGTGACCGAATACCGCGTCGACAACGACTACGCCCGTGGCGTGCCGGTGCCCGACGACGCCGACATGGCCAGGCAGGCCAACCAGGCGGCCGCGGCCCAGGCCGCGCAGGCGGCAGCGGCTGCCGCCGCGGCAGCGCCGGTGTACGACCCGAACAACCCGGCCACCGCCACCATGATCGATCCGGCCACCGGCCAGCCGGTTGCGGTGCCGGCCCAGGCCGTCCCCGGCCAGATGGTGGTGCCGGGGCAGCAGGTACCGGGCCAGATGACGGTGCCGGGCCAGGTCCCCGCGCAGCCGATGCAGCAGCAATACCCCGGGCAGGCAGTGCCGGGCCAGGCGATACCAGGACAAGTCGCGCCGCGGCAACCGGCCACCGTGCCGGCACAGAACATTTCCACCGGAACTGCTGAGGGAGCAAGCAACCGATGAGTAGTAGCAAACTTTGGTGGGCCGCGTTGGCCTTGGTGCCGATGATGTCCCTGGTCTCCGCGCCTGCGAAGGCCCAGGTGGTCGACCACTACGAATACGAACAGGACCGCATCTATCCGGTGCGCACCGGCCTGGGTCTCACCACCCAGATCGAACTGAGCCCGAACGAGAAGATCCTGGATTACAGCACCGGCTTCAGCAGTGGCTGGGAGCTGACCCGTCGCGAGAACGTGTTCTACCTCAAGCCGAAGAACGTCGACGTGGACACCAACATGATGGTGCGCACTGAGACCCATTCGTACATCTTCGAACTGAAGGTGGTGGCCACCGATTGGCGCCAGCTGGAACAGGCGCGCCGTGCCGGCGTGCAGTACAAGATCGCCTTCAGCTATCCCAGCGATACCGAGTTCGGTACCGCCCAGCAGGCGGTGGATGAAGAGGTCAAGCCGCTGCTCAGCTCGGAGCTGGCCAAGGATCGCCAGTACAACTTCGACTATTCGTACTCCACCCGCCGCGCCAAGAAGATGGGCTGGCTGATCCCGGTCAACGCCTACGACGATGGCCGTTTCACCTACCTGAAACTGCCGGCGTCGCCGGAGTACAAGACGGGCATTTTCCCGGCGGTGTTCGGCCGTGAGAGCGAGTACGGTGAGGATTTCGTGGTCAACACGACGGTGGAGGGCAATTCGCTCATCGTGCATGGCACCTATCCCTACCTGGTCATCCGTCACGGTGACAACGTCGTTGGTCTGCGAAGGAACGTGAAGAAATGAGCCAGCACAACACTCCCGGCAACGAGCCGAACCACGGCCGCGACGACGGCGACGCGCCGAGCAACCCGTACTACGGCCAGAACGTGGCCGACAACAATCCCAACCTCGATGCCGCCGCGCCGCAGCTGCGCTCGGCCGAGGAACAGCGCCTGAACCGCAAGGCGCTGGCGTTCCTGGGCGGCATCCTGGTGCTGATCATCGCCATGGGCTTCCTGCTGCTGCGCAAGAGCAGCGACGACCAGGACGGTCCGGCCAAGGTCAACGAACAGGCCCGCGTGTCCACGCCTGAACTGCCGACGGCGCAGCCGGTGCTGCCGCAGGCCCCGGTGGCCGATACGCAGCCCATTGAAATGCTGCCGCCGCTGCCGCCGCCGGAACAGGACAACCCGTACCGCACGCCGCCGGCCATTCCCAGTGACATGGGCATGTCCAACGAACCGCGTCAGCCGTCGCTGCTGGACCGCCGCATGGCGTCGGGCAACGGCGTGGGTGGCAGCAATGGGGCGACTGGGGTCGAAGGGCAGGGTGGCGTCGGTGGACGTCCCGATGACGAGTACACCCGCGCGATGATGGCGCAGCTGCCGGGTGCGCAGCAGCCGGCACCGGCCAAGGTGCGCCGCGGTCCCGACGTCGAAGACGTCTCCAGCGCTGCGTTCATCCGCAGCCCGGATGCACTGCTGGTGCGCGGCACCTACCTGCGCTGCGTGCTGGAAACCCGCATCATCACCGACGTCTCCGGCTTCACTTCGTGCCTGCTGACCGAACCGGTGTACTCGATCAACGGCCGCAGCCTGCTGCTGCCGAAGGGTTCGAAGATCTACGGTGCGTATGGCGGCGGCCCGAAGGGCAAGCGCGTCGAAGTGATCTGGGACCGCATCACCACGCCGAACGGTATCGACGTGGCCATGTCCAGCCCGGGTATCGACCAGCTCGGTGGCGCGGGCCACCCGGGCGACTACAGCGCGCACTGGGGCAGCCGTATCGCCTCGGCGCTGATGATCAGCCTGATCGCGGACGCCTTCAAATACGCCGCGGCCGAACACGGCCCGGAGACCACCACCATCAGCAGCAACGGTTTTGCCGTGCAGTCGCCCTATGAGAGCGCCACCGCGCGCAGCATGGAGCGCCTGGCCAACGAAGCGATGAGCGAGCGTCGCCCGCCCACCGTCACCATCAACCAAGGCACCGTGATGAGTGTCTACGTGGCCAGGGACGTCGATTTCAGCGACGTGCTGCCGCGCCGCCGCTGATCGCCTGGACAGAACATGGACGCCGAAGTGGCCCCTGTAGCCGACGTTTCCAGTGAGTTTCTCAGGTACCAGTACGAGGTCCTGGGCATTCACCAGTACATGACCTCGCCCGACGTGACGGAAATCTGCATCAACCGTCCGGGCGAGGTGTACCTGGAAACGCGTGACGGATGGCAGCGTGTGGAAGTTCCCACGCTGACCTTCGAGCGTGCGCGCCAGTTCTGTACCGCCGTGGTCAATGAAAGCAACACCGGCCAGCGCATCACCGACGTCGATCCGGTGGTGTCGCTGACCTTCCCGACTGGCCAGCGCGCCCAGTTCGTCATCCCGCCGGCGTGCGACGCCGGCAAGGTGTCGATCACCATCCGCCTGCCGTCCAAGCACACCAAGACCCTGGAGCAGTACCAGAGCGACGGGTTCTTCAACCAGATCCTGGAGCAGGGCCACGCGCTCAGCGAACAGGACCAGGAACTGCTTGCGCTGCGCCAGAACCGCGATTACGCCGAGTTCTTCCGCAAGGCCGTGCAGTACCGCAAGAACATCGTGGTATCCGGTGCCACCGGCAGCGGCAAGACCACCTTCATGAAGTCGCTGGTCAACCACATCCCGGCCAACGAACGCCTGGTCACCATCGAAGATGCGCGCGAGCTGTTCATCAGCCAGCCCAACGTGGTGCACCTGCTGTACTCCAAGGGCGGGCAGAGCGCCAGCAACGTCACCGCCAAGAGCTGCATGGAAGCGTGCCTGCGCATGAAGCCGGACCGCATCATCCTGGCCGAGCTTCGCGGCGATGAAGCGTTCTATTTCATCCGCAACTGCGCCTCCGGCCATCCCGGCTCGATCACCAGCTGCCACGCCGGCAGCCCGGAACAGACCTGGGACCAGCTGGGCCTGATGGTGAAGGCCTCGGCCGAAGGCTCCGGCCTGGAGTTCTCGGTGATCAAGCGCCTGCTGAAGATGACCATCGACGTGGTCGTGCACATCAAGGCGCATGCCGGCAGCCGCTACATCACTGGCATCGATTTCAGCCCCGAACGCGCGTTGGCCGCAGGGAGTGACGCCTGATGCTGCCCGGTCTTGAAGCCATGGTGTGTCCGGAAATGGCCGTGTCCATGGACGTGATGCAGCACGTGATCAACGTGGAATCGTCGCGCAACCCGTACGCCATCGGCGTGGTCGGCGGCGCGCTGGTCCGCCAGCCCAAGCAGCTGGACGAGGCGCTGGCCACCGTGCGCATGCTGGAAGAGAAGGGCTACAACTTCTCGGTGGGCCTGGCCCAGGTCAACCGCTACAACCTGGCTAAGTACGGACTGGACTCGTACGAGAAGGCGTTCCAGCAATGCCCGAACCTGCAGGCCGCCTCGCGCATCCTGGCCGAGTGCTATGGCCGCTCGGGCAAGGACTGGGGCAAGTCCTTCAGCTGCTACTACTCGGGCAACTTCACCACCGGCTTCCGCCACGGCTACGTGCAGAAGGTGTTCGCGTCCATTTCGCGCCAGCGCGGCAACATGGTCGCCGCCAACGGTGCCGCGCCGATCGACGTGGTCAGCCGTGCCCAGCGCCGCGTGGTCGACGTGGCCCACCACCCGCAGTTCAGCGGCCAGCCGCAGGGCGTGGCCGAAGCGCGCGTGCAGGCCATGCAGGCACTCTCGCCCACGTATGCACAGGCCGTCGTGCAGGTGGACCCGGCGCGTGCCTACGAGGTCTACCCCTCCACCGGCGCGATGGTGCGCGGTGGCTTGGTCCGCACCGCCGACGCCGCGCTGTCACGCGTGGTGATGGGCGCCATGGACCAGGTGGTGCCGCAGCCGCAGGCGGCCCAGATGCCCGCACCGCAGCCCATCGCCCAGAAACCAGTCGCACCGCAGCCCATGCCGGCACAGAACGACGCCGGCCCGGTCGTGGTGCGCGCCTGGAGTGAACGCAATGCCCCGGTGGCATTACCCGCGCAGGCCGCACCTGCGCAGGCCGTGCCGGTACAGAACATCCCCGCTGGGGATGAAGCCTTCGTGTTCTGAAGGACCGATCCAGTCGTGTTAGACCATCAACAAGGAAAACCCACCATGAAGCGTAACAACCTCGATATCGCCCAGGCCCAGCGCACGCTGAAGACCGTGCTGATGGCCGCTGCCTTCGCCGCTGCCGTGTTCGTGCCGGACGTGTTCGCCCAGTCCACCAACTTCGGCGGCACCGACACCAAGGTGTGCGGCTTCTTCTCCAACATCAACGGCCTGCTGAACATCGCTTCCATCGCCGTGGTGACCATCGCCGTCATCTTCGCCGGCTACCAGATCGCCTTCGCCCACAAGCGCATCGGTGACGTGGCCCCGATCCTGATCGGTGGCCTGCTGATCGGCGCCGCTGGCCAGATCGCCAAGATGCTGCTCGGTGACGGCGGTTCCAGCTCCTGCGCCGGCAGCGCCACCGGCGCCATCATGAACGCCGTCCAGTACTACAGTGCATAAGAACGTCCTGTTCCGCGGCTGCACGCGGCCAGCGATGTTTCTGGGCGTTCCGTACGTCCCGTTCTTCCTGGTCGCAGGCGGCTTGCTGTTGCTGAGCATGTACATCGACATGCGGCTGTTGATCACCATCCCGATTGCCATCTTCATCCTGCGTCACATGGCAAAGCGCGATGAAATGATCTTCCGCCTGATCGGGTTGCGCCTGCAGTTCAAGTTCCGCGCGCGCAACCTGCAGCAGCACGACGGAATGTGGGTGTTCACGCCCAACCATTACCGCGACAAGCCGCCGCCGTCGGACTGACCACGGCACGCTACAGGCCGGGCAGGCGATCACATCGCCTGCCCGGTGCAGGCCCCGCACCATCCCCGCAGCACCCTTTGGAAGCGCCCATGTTCAGTCCCGATACCTCGATCAGCGAATTCATTCCCCTGTCGTCCCATGTGGCGCCGACGGTCGTCAAGACCACGGGTGGAGACTTCCTGCTGACCTGGCACCTGGAAGGCCTGCCCTTCGTGGGGCGCGAGGATTGGGAGCTCGAACACCGCCACAACACCTTCAATCGACTGCTGCAGACCCTGCGCGCACCGGATTTCGTCAACGTCGCCTTCTGGGTGCACGACATCCGCCGTCGCCGCCAGCTCAAGGGCAGCAGCAAGTTCGGCCAGCGCTTCAACCAGGACGTGTCCGATCAGTACATGGGCATGCTGTCCTCGCAGCGCATCATGCAGAACGAGCTGTACCTGACCATGATCTACCGGCCGGTCGTGTCCGGTAAGCGCTTCATGGACAAATCCTCCAGCATCACCCAGCTGCAGGCCGAGCAGGACCAGGCCGTGGCCAAGCTGCTGGAAATGGCCGGCAACGTGGAAGCGGTGATCCGCGACTACTCGCCGTACCGCATGGGCATGTACGAAGCCAAGAACGGCATGGTGTTCTCCGAGACCCTGGAGTTCTTCGGCTACCTGCTCAACCGGGTCGACGAGCCGGTGCCGGTGCTGTCCGCGCCGGTCAAGGACTACCTGCCGATCAGCCGCCACATGTTCTCGGCCAAGACCGGCGATTTCGTGATCAGCACGCCCAACGGCGTCAATCACTTCGGCGCCATCCTCAACATCAAGGAATACGCCGAGGGCACCTATCCGGGCGTGCTCAACGGCCTGAAGTACCTCGACTTCGAATACGTCATCACCCATTCGTTCAGCCCGATGGGCCGCCAGGACGCGCTCAAGGTGCTCGACCGCACCAAGGGCATGATGATCTCCTCCGGCGACAAGGCGGTCAGCCAGATCGTCGAGCTCGACCAGGCGATGGACCAGCTGTCCTCCGGCAACTTCGTGCTGGGCGAGTACCACTTCATCATGGCCGTCTATGCCGACAGCCAGGAAAAGCTCTCGCAGAACATCGCCACCACCCGCGCCGAGCTGTCCAACGCCGGGTTCGTGTCGACCAAGGAAGACCTGGCCGTCACCGCCTCGTTCTATTCGCAGTTCCCGGCCAACTGGCGCTACCGCACCCGCCTGGCCAACATCAGCTCGCTGAACTTCCTGGGCCTGTCGCCGCTGCACAACTTCGCCACCGGCAAGCAGCACAACAACCCGTGGGGCGACTGCGTGACCACGCTGCAGACCACCAACGGCCAGCCGTACTACTTCAACTTCCACGCCACCCACCCGTCGGAGAACTCGCTGGGCGAGAAGGCCATCGCCAACACCATGGTGATCGGCAAGTCCGGTACGGGTAAGACCGCGCTGATCAACTTCCTGCTCAGCCAGGTGCAGAAGTACGACCCGTCGCCGACCATCTTCTTCTTCGACAAGGACCGCGGCGCGGAGATCTTCGTGCGCGCCTGCGGCGGCAACTACCTGGCGCTGGAAAATGGACAGGCCACCGGCTTCAACCCGTTCCAGTGCGAGAACAACGAAGCCAACGTGCAGTTCCTGGCCGACCTGATCAAGGTGCTGGCCAACAAGCACGATTACAGCGCCCGCGAGGAAGAGGACATCTTCCGCGGCGTCGAGAACATGCTCGACACCCCCATGCACCTGCGCAGCATGACCAACTTCCAGAAGAGCCTGCCCAACATGGGCGACGATGGCCTGTATGCGCGCCTGCGCAAGTGGACCTCGGGCAATTCGCTGGGCTGGGTGTTCGACAACCCGGTCGACACCGTCGACCTGAGTCGCGCCAACATCATCGGCTTCGACTACACCGACATCATCGACAACCCCGAAGTGCGCGTGCCGGTCATCAACTACCTGCTGCACCGCCTGGAATCGCTGATCGACGGCCGCCCGCTGATCTACGTGATGGACGAATTCTGGAAGATCCTGGACGGCGAGGGCGGCCTGAAGGAATTCGCCAAGAACAAGCAGAAGACCATCCGTAAGCAGAACGGCATGGGCATCTTCGCCACCCAGAGCCCGGAAGATGCGCTCAAGAGCGACATCGCCGCGGCGCTGATCGAGCAGACCGCCACGCTGATCCTGCTGCCCAACCCCAATGCCAGCCGCTCGGATTACATCGACGGCCTGAAGTTGACCGAGTCCGAGTTCAAGGTGGTCACCGCCCTGGACGAGCGCTCGCGCTGCTTCCTGGTCAAGCAGGGCCACGCCGCCAGCGTGTGCCAGCTCAACCTGCGTGGCATGGATGACATCCTGTCGGTGATTTCGGCCTCCACCGACAATATCGACGTGATGCACCGCGTCCTGCTCGACGCCGCCCAGCGCGAGAAGGTATCGCAGGCCGACCTCACCCCGGACCAGTGGCTCAGTGAGTTCTACAGGAAGCGTAAGGGCTCTGGAAAGCCCGCCGGGACACGACAGGACGCCGTTGCCTGACGGTCCCCCGGCCGATCAGGGACAGGCTTTCGCCGCATTCGATGGAGATAATTATGGACATTGCCATGAACAAGAACACGACCCGCCGCCGTCACTTCAGCTTCCGCCTGGCCGCCTTGTCGCTGGTGACTGTGCTGATGTGCAACGCGCCCGCGCCCGCCTACACGATGCCCGTGGTCGAAGTCGGCCCGAGCGTGTACCAGCAGATCATGAACCAGATCAACACCTACAAGGCCGAGATCACCGCGTACGCCTCCAAGGCGCAGGACGCGGCCGAGTACGTCGAACAGCGCACCCGCTGGATCCGCACGCTGCAGCAGTATGCGCAGGCGCTGGTGGAAGTGCAGGCGGTGCTGAACGACTTCGGCATGCCGCAGGGCGTTGACCTGACCCCGGTAGGCGAGAATTACCTGGTCAGGGAAACCTGTGGCAGCAAGGCGGACTTCAGCCCGATGGGGCTGTTCAAGACCTTCGTGTTCAACCCGCAGGACGACTTCAAGGAACAGCAGACCCAGATCTGCGTGAACATCCGCATGATGCAGAACCGCAAATACAACGAAGCGGTGATGTTCATGACCTATTCGGTGCCGAAGATGGAGTCCTCGCTCAACCGCATCTTCAAACTGCGCATTCTGAACAACAACCAGGGCAACGTGCAGGGCACCGACAGTGAGTCCCTGCGCATGGCCAATGATCTGGCGGTCCAGTCGCAGATCTGGCAGTCGCGGATGCGCTCTTACGATGCCTACATCGAAGTGATGGAGGGTAACCAGAAGGTGGTGGCCCAGAACGCACTCAAGGGCGACACCACCAAGAATGTCATTGGCGATCTGGTCAAGACCGCCGCGCTGAAGGGCGCGCTGAGCGTCAAGTAAGTATTCACGCAGGTACAGCGGGTCTGCAAGGTACTGCCGGACCCAATGCAGTAGCAGCATCACCAAGGGATTGTGGAAATGTCGATCAGGTCGATTGCCAACGTTTTTGATTTCTCAGGCGGATTGCAGGATCTGCTGGGCTACGCGGTGCGTGTCCAGTCGATTGGCGACTTCGTGTTCTTCAAGCTGATCCTTGATTACCTGCGCGAGCGCATCAACGATTTCGGCATCGAGATGATGGGCCGCATGATGGCCTGGGTCGGTGGGATTGCCCTCATCCTGATGACGCTGTGGGTGCTGGTCCAAGGCTACCGCATCGTCACCGGCCAGAGCCGGGATTCGATGATGGTGCTGGTCACCAACATGGCCCGCGCGGCGCTGATCATCAGCGTGGCGACGTCCATGGCGATGTTCGGCAGCAGCGTCAGCGACTTCCTGACCAAGGACGTTGGTGGCCTCATCACCCGCGTTGTCACCGGCAAGAGCGGCACCGCCGAAGACCAGATCGACAAGAGCCTGGCCTGGATGCAGGTGGCGTTGTCCAGTATCGATGCGATCAAGGTGCTGGATGACGGCGGCCTGCGCGAGGAAAAAACACGTGCCATGTGGTTCATCGGCATTGGAACTGGCGGCCCGGCGGTGACCGCTGGCGCCATGCTGCTGCTCTACCAGGTTGCCATTGCCCTGTTTATTGGCTTCGGACCACTTTTCATATTGTGTCTGCTGTTCGACCAGACCAAGCAGTTCTTCCAGAAGTGGCTGTTCTACGGCATAGGCACCATGTTCTCGATGGCGGTGCTGTCGGCGATGGTGTCGATCGCGCTGGACATGGTCATACGCGTTTCGGCCGCTTTCTGGACCTCGTCGTTGATCAACAGCTTCTTCCTGAAAGACGCGATGAGCGACGGCATGACCAGTCAGGCCATGCAGCAGGGCGGCATGGGGTTGATCCTCACGACGCTGATCCTGACTGCGCCCCCAATGGCTGCGATGTTCTTCCAGGGGACCTTGGGCAGCTTCATGGCATATTCGCAGATAGGTGGCTCGGCAGCCGCCGGTCCGCAGGGCCAGCCGCCGGGCTCCTATACGCCGCAGCAGACTACCAACGCCAACACCGTTCCGGCCGATACCCACGTGCAGGATCATGGAACTCGCGTTATTGGAGGCGGCGGTGCAGGTGGCGGTGGTCAGACAGCTGCTTCCGGTCAGCTGGGCAACGCGCCTACGCGTTGATGAGAGAAGAGTTCGATGTCCACGAAGTTCAGCGAGGTTGCTATGCGCTTAGTTCTGATGCTCCTATTGGTCTCAGCTCCTTGTCTGGTGTTTGCGGAAGGCAGATGCCCGCCAGGGCAGTATCCGATTGGTGGGCAAGGCGCTGGCGGTTGCGCCCCGATTCCAGGTTCGGGCGGAGGCGGTTCCGAAAGCAGTGCTCCAGTACCCACTGGAAAGTGGGAGACCCGATGGGGGGCGGTCGCTGAAGACTCAGCTCCTCGCGCCGCAGGTACTCCTCTTGCGACAGGCGTCTCGGAATCCCGGAAATCAAAGCGAGAAGCAAACTCGGTTGCGCTTGAAGAATGCAAGAAGGTGGGTGGAAAAAAATGCACTGTTTCCATCACCTATCACAATCAATGTGTTGCGCTTGCGGATCCGACCCTCGAGCAGCTTAAGGCGCGCGGTGGTAAGTCGACTGGATATAGTGCAAAGACCGATGAAGATGCAAAGGCGCTGGCGCTGAAGAGATGTGAAAGTCTTGACGGTGGGCAGCAGTGCCGCATCATCTACTCAGCATGCAGCTTGTCTGAGTTCAAGTCATTCCGCTAAAAGGAGTGGTAGTGATAGATATTGCTGCACTCCGAAGTAGGGAGGTGGGGACTCTGTTTGCGGCAGTCCTGCTGCTGACGGGGTTCGTGCCATCTGCGGGCGCCGAAGGAAGATGCCCGCCTGGCCAGTATCCGATTGGCGGGCAGGGCGCTGGCGGCTGTGCACCCATTCCCGCGGGGGGCGAATCTACTGGCGAGCCTCGTGCCACTGGATATTGGATCAAAACATGGGGTGCCATTTCGATGGCCCCCAATGGCGCTTCGGGAACGTCGGCTGGAAAGCTAAGTAAGTCTGAGGCGGGGAAAGAAGCGCTGAAACAATGCAATTCCACTGGGGCGGCAGGGTGTAGGGTCTCCTTTACCTACAAGAATCAGTGTGTTGCAGCTGCGATTGCGTCTGCTGGCTTCAACGGTACGCGCTTTGGAACCGGTGCAACTGAGCCCCTGGCCAATGGCGTAGCGCTCGATGACTGCAAGTCAAAGGGTGGACAAGGCTGTGAGGTCATTTACTCGGAATGCTCTGATCCCGTCTTCAAATCCTACTAACTCCCTCTCTTTTCTTCGAGGTCACAGCTTCCGCTCAGAAGGGAAATGCTCTCACTCACTGCACTTCAATTTGGAATGCAGCTTGTCCGAGTTCAAGCCAGTCAGTTGATGATTCCTGATCGTGGAGTGCAATGGGGATCGGGGTAGCTTCGGCCAGTGTCGAGGCGCTGTTCGACGCGCGTTCTGGGTGCGCATTTTGGGGAGAAGGGCATGAAGCCGCAGTTTGAAGCATTCTGAGAAAGTGTTTCTCGCAGTTTAATTTATTCAGGTTCAAGGACGACATCATGCGAAATTTCCTGGTTTTTTCCCGGTGTTCGGCTGTTCGACTTCCCGCATGCTTCCTGCTGCTGTTGCTGATTCCGTTTTGCTCTGCTCATGCCCAGACGGCAGCGGTGGTCGACGAGGGAGGCGGTGCTGCTACCCCGGTCGATGTACCCGCTGCTGCTGAATCGACCAGTGTGCAGGAGGTGGCAGCTATCGCTCAGCCGGCCTTGGTCAACCTGCCTGCGACGGTGACTCCAGGCATCGAGCCGAGGCCGGTGGAGCCGGCGCCCTCGCGACCAACCACTGTGGTTGACGAAGTGGAGGCTGAAGCGCCGACTGTAAGTGACCCGAACACCGCTGATGCTCCGGCCGCTGCGGAAACTGCTGCTGCGGTCGGTCCGCGAGGCGAGTCATCACCTTTGGTCGAACCGGCGCCCGTCGCTCCGCGCCCGCTGCCCATCCCCACGCTTGCCAATGACAACAACCAGATCGAGCGTCAGCTGGGTGCGCGTTGTCCGAATGACCTGGCGGCACGTCTGGCCACCCAGGCGGACCTCCTGATCGGTGCCTGCCAAGGCACGCTGCCGCCGCACCTTTCAGCGTTGCTGGTGTCCATTCCGGAACAGCAACTGCTGCTGCCGCGCACTTGGCGCGAGCGCCAGGTCTCTCAGAAGGGATGGTTCAAGGCCGTGCCGGGCTACGGGCTGCGCCCGGACTTCCTGGCGGTGCAGGGCGATGTCTGGGTGCGTTCGTTCGAAAGCGCTGACCCGTCCACCACGGTGTACCTGGTGTCCGGCCCGTTTGCGTGTGCCGACAACCGCGGCCCCGACGCCGAGCAAGTCAAGACGGTGCGTCTGCCGGCCGGCAGCTGCCGCGAGGGGCTGGTGCAGCAGCGCGTCTACCGCGTGAGTGCTGGCGCGGCGCCGGTGGACATCACCCAGCAGGCGCTGCCGGCAGAGCCGCTGCTGTCAGATGCCGACCGGAAGCGTTACGGCGCCGACGGCGCACGCGTGCAGCTGGATGCGGGCAAACTGCAGTTTGGACCGGCGGTGCGCTGGTATGTGGACGTTGGCACCACCGAGAAACCCGAGCCGCGCAGCTACGGCGAATGGGGCCGGCTGCACCTGGGCTTCGCGGTCTGGAATGGCGAGCGCTTCGAGCCGCGCGATACCGTGCCGCGCGCGGTGTGGCCGTGCGATCCGGTCGCGCCGGGCGACGCCAGCTGCGGTGCCTACGCCGATGCCGGGCGCGACCCGTTCATCGTGGTCGGCGCCTCGGCCCCGGGTGTGACCGCGACACCTTGAGTCCATGGCTTTGATCCCATAGCAAAAAAGCGCCCCTCGGGGCGCTTTCATTTTGTGTGCACAGCAGCGACTGCGTCAGCTCAGCTTTTGTCCACCAACGCGAACCGTGGCCGCAGCACACCATCCACTTCGACCTGCGCGGTGAACATCTCGTACGGCCGCACCCACAGTCCCAGGTCCTCGTCGAGCGGGCGATACAACACCATCGGCAGCAAGGTCTCGCTGTGGCGCACCACGTCGATCACCTGATAGTTGCCGCCCTTGAAATGGCGGTAGTGGCCCGGGGCAAGGACGGGCAGGGGGACTAGGTCGGACATGGGAAGCGCCAGATAACGGAATGCCGCCATTATCGCAATCCGACGCCGGCCTAGTCGCTGTCGATTTCGCTCGGCGGCCCGGCGCGACAGGCCAGCACCAACTGCGTGACGGCATCGGCGCTCATCGGCCGGGCCAGGTAATACCCCTGCGCCTCGTTGCAGTCCCACAACCGCAGCAGCGACAGTTCGGATTCATGCTCCACACCCTCGGCCACGGTGCGGTAGCCCAGCTGCTGGGCGAGCCGGATGATGGCCTCCACCTTCAGCCGCGCGGTACGCGATCGCGCCAGGCCGGTGACCAGGCTCTGGTCCACCTTGATGTGGCTGATCGGCACTTCGCTCAGGTACCCGAAGTTGCTGTAACCACTGCCGAAGTCGTCGATGGCGATGCGCACGCCGGCGGCGGCCATCGCGCGCAGCTGGGGCAGCGCGGCGGGGTGGCTGTGCAGCCACTGGCCTTCGGTGATCTCTACTTCAATCTGTGAGGGCACCAGCCCGTTCGCCTGCAGGCGCTCGGCCATGCCGGTCCACAGGTTGGCGTTATCGAAATCGCGGGGGGACAGGTTGATCGACAACGTGAATCCCGGCAGCAGCTGCTGCCAGCGCGCCGCCTGCGCGAACGCGTGCTCGATCACCCATTGGCTGAGCGCCGGCATCAGCGCCGTGCACTCCAGCACCGGAATGAACTCACCCGGGGTGATGGGTCCCAGCATCGGGTGGGTCCAGCGCAGCAACGCTTCGGCCGACACCGGCTGGCCATCGCGAAGGTCATAGCGCGGCTGGTAGACCAGGCTGAACTGGTCCTGGGCCAGCCCGCGCGCGGCATCCGAGGCGAGCCGGTAGCGGCGACGCAGGTGCGCATCGCGGTCGGCCGAGTACCAGCACAGGCAGGCGTCGGTCTGCAGTGCGTGGTTCAAGGCCACCATGCATTTGCGCACCAGGTCGCCGGCTTCATCCGGATCGGCACGGAAATCGCACAGCCCGGCGTGGAACTGCGGCGACATTGGAATGCTGCCGACCATCAACGGCCGCCGCATGCGCTCGCGCAGCCGCTGCATCAATGCCTCGACCTGCGCGTGGTCGTGGTTGCGCACCACGAAGGCGAACCGGGTGGAGGCCACGTGGTAGACCTGCACGTCGTCGGTCAGCACTTCCTGCACGCGCAGCGACGCCTGCCGGAGCAGGGATTCCACCGGTTTGAGGCCCAACGCCTGGCCGGCGTCATTGGCGCTCTGCAGGTCGAACACATCCAGCAGCACGCCGGTGAACTGGTTGCCGCCGTCCTGGCGGCCGAGCACGCTCAGGTCGGCCTGGAACTGCTGGCGGTTGGGCAGCCCGCTGATCGGCTCGCGCCGGCCCAGCGACATCTTCAGTTCCATCTGGTTGACCACGATCCGCGCCAGGGTCTGCAGCTGGCGCTGCTCATCGGCGGTCAGCACGCGCGGGGTGCGGTCCATCAGGCACAGCGTGCCCAGCGCGATGCCGTTGCGGGTGACCAAAGGCGCGCCGGCGTAGAAACGCATCTGCTCGGGGCCGGCCACGATCGGGTTGTCGTGGAAGCGGGGGTCCTGGCGCAGGTCTTCGATCTGCAGGATCCCGCTGGACTGCAGCGCGCACGAGCAGATCGAGTGGTGGCGGTCGGTGCGTTCCAGTGCCAGCCCGACCCGCGAGATGAAGCGCTGCGAGTCGGCGTCGACGATGGAGATCAGCGCAATGGCGGTGCCGAAGGTAAACGCCGCCAGTTCGGTGACCGGGTCCAGCGAGCGCCCCAAGGCGGGATCCATTACGTTCAGCGCTTCGATCAGCGCAATGCGTTCCAGATCCTGGCTGCGGTCGAGCATTCCGTGCGTCCTGTCAAACGGAGTACACAGGTACTATCCCGCCGCGTTTGCAGTGCCGGTGTGAAGTGCGCCGTTCAGGTATGAAGCATTCACCTCGACGCGCATCAGGTCGCCGGCGACGATTCCTTCAACAGCGTCATCAATTGCTTGAGCCGGTAGGGTTTCGGCAGGAATTCAACATTATCCGGAAGCGGCGGCAACTGGGAGCGCGCATAGCCGGACGACAGGATCATCCGGGCGTTCGGCAGGGCATTGGCGACATGCGCGCTCAGTTCCAGGCCGCTCATGCCTTCGGGCATGTTGATGTCGCTGAACACGACATCGAAACCGCCGTTCAGGTCGATCAATTGAACGGCCGACGGGCCGTCGGTCGCCGTATGCACATCGATGCCGAAATCACGCAGCGCCTGTCCGATCAGCTCGCGCAGGTCTTCCTGGTCTTCGACCATCAACACACGAAGGGGCTCAGACATGCGCGACTTCCTCTAGGGCAGGTAACAACAAACGGACAGTGGTGCCGCGTCCGGGGGCGGTCTGTACATCGACGAAACCGTCGCACTGGGACACGAAGCCAAATACCTGGCTCAGGCCCAGACCGCTGCCCTTGCCGACTTCCTTGGTGGTGAAGAACGGTTCGCTGGCCCGCTCGGCCACATCCGGCGGCATGCCATTGCCCTGGTCCGTCACCGCGATGGCCACATAGCGGCGCTGCGTGGGGTTGGCCAGGTCCGGGGCCAGGCGGTGTTCGGCCGTGGCACTGATGGTGATGGTCCCGCCCTGCGGCATGGCCTCGCAGCTGTTGAGCAGCAGGTTCAATACAGCGGTATGCAACTGTACGCCATCGGTGGTGATTCGAGGTAGGTCGAAAGGCACTTCCAGACGCAGCCGGATGTTGTCCGGGCAGGCCCGCTGCAGCACCGGCAGTTCCTGTTCAAAGAGCCGCGCTACCTGCAAGGGCTCGCGGACCAGGGTCTGGTCGGCCGAGAACGCCAGCAGCTGGCGGGTCAGCAGCGAGCCCCGGTCGGCGGCGGCCTGGGCCAGTTCGGTCAGCTCGCGGGTGCGCGCATCGGCGCCGGGGCGCAGCGAGATCAGGTCCAGCGCGTTGCCGATGGTGGTCAGCAGATTGTTGAATTCGTGCGCCAGCCCACGGGTGAGCCGGCCCACGCCCTCGAACTGCTGCAACTGCTCGCGGGCACGCTGGGCGTCCTGCAGCAGGCGCTGGGCGTGGTAGCGCTCGGTGACGTCCTGGGTGACCTTGACGAAGCCGAGCAGGGTGCCGTCCTGGCGCACGGCTTCGATCACCTCGCTGGCGCGGAAGCATTCACCGCTGCGGCGCACCCGCCAGCCTTCGCCAGCGTAGCGGCCATGCTGCTCGGCTTGGCCGAGGGTGTGTTCGGCGGTGCCGGAGGCGCGCTCGTCAGGGGCGTAGAACAGCCGCACGTGCTGCCCCATGACTTCTTCGGCGGAATAGCCCTTGACCCGCTGGCAGCCCCGGTTCCAGCTGCGGATGCAGCCATGCGCGTCAAGCAGGTAAATCGCGTGATCGGATACGTGATCGATCAACAGCTGCAACTGCAGACGATCATCAGCAAGCGGCGCGATATCGGTGACTGCCTGGACCACGGCGGCGGTTTTACTCCCCTTTAAGGGGCTGAACCGTAGAAGTCGCGATGTGAAGATAGTGTCAACATCGGTTCTGAACACGTCGCCATTTGGCGTATAACGCCCGAATTCACAGTTCGGTTAACATCGAACCCCTTTTCACCCTGGAACCGTGTGCATGAATGCAGCGCCAACCGCTCGCGACCGCTGGATATGGCTGGCATCGGCCGGCCTGATGGCCTTCACCATCGGCCTGGAGCTGGTGGTGCCGCTGGGCTACGCGGTGTGGCTGACGTACTTCATCGCGGTGGGCGTCACCCTGTTCCAGCGCCGGCTGGAGGTGCCGCTGCTGGTCGCGGCCGGCTCGTGCATCCTGCTGGTCGTCGGGTATCACCTGGCCCCGGCGAGCACCAATTCCGCATTTTCATTCGTCAACCGCACCATTGGTGGGATCTGCTTCCTGTTGATGGCGTTGACGGTGATCAAGGCCATCCAGGCCCGGCGTACGGCCGCCGATGCGCTGTGGCTGCAGGAAGGCGAGAACGCGGTGACGGTGAGCCTGCGCGGGGATCCGGAACCGCGCACGCTGGCCGACGAAGCCATGCGCACGCTGTGCGCGCAGCTGAACGCGGATGTGGGTGCGGTCTATCGCCTGCAGGGCGAACGCCTGGTGCTGGTTGGCGGCGCGGCGCTGCCGCCGCACCTGCCCGAGTCCCTCATGGCGTCTGCCGGGCAGTGGGGCGAAGTCCTGCGACAGGGCCAGCCGCGTCGGCTGGAAGAAAGCGAAAGCCTGCTTGAGATTGAAACCGCGCTGGGCCGCACCCCCGTGCATCAGCGCCTGCTGGGACCGATCACCGCTGATGGCGCGGTGATCGGGTTGATCGAGCTGGGGCGCGCGGGGGTGTCCCCGGCGCGTTCACTGGAACTGGAACTGCTGTTGCAGTGCGCCGAGCCGATCGGCATGGCGCTGCGCACCGCACTGCTGCGCGCGCAGCTGGTGGAGCTGCTGGAAGAAACCCAGCGCCAGAGCGAAGAGCTGCAGACCCAGCAGGAAGAGCTGCGGGTGGCCAACGAAGAACTGGAAGAACAGAGCCGCAGCCTGCTGCACTCGCAGGCCAACCTGGAACAGCAGCAGGCCGAGCTGGAACAGACCAACGTGCAGCTGGAAGAGCGCACCCATGAACTGGAATCGCGCCAGCAGGCGCTGCTGATCGCGCAGGGTCAGCTGGTGCAGAACAGCCGCGAACTGGAGGCCAGTTCGCGCTACAAGTCCGAGTTCCTGGCCAACATGTCGCACGAGCTGCGCACCCCGCTCAACAGCGCGCTGATCCTGGCCAAACTGCTGGCCGACAACAAGGACGGCACGCTGACCGCCGAACAGGTCAAGTACGCGCAGGCCATCCACTCGTCCAACAACGACCTGCTGGCGCTGATCAACGACATCCTGGACCTGTCGCGCATCGAAGCCGGGCATGTCGAACTGGCCGAAGAAAACCTGGCGGTGTCCAGCGTGCTGCAGCGCCTGAAGGAGACCTTCGAGCCGCTGGCCGCGCAGAAGGGCCTGGCGCTGGACATCCGCGCCGACACCGATGCGCCCAGCCAGCTGGTGGCCGATGGCCAGCGCCTGCAGCAGATCCTGAAGAACCTGCTGGCCAACGCGGTCAAGTTCACCGAACACGGCAGTGTCTCGCTGGTGGTGCGCGGCAACGGGGCAGGGCGCATCCAGTTCGCGGTGACCGATACCGGTATCGGCATTCCGCAGGCGCAGACCGACGTGATCTTCGAGGCCTTCCGCCAGGCCGATGGCAGCACCCGGCGCCGTTACGGCGGCACGGGCCTGGGCCTGTCGATCTCGCGCGACCTGGCCGCGCGCATGGGCGGCAGCATTTCCGTGTCCAGCGAGCCCGGTCGCGGCAGCTGCTTCACCCTGGACCTGCCGCTGGCGGCGGGTACTGCGACGGCAGCGCCGATGGCGGCGCCTGACGTGCGCCCGGCGCCGGCCGCCAAGCCGGCCGCACCGGCGCCGCTGTTCGGCAGCGCGCATGACGCGTCCGCCGCTGCCCCTTCGCCGCGCGTGGTGGATGACCGTGGCCGCCGCAGCCGCGCCGGGCGGATGATCCTGGTGGTCGAGGACGATGTGACCTTCGCCGAGGCGCTGGTGGGCATGGCCCATGAGCTGGACTTCGACTGCGTGGTCGCGCAGACCGCCGAAGAAGCCCTCGCGCTGGCCGCCGAGCTGCGCCCCAACGGCGTGCTGCTCGATATCGGCCTGCCCGATGTGTCCGGCCTGAGCGTGCTGGAGCGGCTCAAGCGCGACCCGGCCACCCGGCATATCCCGGTGCACGTGGTCTCCGGGCTGGAACGCTCGCAGGTGGCGATGGAGCTGGGCGCGATCGGGTATGTGATCAAGCCGGCCACGCGCGAACGCCTGGTCGAAGCGATCCAGCAGCTGGAAGCCACCAGCGAGCGCGACGTGCGCCGTCTGCTGATCGTCGAGGATGACAGCGCGCTGCGCTCCAACCTGCAGCTGCTGCTGGGCCGCGACCAGCTTGAAATCACCGCGGTGGGCAGCCTCGCTGAAGCAAAGGCCGAACTGGGCACCTCCACCTTCGACTGCATGGTCACCGACCTGGCGCTGCCCGACGGCACCGGCTACGACCTGCTCGAATACATGGCCGGCAACGAGGCGGTCGCCTTCCCGCCGGTCATCGTCTACACCGGGCGCGCACTGACCCGCGACGAAGAGCAGCGCCTGCGCCGCTATTCCAAGAGCATCATCATCAAGGGCGCGCGCTCGCCCGAGCGCCTGCTCGATGAAGTGACCCTGTTCCTGCACAGCGTGGAAGCCTCGCTGCCCAGCGACCAGCAGCGCCTGCTGCGCGAAGCGCGCCGCCGCGATGCGGTGCTGGACGGGCGTACCGTGCTGCTGGCCGAGGACGACGTGCGCAACATCTTCGCCCTGTCCAGCGTGCTGGAGCCGCTGGGGGTGAAGCTGGAAATCGCCCGCAACGGAAGGGAAGCCCTGGACAAACTGGGCCCTGACATCGACCTGGTGCTGATGGACATCATGATGCCGGAGATGGACGGGCTGACCGCAATGCGCGAAATCCGCCGCGACAACCGCTGGCGCGACCTGCCGATCATCGCGCTGACCGCCAAGGCCATGCCCGATGACCGCGAGCATTGCCTGCAGGCCGGCGCCAACGATTACATCGCCAAGCCCATCGACGTGGACAAGCTGGTCTCGCTGTGCCGCGTGTGGTGTTCGCGCCGATGAACGACGCCGAGCTGTTCGACCTGGAGTTGCGGCTGCTGTTGGAGGCCGTATACCAGCGCTACCACTACGACTTCCGCGACTACGCGCTGGCGTCGCTGCGCCGGCGCATGCGCCACGCCATGGCCCGCTTCGAGTGCGACAACATGGGCGCGCTGCAGCACCGGCTGCTGCATGAGCCGGAGACCTTTGCGCTGGCCATGCAGTACTTCACCGTGCAGGTCTCGGAAATGTTCCGTGACCCGGCCTACTTCCGCATGCTGCGCGAGCACGCCATCCCGGTGCTGCGCACCTATCCGTCGATCAAGCTGTGGATCGCCGGCTGCAGCACCGGCGAGGAAGTGTGGTCGCTGGCGATCCTGCTGCAGGAAGAAGGCCTGCTGGACCGCGCCATCATCTACGCCACCGACATCAACCCCGATGCGCTGGAAGCCGCCGAAACCGGCGCGTTCGCGCTGGACCGGATGGCCCAGTTCAGCCGCAACTACCTGGAGGCGGGCGGCACCGGTTCGTTGTCGGATTACTACAGCAGCGGCTACGGCAGCGTAGTGTTCGACCGCCGGCTCAAGCGCAACATCGTGTTCGCCGACCACAGCCTGGCCACCGACACCGTGTTTTCCGAAGTACACCTGGTGTCGTGCCGCAACGTGCTGATCTACTTCCAGCGCGCCCTGCAGGACCGCGCCATTGGCCTGTTCCATGAGGCGCTGGTGCACCGTGGCTTCCTCGGCCTGGGCAGCAAGGAATCGCTGCAGTTCGGCGAGCACGCCGATGAATTCGAAGCCTGCGCGCGCGAACAGCGCCTGTACCGGAAGCTGGCCTGATGGACGCCGCGGTCGAGCAGCCCGAGTTCGAGGTCATCGTGGTCGGCGCCTCCGCCGGCGGCGTGAGCGCGCTGCAGCAGCTGCTGGCCGCGCTGCCGGCGGACCTGCCGATGCCGGTGCTGGTGGTGCTGCACCTGCCGCGTGACCGCCCCAGCCGGATCGCCGACCTGCTCGGCCTGCGTTGCCCGCTGGCGGTGCGCGAAGCCGAGGACAAGCAGCCGCTGGCGCCCGGTACGGTGACCTTCGCGCCGCCGGACTACCATCTGCTGGTCGAAAGCCGCAGCAGCCTGGCGCTGTCGGTGGACGCGCCGGTGCTGTTCTCGCGGCCGGCGATCGACCCGCTGTTCGAAAGCGCCGCCGAGGTGTTCGGCAGTGGCGTGCTCGCCATCCTGCTGACCGGGGCCAGCAACGACGGCAGCGCCGGCGTTGCCGCGGTCCGCAGCGCCGGTGGGCAGGCCTGGATCCAAAGCCCCGATGATGCCTATTCCCCGATCATGCCGGCGGCTGCGCTGGCACATGCCGGCGCCGATGCGGTGCTGACGCTCACCTCCCTATGCTCGCGCATGAAAGGCCTTGCCCGATGAACCTTATCGAGTCCACCACGACGCCGGCCACCGAGCGCGTGAACCTGCTCATCGTCGATGACGTCCCGCAGAACCTGGTCGCCATGGAGGCGCTGCTGCGCCGCGACGGCCTGGATATCCTGTGCGCGGCCTCGGGTGCCGAAGCGCTGGAACTGCTGCTGGAACACGAAGTGGCGCTGGCGCTGCTGGACGTGCACATGCCGGAGATCGACGGTTTTTCGCTGGCCGAGCTGATGCGCGGTTCGCAGCGCAGCCGCGATGTGCCGATCATCTTCCTGACCGCCTCGCCGAACGACCCGGTGCGCGCCTTCAAGGGCTACGAAAGCGGCGCGGTGGATTTCCTGCACAAGCCGATCGAGCCGCAGGTGATCATGAGCAAGGTCAATGTGTTCATCGAGCTCTACCAGCAGAAGCAGCTGCTCAAGGCGCGCAACCAGGCCCTGGAGCACGCGCTCAAGCTCAACGAAACCATGATGGCGGTACTCACCCACGACCTGCGTACGCCGTTGTCGGCGATCCTGCTGTGCGCCGACAAACTGTCGCTGGACCTGCCCGACGACCCGTCCGCACAGCAGACCCTGGTGCACCTGGAAAACAGCGCGGTGCGCATGGCGCGCATGGTCGAGCAGCTGCTGGATTTCTCGCGGATCCGTAGCGGTGGCCTGCGCCTGCAGACCGAGGAATGCGATCTGGCCGAAGTGGCCGCCGTGGTGGTCAACGAGGTCGGCCGCGCCCACCCGAAGGCGAAGATCGAGCTGCAGGTGGAAGGGGATACCCGCCTGCAGGGCGATCCGGACCGCTTGGCGCAGCTGCTCTCCAACCTGATCGGCAACGCGGTGCTGCATGGCGGCGATGCGCCGGTCCAGGTGCTGGTGCGTGGCCTTCCCGGCGATTCGCTGCGGCTGCAGGTGCGCAATGCCGGGCAGATTCCCGAAGCGCTGCTGCCGCGCCTGTTCGAGCCGTTCAAGGCCAGCTTCCACGACAGCCGCGGGCTCGGGCTGGGGCTGTTCATTGCCCACGAGTTCGCCCGGGCGCATGGGGGGTTGCTGTCGGCGCGGAACCTGGAAGGGGCGGTGCTGTTCGAGACCGGGTTGCTGCGTCGCGCGGATTGAGCGTGGCCCGGCTGCCATGACGGGCAGGGCCCGTCACTACGGTAAACTGGGGGCATGTCGCCTTCTCGAGCCAAGACATCCACCCCGCTGATCGATGCCCAGGTGCACGTGGAGGGGTTCGTGCAGGTGCGCGAGGCGCGCCGCTCGGAGCTGGTCGAAGACTACGTGGAGCTGATCGCGGACCTGATCGCCGATGGCCGCGAGGCACGCCAGGTGGACATCGCCACCCGCCTGGGCGTTGCCCAGCCCACGGTGGCCAAGGCGCTCAAGCGCCTGGTCAAGGAAGGCTGGGCGATCCAGCGGCCGTACCGAGGCGTGTTCCTGACCCCGGCCGGCGAGCAGCTGGCGGTGGAAATGCGCGCCCGCCACCAGACCGTGGAGCGTTTCCTGCTGGCGCTGGGCGTGGATGCCGATTCGGCCCGACGCGATGCCGAAGGGATCGAACACCATGTCAGCGAGGCCACCCTGGCGGCCTTCGACGCATTCCTGCGCAAGGCCGACGGCCGTGGTTGAGCGCCTGCCGCCGCCTCCGCCGCTGGGCGTGCCGGTGCACGACCAGGACGAATACTGGATGCAGCACGCATTGGGCCTGGCTGCACGCGCCGAGCGCGAGTTCAACGAGATCCCGGTCGGTGCGGTGCTGGTGGGTGCCGACGGCACGCTGCTGGGTGAAGGCTGGAACCTCAACATCGCCGACCACGACCCCAGCGCCCACGCCGAGATCGTGGCGATGCGCCAAGCGGGCAGGGCGCTGGCCAACCACCGCCTGCTGGGCAGCACCCTTTACGTGACGCTGGAGCCGTGCGCGATGTGCGCGATGGCAGTGGTGCATGCGCGGGTGGCGCGGCTGGTGTATGCGGCCACCGATCCCAAGACCGGGGCCTGCGGCAGCGTGTTCGACCTGCTCGGCGACGCGCGCCACAACCACCGCGTGGAACTGCACGGCGGGGTGCTCGCCAAGGAAGCCAGCACGCGGCTGACCAATTATTTCCGGGCCAAACGCGGCAAACCGCCGCTGCTGCTGGAATGATTTCACGGCAGGGCCACGCCGCGAAGGCGCTATCATGTCGCATTACACTCTGCACAAGGGCATGACATGGCGGACAACGGCGCCGAAGGCGAACGACTGATCTGGATCGACCTGGAAATGACCGGTCTGGATACCGACAACGATTCGATCATCGAGATCGCCACCGTCGTCACCGATGCGCAGTTGAACGTGCTGGCCGAGGGCCCGGAGTTCGCCATCCACCACCCGGTGGAGCGCCTGGAAGCCATGGACGAATGGAACCGCAACCAGCACCGCCGTTCCGGGCTGTGGCAGCGCGTGGTCGACAGCCAGGTGACCCTGGCGCAGGCCGAAGCGCAGACGGTGAATTTCCTGGCGCAGTGGATCAAGGCCGGCGCCTCGCCGATGTGCGGCAACTCGATCTGCCAGGACCGCCGTTTCCTGCACCGTGAAATGCCGCGCCTGGAGAAGTACTTCCACTACCGCAACCTGGACGTGTCCACGGTGAAGGAGCTGGCCCGGCGCTGGGCACCGACGGTGGCCGCCGGCGTGGGCAAGACCTCCAGCCATACGGCGCTGAGCGACGTGCATGATTCGATCGCCGAACTCCGCCATTACCGGCAGTTCATGGGAGCGCTGTCCGGCCTGCCGGTCGCCTGACCTCCTGAACGTTTCACGTCCCCGTGGTCCGGCCAACGGCCGGGGCTGCCGTCGTGCTTCATTCAATCTGCGGGCGGTATGATCCGGGCATGAGCCATATCGTCCGTATCGTGCCGCCGCCGCTGGAAGCGCAGATCCTGCCGACCTCGCAGGACTGGGCCGACCTGCAGCGGGCGGTGGGCCTGCTGGAATCGCCCACGCTCACCGCCAAGATGGCCAACCTGATCGGTTCGCCGCTGGAGTTCGCGGTCAAGAAGCTGCCGCAGTCGGTGTCGCGGCGCATCCACGGGGCGGTCGAGGCGGCGCTGTTCAACTCGGCGCAGGCGGCGTTGTGGAGCATGGACAACACCCCGGGCAAGGCCGCATCCACGCGCTGGCACAAGCTGGCGGCCGCCACCACTGGTGCGCTGGGCGGCGCGTTCGGCTTCACCGCGCTGTTCCTCGAGCTGCCGGTGTCGACCACGATCATGATGCGCTCGGTCGCCGACGTCGCGCGCAGCGAGGGGTTCGACCTGAGCGAGATGGGCACCCGCCACGCCTGCCTGGAAGTGTTCGCGCTGGGCGGCAACTCCGGCCAGGACGACGCCAGCGAGACCGGCTACTACATCACCCGTGGTTTCACCGCCGAAGTGATGCGCCACCTGTCGGCCGAGCTGGCCGGCGCTGCGGTGGGCGGCGGTGGCGTGATGATCGGCCTGACCCCGAAGGAAGCCGGCAAGTGGCTGGCCAAGATCGTTGAAAAGGTCGCCGCCCGCTTTGGCGTGGTGGTCACCGAGAAGTTTGCCGCCCAGGCGGTGCCGATCATCGGCGCCGTAGCCGGTGCCACGCTGAACACCATGTTCACCGACTACTACCAGGACATGGCGCGCGGCCACTTCATCGTCCGCCGGCTGGAAAAGCAGTACGGCTACGAAACCGTGCGCACCGCCTACAACCAGCTCGCAGGCGAAACCCCGTAGCGACACGCCATGCGTGTCCCAGGCGGTCCTGGCGTTCGATCATTGCACCCACGGCACAACTGTTTTGCCGCCATGGCGCTTTTTGCCGCGTTGGGTCGTCCCCATCCTTGGGCCAGTCGTTTACCAAGGACCTCCCCCATGCTGTTTACCCCCTACCGCCTCGGCCCGCTGACCCTGCCCAACCGCATCGTCATGCCGCCGATGACCCGCTCCCGCGCGGCCAGCGGCAACGTCGCCACCCCGCTGATGGCCCAGTACTACGCCCAGCGCGCCTCGGCCGGCCTGATCGTCAGCGAGGGCACCCAGATCAGCCCGCAGGGGCAGGGCTACGCCTGGACCCCCGGCATCCACGATGACGCCCAGGTCGCCGGCTGGCGCGGCGTGACCGATGCCGTGCACGCCGCCGGCGGCCGCATCTTCGCCCAGCTCTGGCACGTGGGCCGCGTCTCGCACGTGGACCTGCAGCCCAACGGCGCCGCACCGGTTTCGTCATCGGCCCTGCAGGCAGACGGCGTCAAGGTCTTCGTCGACGTCGCCGGCACCGGCCCACAGGGCGGGGTAGGCGAGATGGTCCAGCACTCCATGCCGCGCGCCCTGGACATCAGCGAAATCCCGCAGATCGTGCGCGACTACGCGCTGGCCGCCCGCCGCGCCATCGACGCCGGCTTCGACGGCGTTGAACTGCATGGCGCCAACGGGTACCTGATCAACCAGTTCATCGATTCGCAGGCCAACCAGCGCACCGACGGCTACGGTGGTTCGCTGCAGAACCGCCTGCGTTTCCTGCGCGAAGTGGCCGAAGCGGTCGCCGCCGAAGTAGGCGCTGACCGGGTTGGCGTGCGCCTGGCCCCGCTGACCACCCTGCAGGGCGCCGTGGACGACACCCCGCAGGCCACGTACCTGGCCGCCGCGCACATCCTGGACAGCATCGGCGTGGCCTACCTGCACATCGCCGAAGCGGACTGGGAGGATGCCCCGGTGATGCCGGTAGCGTTCAAGGAAGCGCTGCGGATGATCTATCGCGGCACCCTGATCTATGCCGGCAAGTACACGGTTGACCGCGCCGAGGAAGCACTGGCCAAGGGCTGGGCCGACCTGATCGGCTTCGGCCGACCGTTCATCGCCAACCCTGACCTGCCGGCTCGCCTGCAGCAGGGCCTGAAGTTGAACGCCCCGGACAAGGCAACGTTCTTCGGCGGCACCGAAGCCGGGTTCACCGATTACCCCAGCGCCGAAACAATCGAAGCGTAGTGACACGCCACGCGTGTCAACGCGGAGCCTGAACACAAAAAACCCCGCCGAAGCGGGGTTTTTCGTTATCAGCCCTTGGCCTTGAGCTTGGCCAACCGCAGCCAGGTATCAACCACGGTGTCCGGGTTCAGCGACACCGACTCGATCCCTTCCTGCATCAACCATTCGGCCAGGTCCGGATGATCGGACGGGCCCTGGCCGCAGATGCCCACGTACTTGCCCTTGGCGCGTGCCGACTTGATCGCCATCGACAGCAGCTTCTTCACCGCCGGGTTACGTTCGTCGAACAGGTGCGCCACGATCGACGAATCGCGGTCCAGGCCCAGCGTCAGCTGTGTCAGATCGTTCGAACCGATCGAGAAGCCGTCGAAGATCTCCAGGAACTCATCGGCGAGCAGCGCGTTGGACGGCACCTCGCACATCATGATGATCTTCAGGCCGTTCTCGCCCTGCTTCAGGCCGTTCTGTTCCAGCACCTCGACGACCTTGCGGCCTTCTTCCAGGGTGCGCACGAACGGGATCATGACCCACAGGTTGTCCAGGCCCATCTCGTTGCGCACGCGCAGCACCGCCTGGCATTCCAGGGCGAAGGCGGCCGAGAAGCTCGGATCGACGTAACGGCTGGCGCCGCGGAAGCCGATCATCGGGTTCTCTTCGTGCGGCTCGTAGTTGGTACCGCCGATCAGGTTGGCGTACTCGTTGGACTTGAAGTCCGACAGGCGCACGATCACCGGGTTCGGGGCGACCGACGCGGTCAGGGTGGCAATGCCTTCGGCCAGACGACCGACGTAGAAGCTGACCGGATCGGCGTAACCGGCGATCTTCTCGTCGATCTTCTTCTTGGTCGCCGCGTCCTGGCGGTCGTACTCCAGCAGCGCGTTCGGGTGGATGCCGATGTGGCTGGCGATGATCATTTCCAGACGGGCCAGGCCGATGCCGGCGTTCGGCAGCTGGCCGAAATCGAAGGCACGTTCCGGGTTGGCCACGTTCATCATGATCTTCAGCGGCGCCGGCGGCATGTTGCCCAGGTCCGTGGTGGTGCGCTCGAACTCGAGGATGCCGTCGTAGATGAAGCCGGTGTCACCCTCGGCGCAGCTGACGGTCACTTGCTGGCCATCCTGGATCAGCTGGGTCGCGTTGCCCGAGCCGACCACGGCCGGCACGCCCAGCTCACGCGCGATGATCGCCGCGTGGCAGGTACGGCCGCCACGGTTGGTCACGATGGCCGAGGCACGCTTCATCACCGGCTCCCAATCGGGATCGGTCATGTCGGCGATCAGCACGTCGCCGGGCTGCACGCGGGCCATGTCGTCCAGGGTACGCACCACGCGGGCGGTACCGGCACCGATCTTGGCGCCCACGGCGCGGCCTTCGGCCAGCACCTTGCCGTCCTTCTGGTTCAGCGCGAAGCGTTCGATCTGGGTGGCATGGCCACGCGACTTCACCGTCTCCGGGCGCGCCTGCACGATGAACAGCTTGCCGCTGACGCCGTCCTTGGCCCACTCGATATCCATCGGGCGGCCGTAATGCTGTTCGATCACCAGCGCCTGCTTGGACAGTTCCTGCACGTCCTCGTCGCTGATCGAGAAGGTGTTGCGCAGCTCGGCCGGGGTGTCTTCGATGCGCACGCGCTCACCGGGGACATCCGAATACACCATGCGGATCGCCTTGCTGCCCAGCGAGCGGCGCAGGATCGCCGGCTTGCCCGCGCTCAAGGTGGGCTTGTAGACGTAGAACTCGTCCGGGTTGACCGCACCCTGCACGACCATTTCGCCCAGGCCGAACGAGGAGGTGACGAACACCACGTCGCGGAAGCCGGATTCGGTGTCCAGGGTGAACAGCACGCCGGAGGAGCCCACGCCCGAGCGCACCATCAGCTGCACGCCGGCGGACAGGAACACGTCCTCGTGCTTGAAGCCATGGTGGACGCGGTAGGCGATCGCACGGTCGTTGTACAGCGAGGCGAACACTTCCTTGACCTTGTGCACGACATCGTCGGCGCCGGTCACGTTGAGGAAGGTCTCCTGCTGGCCGGCGAAGGACGCATCGGGCAGATCTTCGGCAGTGGCCGAGGAGCGCACCGCGACCGCGACATCGCCGCCGCCGTTTTCGCTGCACAGTTTGGCGTAGGCGGTGCGGATGTCCTGGTCCAGCGCCGGGTGCAGCGGGGCATCGATCACCCAGCCGCGGATTTCCTTGCCGGCCACCGTCAGGGCACCGACATCTTCCACGTCCAGCGTGGCCAGCTTGTCGAAGATGCGCTTGGACAGATCGTTGTGGGCGATGAAGTCCTTGAAGGCTTCAGAGGTGGTTGCGTAACCGCCGGGGACAGACACCCCCAGACCGGCAAGATTGCCGATCATTTCGCCAAGCGACGAATTCTTGCCGCCTACGCGGGCCAGATCGGCCAGGCGCAGTTCGTGCAACCACAGGATGTTCTCGTTCAAGCGCGATGCTCCGTTTGGCCATCGCCCGAGGCGGGCTGGATGGCCACGTCCGTAGGAAGAAGCCGATATGATGCCGGGCAGACCGCTGTCGGCACAAGCTTGTATCGACAGCCTTTTTAAGCTTCGGAGGGGGTAAAAGCCGTATGTCGACGATCCGTCCGGTGTTCTACGTGTCCGATGGAACCGGTATCACCGCTGAAACCATTGGGCATAGCCTCCTGACCCAGTTCTCCGGGTTCAGCTTCATCACCGACCGGATGTCGTTCATCGATGATCCGGAAAAAGCGCGCGAAGCCTGTGAAAGGATCCGTGCAGCGGGGGAGCGGTACCAGGTTCGGCCCATCGTGGTCAGTTCCTGCGTGGACAGCGGGCTGAGCATCATCCTGGCCGAAAGCGGCGGATTGATGCTGGACGTGTTCGCCCCCTTCATCGAGCCGCTGGAGCGCGAACTCGCCGTCAATCGGCATTCCCGGGTCGGCCAGGCCCACGGCATGGTCGACTTCGAGACCTACCACCGCCGCATCAACGCGATGAACTTCGCGCTGACCCACGACGACGGCATTGCCATCAATTACGACGATGCCGACGTGATCCTGGTGGCCGTGTCCCGGGCTGGCAAGACCCCGACCTGCATCTACCTGGCCCTGCATTACGGGGTCCGCGCGGCCAATTACCCGCTGACGGATGAGGACCTGGAGCAGGATCGCCTGCCGCCGCGGCTGCGCCCGTACCGCAAAAAGCTGTTTGGCCTGACCATCGACCCGGACCGCCTGCAGCAGATCCGCCAGGAGCGCCGCCCGAACTCGCGCTACGCGAACCTGGAGACCTGCCGCCGCGAGGTCGCCGCCGCCGAGACCATGTTCCGGATGGAGCGGATCCCGACGTTGAGCACCACCCATACCTCGATCGAGGAAATCTCGAGCAAGGTGCTGGGCACGCTGGGGTTGCAGCGCGAGATGTATTGACCGACGTGAACCGGCGGCGGGCCGCCCCTTTGGCCGGGGCGGCGCCGCCCCCACGTTGGGAGATCAACGTGTAGGATCGACCCATGGCCCAGGCATCGCCCCGTATCGAACGCATCCCCCGGCTCAGCCGCTTGAGCTGGCTGATGGGCCTGTACGCCGAGAACTACCAGCACCTCGTGCGCCTGTTCGCACCCGCCGAGCTCGTCCCCGGCAGCTACGTTTCTTCGATCGGCGATGGGCTGGATGTGCGCCTGGACGTGATCGAATGCCACCGCTATACGGTCGAACTTCGGCTGACCTATGACTTCGCCGACCCGGTCACCGGGCAGCCGGATCCTTCGGCCTACGTGCGCCTGTACCGTGACGCCCGCCAGGCCGAGACCACGCATTGCTATGTGGGCCGCCGCTGGCAGGACGTGGTGGGCATGTACCCGCCGCCGGCCGAGCTGATCAGCCACCGCATGCGCATGAACACCTTCCTCGGCAAATGGCTGGAATACCTGGCCGAACGCGGCCACGGCGTGGCTACCCTGCGCCGCGATGGCGCGGTCACCGCACCGGCCGACGCACGCCGCGCCAGCCTGGTGCCCTGAGCCCCCCCCGGGCGGATCACGCATAATCGGGGGTCTGTGTTCCCGAGCCTGTGCGATATGCCCTATACCCCCATCGTGGCCACCCTGGGCTACGTGCTGTCCGCCGACGGCAAGCAAGTGCTGATGATCCACCGCAACGCCCGCCCCGGTGACCTGCACTTGGGTAAATACAACGGGCTGGGCGGCAAGATGGAGCGCGATGAAGATGCCGCCGCCTGCATGCGCCGCGAGATCCGCGAAGAGGCCGGGATCGAGTGCGGCACCATGCGTCTGCGCGGCACGATCAGCTGGCCGGGCTTCGGCAAGAACGGTGAGGACTGGTTCGGCTTCGTGTTCGTCATCGATGACTTCACCGGCACGCCGCTGACCTCCAACCCGGAGGGCACGCTGGAGTGGGTGGACGTGGACAAGATCGGCAGCCTGCCGTTGTGGGAGGGCGATCGGAGCTTCCTGCCGCTGGTCTTCGACGATGAACCGCGCGCGTTCCATGGGGTGATGCCGTACCGTGACGGCGCCATGCAGTCGTGGAGTTACACCCGGCTGTAGTGCGTGGTTGCCGGCTAGGCCGGAACTATCGGCGGGCGAGCAGCAGGTGGAAGTGCTTGGTCACTTCGCGCCCGTCGTTGCTGCACCCGGTTTCGCGATGCGTGCGCCACGCCTGCACGCTCAATCCGGCGCTGCGCAGCGCCTGCTCGACCTCGGCCAGCTCGTGCAGATGGAATCCGTAGCCGGTGAACGGCAGGGTGCGCATGAAGGCGGCATCGCCGAAGGCCAGGCAGAGCCGACCCCCGGGGCGGAGCACGCGGGTGAGTTCGGCGAACGGGAATTTCAGTTCGTCCCAGAAATACAGGGTGTTCACCGCCAGCGCCGCATCGATGCAGGCCGAGTCCAAGGGCAGGGCATGGGCATCGCCCAGGCGGACGTCGGCGCGATCCTGCAGCCCGTGCGCGGCCAGCAGCGCGTTACCCGCGTCGACCATCGCCGCAGAGACATCGACACCCACGTAGCGGCTGCGCGGCGTGCGCAGCAGGTCCTGCGCGAAGGCCGCATTGCCTGGGCCGATCTCCAGCACCTCCTCGCCCGGAGTGACCGAGAGCAGGGCGATGGCGGCACGGTTGAGCTCGCCATTGCTGTGGTTCATCGATTCGGCCACGGCAAGCGCATGCTCGCCATGGGGGTGGCGCAACTGGGCGGCCAGATCATCGGGGGAAAGCACGCGCAAGACTCCTGTCGGTGGGCGGCAGGACCTGGCGGCGGCGGAGTCCATCGACCAGCTTAGCCGACGGGAGACCGCTGTTGGGAGGCATCCACGGGGAAATCGGGCCGACGCAATGCGGATAGGTGATCAACAAATGACCATCGTCGCGTCTATTGAGATCGAGTTGTCCACAGGGGGTGTGGATGACTCGTGGGCAAGTTTGTGGATAAGCCGCTTCGGCCCCCGCTGGCACTCGCTGTCAAGATGGGTGGCCAAAAATTCACCGCAGGTCGCCCCGGCGTGAACGGCGCGGCAAGGCGGGGGTACGGTGGCGTAGGGTGGGGTGTCCCGGTGTGGCCGCTCGCGGTACTCTCTTGCGATTGCCGCCACCCGATCTTCCATGAAACGTCATTTCTCGATGTTGCGCGAGTTCCACCTGGCCGACTGGTTCACCCTGGCCAACGCGTTCTGCGGCACCGGTGCGGTCTTCGCCGCCATGCGCTACCTGCAGGATGGCGAGCGCAGCTATCTGCTGTTCGGCATGGCCCTGATCCCCCTGGCCTTCATTTTCGACGCGCTGGACGGGCGCATCGCGCGCTGGCGCAAATCCAGCTCCACCCTGGGGCGTGAGCTGGATTCGCTGTCGGACATCATCTCCTTCGGCGTCGCCCCGGCCGCGCTGGCCTACGCCTGCGGCATGCAGGGCGGCTGGGACTGGCTGGTGCTCAGCTACTTCGTCTGCTGCGGCGTCAGTCGCCTGGCGCGTTACAACGTGACCGCCGAGGCACTGGCGGGCGAAGGCGACAAGGTGCCGTACTTCGAGGGCACCCCGATTCCGACCAGTCTGGCGCTGGTGGTGGTGCTGGCCGTGGCGGCGAGCGTCGGCGCGACCGGCGCGGACCTGTGGCTGGGCCAGTGGCAGTTGGGCCCGTGGCAGCTGCACCCGCTGGTGCTGCTGTTCGCGCTGTCCGGCTCGCTGATGATCAGCAAGACCCTGCGCATCCCCAAGCCGTGAGGCACGGCAGCGCGGCATTGCTATCATCGTTTCCCGAGACGGGAGGACGGTCATGACCACGGCGGGCAGCGGCAGCGGCGCAGGCGATGTGGAAGCCTTGGCGCGGCAGTATTTCAGTGCCTGGGGCGATGCTCTGCGGCACGCTGCGGCACCGCCTGGCTACACCCCCGGCCCTGAAGGCCAGGGCAGCTGGCAGCAGGCAATCGACAGCTGGGCGCAGATGATGCCCAATGCCGCCAGCGGTCCGGCCGACGAGGCCGTGCACCGCTTCCGCGAGCAGGCCGGTGGCTGGTACGGCACCATGCAACAGGTGGCCGCGCAGTTCGCCGGCCGCGACACCACCAGCGCCGACGTCGCACAGGCCTGGCGCACGGCCGTGCTGGGGCAGGGCGACGGGCTGCTGCAGTGGATGCTGCAGGGCGCACGCGGGCATACCCACGCCGACGGGCCGGATCTGCTGCAGCTGCTGGAAACGTTGCAGCGCCAGCTCGGGCCGTGGTTGCAGAGCCCGGCATTCGGTCCCGGACGCGAGCACCAGGCCCGCTGGCAGGCGCTGTTGCGCGCCCAGCAGGACTACCAGGCGCACTCGCGCGATTACGTGGACCAGATCAAGCAGGCGCTGGACGATGCGTTCACCCTGTTCGAGCAGCGCCTGGCCGAGCACGAACAGCCGGGCAACCAGCTGACCAGCGCGCGTGCGATGTTCGATCTGTGGATCGACGCGGCCGAGGAAGCCTATGCGAAGGTCGCGCTGTCCGAGCCGTTCCAGGCGGTATATGCCTCGCTGGGCAACGCCCAGATGCGGCTGCGCGCAGCCACCCAGCAGGAAATCGAACGGCTGACCGAGAGTTTCGGCCTGCCGACGCGCACCGAAATGGATGCCGCCCATCGCCGGATTGCCGAGCTGGAGCGGCTGGTGCGGCGTATGGCCAGCGGTGCAGGCACGGGGGCGGGTGCGGCGGGAACTGGTGCTGGATCAGCCACCAGGTCGGCAGAGCCGAAGAAGTCAGGTGCGAAGAAGGCGAGCGCGAAGAAGTCAGTACCCGGCAAGGCAGCACCGAAGCAGGGCAAGGCACCTGCCTCAGCGCGCCCGGCCAAAGTGAGCAACCCCGCAGGCAAACCAGCCGCTGCGACCCAGCGCGCAGCCAAGGGGTCCACGCCGGCCAAGGCCACCAAGCCCACGACCAAGCCCAGGAAGCGCAGCGCATGAAAGGCCCCTTGGGTTTCAACGCCGAAGACCTGCTGCAGGAAACCCTGGCCATGCAGCGCAAGCTGATGGACGGGCTGAAGCTGCTGCCCTCGGTGGACGATGTCGATTACGGCGCGACCACCCGCGAGGAGGTCTGGCGAGACGGCAAGGTCACGCTGTACCGCTTCGTCGGCAGCGAGCCGCCGTTGCATGCCACACCACTGCTGATCGTCTACGCGCTGGTGAACCGGCCGTACATGGTCGACCTGCAGACCGACCGCTCGCTGGTGCAGAAACTGCTGGCGCTCGGGCACGATGTCTATGTACTGGACTGGGGCTACCCGGACCGCTCCGAGCGCTACCAGACGCTGGAGGATTACCTGCTGCGCTTCGTGGATGGCGCGGTGGATCATCTGCAGGCGCACAACGGTGGCGAGCCGATCAACATGCTCGGCATCTGCCAGGGCGGCGTGTTCGCGCTGTGCTACGCCGCATTGCGCCAGGCCAAGCTGGCCAATCTGATCACGATGGTCACCCCCGTCGATTTCCACACGCCGGACAACATGCTTTCGCATTGGGCGCGCCAGGTGGACGTGGACCTGCTGGTGGACACGCTCGGCAACATCCCGGCCGACCTGATGAATGCCAGCTACCTGATGCTCAAGCCGTTCCGGCTCAACGTGCAGAAGTACGTGGGGCTGCTCGACATCCTGGACGACAAGGACGCGCTGGAAGATTTCCTGCGCATGGAGAAGTGGATTTTCGACTCGCCTGATCTCGCCGGCGAAGCCTTCCGTGACTTCATCAAGCAGTTCTACCAGGGCAATGGCCTGATGCACGATGGCGTGCGCATCGGTGAGGACACCGTCGACCTCAAGCAGGTCACGTTGCCGGTACTGAACATCTACGCCGAGCAGGACCATCTGGTCCCGCCGGATTCGTCTCGCGCGCTGCGTGGCCGCATCGGCAGCACGGACTATACGGAGAGCAGTTTCCGCGGCGGTCATATCGGTATTTACGTGTCCGGGCGCGCCCAGCGCGAAGTGCCCGCGACCATCACCGGTTGGTTGAACGAGCGCTCGCGATGAAGATGCGTCGCCTCATCTGGCTGGCCGTGGGTCTGTTGAGCATCGGCACCGCGCACGCGGCCCCCAGTGACACCGCCAGCCGCGAGATCGCCGGCCTGATCGGTGCGCTGGATGGCTCGCGTTGCCGGTTCCAGCGCAACGGAAGTTGGCACGATGCGCCCGAGGCGCGCGCGCATCTGCAGCGCAAGTACGACTACCTGCTCAAGAAGGACAAGGTGGACACCGCCGAGCAGTTCATCGAGCGGGCCGCCAGCCAGAGCAGCATGAGCGGCAAGCCGTACCGGATCGCCTGCCCGGGCCAGCCGGAGCAGACCGCCGCCGTCTGGTTCGCCGCCCGGCTCAAGGCATTGCGCCAACGCACCCCGTAGACACGGTTCGCGCTAGAGTCGGCCCATTCCGGACCGAGACCCCGTGCATGAACACACCGCCACGCCCCCTGTCCCGTTCGCTCAACGACCGCATGATCGCCGGGGTAATGGGCGGGATCGCACATCGCTACGGCTGGAACGTCACCCTGGTGCGGGTGCTGTTCGTGCTGGTGTCGATCGGCTCGGCGGCCTTCCCGGGCATCCTGGTCTACCTGATCCTGTGGCTGTTGATCCCCAACGAGGCCGATTGACCTTGGCGCCGGTGCTGCTGCGCGCCTTGCAGGGGCTGGGCGCGCTGTGGACGTCGCCCAATACCCTGATCGGCCTGGCTGCCGGCACTGCCGGGATGTTGGCCGGTGCCCGTCCGTCGTGGAACGCACGCGATTGCGCAATCGTGTTCCGTGAGTTTCCCTGGGGGCCGGGCGGGGCGATTACGCTGGGCAACGTCATCCTGCACACCGGTCCGGTGCTGGACGTGCCGTGCCGCACCTATGCGCACCAGGCCGGTCACGCCACCGAGCCGGTGATCGGGCTGCACGACCACGAGCGTGCGCACGTCTACCAGTATCTGGTGCTGGGGCCGTTGTACCTGCCGGTGTACCTGTTATGCGGTGGGGTCAGTGCACGCAATCCGTTCGAGCGCGCGGCCGATGTCTATGCGCTGCAGGGGCGCGGCTGGTGGCCGTCACGGCGCGCTGCGCAGTGACGTTATCTCCGCGTTAAATCCATGTAAGAAAAACGTCGACAACGCGACGTCATCTGCATGCAAAAAAACGTCATTAGCCTCCATGACGAATCAGTCAGGTTTGCCGGGGTAAGCTTGCATGGCTGTATGAGCAGTAACGTTACCTGGAGGAATACATCACATGGCAATCGTTCTTTATGTCGGTGGTAGCAAGGATGGCGACAAGGGCCTGGTGCCCCATGGTTTCAGCAAGTCCCAGGCCGATACCGAGCTGGGCCCGGAAATCTACACCGAACGGTTCATGGAACTACAGGGTGTGGGCAAGGTGCGGGTGATGGCGCTGGAGTCGATGCAGGATGAGATCGTCCACCAGCGCGCAGCCGTGCATTACCGGTAAGCCAGCCACACCGCTCAGGCGCCCGGTTGTCGCGGGCGCCCGCGCCGGCATCCCAGCCCCACGCAAGGATGCCGGCGTGAATGCAGGACCCCTCGTGTGCTCATCGCCACGGGGCGACAGGTTCGGCACGGCCTGTCAACGGCTTTCCCCCGCCGCCGCGCATCGCCAGAATGGGTTCTTTCCGCAAAGCGGCTCCGGCCGGAAGCAATGCCTGACATCAAGCTCGCCCAGCAGATCGCCCAGACCATCGCCGATGAGATCGGTGCCCAGACCGCCCAGGCCCTCGCCGCCATCGCCCTGTTGGACGAAGGTGCCAGCGTCCCGTTCATCGCGCGCTACCGCAAGGAAGTCACCGGCGGTCTGGACGATACCCAGCTGCGCAACCTCGAAACGCGGCTGACTTACCTGCGCGAGCTGGAAGACCGCCGCGCCGCGGTGCTGTCCAGCATCGACGAACAGGGCAAGCTCAGCGACGAGCTGCGCAACGAGATCCTCGGCGCGGACACCAAGTCGCGACTGGAAGATCTGTACCTGCCCTACAAGCCCAAGCGCCGCACCCGTGCCCAGATCGCGCGCGAAGCCGGCCTGGAGCCGCTCGCCGATGGCCTGCTGGCCGATCCGGGCCTGGACCCGCAGGTGTTCGGCGCGACCTTTGTCGATAGCGACAGGGGCGTGGCCGACGTCAAGGCAGCCCTGGAAGGTGCCCGCGCGATCCTGATGGAGCGCTGGGGCGAAGATGCCGCGCTGGTCGGCGAGCTGCGCACCTGGCTGGGCGAGAACGGCGTGATCCGCGCGCGTGTCGCCGAGGGCAAGGAAGAGCAGGGCGCCAAGTACCGTGATTACTTCGAGCATTCAGAATCGCTGGCGAAGATTCCCTCACACCGTTTGCTGGCCCTGTTCCGCGCGCGCCGCGAAGAGATCCTGTTCCTGGAGCTGGACCCGGGCAGCGATGCGGAGGCTGGTAATCTGTATGCCGAAGGGCGCGTGGCGCACAACGCGGGCATCCGCGATGCCGGCCGCCCCGGCGATCGGTGGCTGCTCGACGCCTGCCGCCTGACCTGGCGCGCCAAGCTGCACATGCACCTGCTGCTGGACCTGTTCAACCAAGCGCGTGAGAAAGCCGAGGCCGAGGCGATCTCTGTGTTCGGGGACAACCTCAAGGACCTGCTGCTGTCCGCCCCGGCCGGCCCGAAGGCCGTGCTCGGCCTGGATCCGGGCATCCGCACCGGCTGCAAGATCGCCGTGGTGGATGCCACCGGCAAGCTGGTCGCGACCGACACCATCTACCCGCACGAACCGCGCCGCCAGTGGGACCAGTCGCTGCACACCATCAAGCAGCTGTGCGTGCAGCACAACGTGGAGCTGATCGCGATCGGCAACGGCACCGCCAGCCGCGAAACCGACAAGCTGGCCGGTGAGGTGATCAAGGCGCTGGGTGACACCAAGCTGCAGAAGATCGTCGTGAGCGAAGCCGGTGCGTCGGTGTACTCGGCGTCGGAGTTTGCGGCCAAGGAATTCCCGAACCTGGACGTGTCCATCCGCGGTGCGGTCTCGATCGCCCGCCGCCTGCAGGATCCGCTGGCCGAACTGGTCAAGATCGAGCCCAAGGCGATCGGCGTGGGCCAGTACCAGCACGATGTGGATCAGTACCGCCTGGCGCGCGCGTTGGATGCGCGCGTGGAAGACTGCGTCAACGCGGTCGGCGTGCACGTCAATACCGCTTCTGCCGCGCTGCTCTCGCGCGTGTCCGGGCTGTCGTCCACCGTGGCCGAGAACATCGTGCGGCACCGCGATGACAACGGCCCGTTCAAGCGCCGCAAGGACCTGCTCAAGGTGCCGCGCCTGGGCGAGAAGACCTTCGAGCAGTGCGCCGGCTTCCTGCGCATCGCCGATGGCGATCAGCCACTGGATGCCTCCTCGGTGCACCCGGAAGCCTACCCGGTGGTCGAGCGCATCGTGGCCGCCACCGCGCGCCCGATCAAGGCGCTGATCGGTGACGGCAGCTTCCTGCGTGGGCTCAAGGCGGAGCAGTTCACCGACGAGACGTTCGGTGTGCCGACCGTGCGCGACATCCTCAAGGAGCTGGAAAAGCCGGGCCGCGATCCACGCCCCGAGTTCAAGGCCGCGCGCTTCGCCGACGGTGTCGAGGAACTGAAGGATCTCAAGGTCGGGATGATTCTGGAAGGCGTGGTCAGCAACGTGGCCGCGTTCGGTGCCTTCGTGGACATCGGCGTGCACCAGGATGGCCTGATCCACATCTCCGCGCTGTCGGACACCTACGTCAAGGACCCGCGTGACGTGGTCAAGGCCGGTGACATCGTCAAGGTGAAGGTGCTGGAGGTGGACGTGGCGCGCAAGCGCATCGCGCTTACCCGCCGCCTGGACGACACCCCGGCCCCGGCCAAGGCCCCCGGCGAGCGCGATGCGCGCCCAGCCGGTGGCGGTCGCCGCGAGGGTGGGGCAGGCAATGGGCCGCGCGGTGGTGGTCGTGGCACCCCGTCCGGCCCGCGGCCGGGCAGTGCCGCGCCGCCGGCCAACAATGCGCTGGCCGATGCCTTCGCGCGGGCCAAGCGCGGCGGTTGAGTCCGGCTCGGGTACACCTTAAATTCCGCCTTCGGGCGGCCTTTGGGTTTCTGGCCACCCGTTCGTGCCGAAGGCACTTCTGGTTTGACGTGCGTTTACGCAGACTTCCTGTTGAATGCCCGTATGGTGGACGGGCGGCGGGGAGGCCAGATGACCGACCAACAGGCAGAACCGGGCGACCGGCCGGGCCACAGTGTTCAAGCCGAGGCCGCTCTGCCGGCCATGGCCGAGCACGCCCGACGCCTGGAAATGATCATCGAGGGCACTGCGGCCGGCACCTGGGACTGGAACATTCCCGACGGCCTGATGCGGGTCAACGAGCGTTGGGCGCAGATCGTCGGCTATACACGTGAGGAGTTGGCGCCGATCACGCCGGAGACCTTTTTCCGGCTGGTCCATCCCGAGGATCTGGCGCAGTCCAACATGTTGTTGGACGAGCACCTGGCGGGGCGCTCGGCGCATTACGAGAGCCTGTGCCGGATGCGCCACAAGCGCGGGCACTGGATATGGGTGCAGGATCGCGGGCGTGTCTACGAACGGGACGCGCAGGGCCGGCCGGTCTGGATGGCCGGCGCGCATGCCGATGTCACCGATCTGCAGCAGGCCCGACAGGACGCGGCGGAGATGCGCCAGCGGCTGCAGGCCGTGGTCGATGCGTCCGACGAAGTGGCGGTGATCGCCACGGACGTCAACGGCGTGATCAATCTGTTCAACACCGGTGCACAGAAGTTGCTGGGCTACGCCGCCGAGGACGTGATCGGCCGGCTCGACCTTGGGCAGTTCCACGATCCTGATGAGATGCGCGCCTATCTGCAGGCCGACACCGATGCCGATGGGCGCCTGCCGAGCATCTTCCAGGCACTTACTGCACGGGCGGCGCAGGGGACGTGGTCACGCCAGTGGACCTTCGTGCGCAAGGATGGTGAACGACGCCAGGTCCGCTTGTCGATCAGTCCGCTCGACGGTGCGGGCGGATTGATCGGCTACGTTGGCATGGCAGTGGATCTGACCCCGCTGCTGGAAGTGCGCGAACGGGCGTACGTGGCGGCGAAGAAGTTTGCCGGTGCGTTTTCCTCGGCAGCGCTGGGCATGGCCCTGGTCTCGCTGGAAGGGCGCTGGCTGGACGTCAATGATGCGCTGTGCGGGATTCTCGGCTACACCCGTGCCGAACTGCTGCTGATCGATTTCCAGACTCTCACCCACGCCGATGACCTGAACACCGATCTGGCCCTGCTTGGCGATCTGCTGGCCGGGCGCCGCGACCACTACCACATGGACAAACGCTACCTGGGCAAGGCCGGCAACCTGGTCTGGGGGCGCCTGTCGGTCTCGCTGGTGCGTTCGGAGAGCGGCGAGCCGCTGCATTTCGTGTCACAGATCCAGGACGTGACGGTGCAGCACCAGAGTAGCCAGCAGCTACGCGAATCAGAACAGCGCACCCGGGTCACCCTGGATGCGGTCGCCGACATGGTGCTGACCCTGGACCTGCACGGTGGCATCCAGTACGCGAACGCCGCAGCCACGCGCGCGCTGGCCGGCGAGGGCGCCGAGTCGCTGGCGGGCAGTCAGCTGCAGGACGTCATGGAGCTGACCACCGAATACGCGCCGCGCTCGCCGCTGGACCTGGCGGTGCTGCTGGACCCGGAGAGCAATGCGGTCGATCTCCATTCGGATCTACTGCTGTCGGTGGGGGCCCACCTGCTGCCGGTGGATGTCACCCGCGCCTGGCTGCGCGGCGAGGACGGGCAGACGACCGGCGCGGTCTGGGTCATCCGTGATGTCACCCAGCAGCGCGCCCGACAGCGGGAAGCACGGCACCTGGCCGAGGTCGACCCGCTCACCGAACTGAGCAACCGGCGCGGGTTTGAAGCCCACCTGCAGCAGGCGATCACCCGGGTCGCGCGGACCGGGCAGTCGGCATCACTGATGTACATCGATCTGGACCGCTTCAAGCCGGTCAACGATACCCATGGTCATCTCGCCGGCGATGCCGTGCTGTGGGCGGTGGCAAGTCTGCTGCGCCATGGCGTGCGTGATTCGGACATCGTGGCGCGGCTGGGGGGCGATGAATTCGCGGTGATCCTGGCCGGCTGTTCGCTCAAACGCGCGCGCCGGATCGCCAGCGACCTGCTGGAGTCGCTGCGCGGGCTGTCCATTCCCTGGGACCTGCAGCGGCTGAAGGTGGGCGCCAGCATCGGCATCGCCCGGATCGGCGGCAGCATGAGCGTGGACGATGCAGTGGCCGCCGCCGATGCGCAGTGCTACCGGGCCAAGGCGATGGGGCGTGACAACGTGCAGGTGGAGACTCTGGTGGCGGGGGACGTGGAGGTGTTTGAGAGCCAGGACGGCTCGGAGGGTGGCGAGTGAGCCGGTTCAGGGTGAACTGCGGCGCGCCCTAAAGCTCGCGCAATCGCGGCCGTTATATGACTCGCAGTCATTGCCTGCACACTCACGTGGATATCTGGCTTTACACCTGTTCGAACGGTTCATTGCCGCCGCCTGGCGCGGTGTTTGAAGCGCACTGAAGCAACGTCAGCCGCACTGGCGATCTTCGTGAGTCCAGCCAACGGAATACCGCTACCGGGCCACCGCCCGGGGTTGACCTATTCGCTAAACGGACACCGAGGTCTAACGATGCTTACTTCAGGCTTGCACACGCATGTGCCCGACCGTGCCTCCGATAGAGGTGCATGGTCCCCGCGACACGCTTTCGCCGCATTGTTCGCTTCCCGCCGCAGCACGGAGGGCGCTGTTTCCGCCGCCCGACAGCGTCAGTGCGAGCTGGAAGACCAGGTCAAGGCCCTGCATCGGGTGCAGGCGGTCATCGAGTTCCAGCTCGATGGCACCATCGTGCACGCCAATGACAATTTCCTGCAGACGCTGGGCTACACCCTGGAGGAAATCCAAGGCAGGCATCACGCCATGTTTGTCGATCCCGAGTACGCGCAGAGCAGCGAGTACCGGGACTTCTGGGCCAATCTGGGCCGCGGTGAGTTCGACGCGGGGCAGTACCGCCGCATCGGCAAGGGGGGGCGGGATATCTGGATCCAGGCCTCGTACAACCCGGTCTTCGACGCCAACGGGCGGCCCTACAAGGTGGTCAAGTTCGCCACCGACATCACCGCGCAGAAATTCCAGACCGCCGATTTTGCCGGCCAGTTGGCGGCGATCAACAAGTCCCAGGCGGTGATCGAGTTCGACCTGGACGGCCGTATCCTGGCGGCCAACGAGAACTTCCTCGCGGCCATGGGGTATACGCTGGACGAAGTGCGCGGGCAGCACCATTCGATGTTCGCCGAGGCCGGATATCGCGAGAGTGCCGAGTACCGCGCGTTCTGGCTGAAACTCGGCCGTGGCGAGTACGATGCGGGCCAGTACAAGCGACTGGGCAAGGGCGGACGTGAGGTCTGGATCCAGGCCTCGTACAACCCGATCTACGATATGAACGGGCGGCCGTTCAAGGTCGTCAAGTACGCCACCGACATCACCGCGCAGGTACGCGATACGCAGGCGCTGCAGGCGGCGGTGTCCCAGACGCGCGAAGTGGTCGCGGCCGCCCAGAGCGGGGATCTGACCGGGCATATCGACACACAGGACAAGAGCGGGCCGATCGGCGAGCTCTGCGCAGGCATCAATGCGCTGGTCGAAGCGATGGCCGGCATCATCGCCCAGATCAAGCTGGCGGCAGACACCATCGCAGTGGGTGCCAGCGAGATCGCAGAAGGCAACAGCGACCTTTCCGTTCGCACCGAGCAGCAGGCAGCCGCACTGGAAGAAACCGCCGTTTCCATGAGGGGCCTGACGGCCACCGTGCGGCGTACCGCCGACAACGCCGTGCAGGCCAATCAACTGGTGGGTGGGGCAGTGGCAGTGGCCGCGCAGGGTGGTCAGGTGGTCAACGAGGTGGTATCGACGATGTCGCTGATCAATGACTCCTCGCGCCGCATCGTCGACATCATCGGGGTGATCGACGGCATCGCCTTCCAGACCAACATCCTGGCGCTCAATGCGGCCGTGGAAGCGGCACGTGCCGGTGAGCACGGGCGCGGGTTTGCCGTGGTGGCCTCGGAAATCCGCTCACTGTCGCAGCGCTCGGCCGAGGCGGCCAAGGAGATCAAGCAGCTGATCGGGGATTCGGTCGAGAAGGTCGGGGCGGGCACGCGCCAGGTCGAAAGCGCCGGGCGCACGATGGACGAGATCGTCGTCAGCGTGAAGCGGGTAAGCGATCTGATGGCGGATATCAGCACGGCCGCGCGTGAGCAGAGCGACAGCATCGAGCAGATCAACCAGGTGGTCGAGCATATCGACGAGAGCACCCAGCAGAATGCCGCCCTGGTGGAGGAAGCGTCGGCCGCCGCGCGCAGCATGGAAGAGCAGTCCACCCAGTTGCTGCAGACGGTGGCGGCGTTCCGGGTGGGGGCGACGGGCGGGGTGGCGCGAGCGGCGGCGGCCAATGCCGCACATCCGACGCTTCGGCTGGTCTGAGCGTTAACGAAAAACGCCCCGGATCCGTCGATCCGGGGCGTTCTGGTTTTCCATGGTGCCGAAGGTGGGACTCGAACCCACACGCTTTTAAGGGCGGCGGATTTTGAGTCCGCTGCGTCTACCGATTCCGCCACTTCGGCTGGCTGGCCGCGTAGTGTATACAAAATCCACACATCTGTGCAGGCCTGAATGCTTAAGCTCCTGTCAGGGTTTCACCTACACAGAACGCTATACTCATCGCGCTGAACCATACAGGGAGTCGTTATGAGCGCGCTGCAGGATCTTCGGGTACTGGTGGTCGAGAACGACGAAATGAGCGCATCCCTGCTGCAGATGCAGCTGATCCAGTCCGGCGCCATCGTGGTCGGGCTGGCGGCCTCGGTGGGCGAGGCGTTGCGGCTGCTGGGAGAGACCCAGCCGCAGGTTGCCCTGCTGGACTATCGGCTGGCCAACAACGAAACGAGTGAGTCCGTGGCCGCAGCGTTGGCTGCGCGTCAAATCCCCTTCGTCCTGGCCACCGGCATGGCCACTGACCATCTGCCCGATGCCTTCCGTTCGGGCGTGATCCTGAGCAAGCCCTACCTGACGGCTGAATTGAACGCCGCCCTGGCGCGCGCGCAGGTCGGCGATTCCGTCGCCGGCTGAGCAGCACTCACGCGGCTTCGGCGTGGGCCAGTGTGACCGGCTCGCGGTCGTCGAGGATCCGATACAGCGCGGCAAGGTCCTGCGGATCCGGATTCAACCAGGCATCCAGATGTTCCGGCCGGATCGGCACGATGCAGCGGTCATGGCCGGTGCGCGCCACATCCATCGGCGGCGCATCGGTAATCGCGGCAAACGACAGCAGTCTGCCTTCCGGCCCTTCCCACTCCGACCACAGGCAGGCGATGAGCAGATCGCGGGGTGGCTGCGGGCTGAACTCCAGCACGACGTTCTCGGCCTTTTCGCCCACGGACAGGGGGCGCTGTTCCAAGGCGTGCCGCGGCACGTGCTCGTAGAACGATTGCACCACCACCACGCCATGCTGATGGCCAAACGCGGATTTCCAGTAGGCCTCGAGGCTGTCGCGCCGCGCGTTGTACGTGCCGGGATACAGCACGTCGTTGCGCGCGGGCTTGTCCGGCAGCCGGCATTGGTAGCGCATCGGCTTGATCACGCGCTGGCCCTGCTCGGACACGATCACCGGTGCGTACACGCCTGGGAAGATGCGGCTGTCGCGTGGTACCAGGCCGGCGCGCTGCAGGTCGGACAGGCGTGCCTGCGCGCGTTCGATGCGGTTGCCGGCCACGCGTGCCTCGTTGCGTGCCTTCTGCGTGGGCCGGACGTCCAGTTGCGCCTGGGCCGCCTTCAATCGCGCGCCCTGAAGCCGGACTTCTTCGTCGAGTGCCTGCATTTCCTCGGCATGCCACTGCTGGATCCGCGCCACGATCTCCTGGCCCTGGGGTGTGCGCGCGCCGGCGAAGCCATCGTCCATCGCCTTGGGGGTTTTGGGTCGCTGTTTGCCGGCGTCGTGCGCATACAACTGGGCAAACTCGTCCAGCGACAGCATGGCGCCGTACTCTCGAACCAGCTTGGTGTAGTCGGCACGGATCTGGGCGGAATAGCACATGGCAGGGCAACAGGGCGGGCAGGGGGACAGGATAGGCCGATGTGTCGCACATCCTGCGAAACCGCTCGGGCAAGCTGAGCGTCCATTCATTACTGGAGCCGCGTCATGTCACTGCCCGCCGGTGTTCACTGCAGTCCGTTGCCACCCAGCGTGGAGGAGTATCGCGCGCTGCGGGTACTCGCCGGGCTGAGTCCCAAGACCGCCGAAGCGGCGGCGCGGGGCCTGCCCAATACGGTCTTTGGCGTGAGCCTGCGCGAAGGTGACCGGTTGCTGGCCATGGGCCGGATCATCGGCGACGGCGGCTGTTTCCTGCAGGTGGTGGATATCGCGGTCGTGCCGGACCGCCAAGGGCAGGGCCTGGGCAAGGCTGTGATGCAGCAGTTGGATGAGTGGCTGCGGGGCCATGCCGTGGGTGCGTATGTGAGCCTGATCGCCGACGGCCAGGCGCACCGGCTGTATGCGCAGTTCGGCTTTGCGTTGACTGCGCCGCGTTCGGTGGGCATGGCCAAGGTCGTGGCATAGCGCACATAAACAAACAGCCCCGACCGAGGTCAGGGCTGTTTGTTTGAAGCTGGCGTCCCCACGGGGATTCGAACCCCGGTCGCCACCGTGAAAGGGTGATGTCCTAGGCCTCTAGACGATGGGGACGCGT